>WNFA01001360.1_pt1 | contig 19786 bp, 17 predicted proteins | sample 5400481 | NCBI WGS metagenome assembly WNFA01 (sample SAMN13153340, study PRJNA577476) | soil metagenome | isolation source: 120 cm saprolite under Douglas fir tree site 2 hole 1 replicate 2 | place: USA:California | collected 2015-04-18
CTGAGCCCCTCCGAGGCTCTTCATCTCTACACCGTGGGCAGCAGTTGGTTCTCCACAGAAAACGGGAAGAAAGGGTGCCTCGCTCCAGGTCAACTCGCCGATTTCAGCGTGCTCACGGCGGATTATTTTTCCATCCCGGAAGAGGAAATCAAACAGCTCGAATCGCTGTTAACCGTGGTCGGCGGCAAGGTCATGTACGCCGCCGGTGAATTTTCTCAACTCGCGCCTCCTGCTTTGCCGGTCAGTCCTGATTGGTCCCCGGTCAAAGAGTACGGCGGCTACGCGAATACCTCAAAAGAAAAGGTGGGAGCGTCACATTCTCAAGCCCTTTCTGCGGTCCGTCTCGGATCGAGCACGAAGAGTCACCACGTTTCAGTGCTGGGTGATCTTGGGCTCTGGCATCTGGGATGCGATTGTTTCGCCTTTTGAAAGACAGTTGTGCAGGAGAGTTGCGATGAAAGTCTTGTTCATATCCTTTGTCGTTGGTCTGGCTGTAGGGTGCTTGTACGGTCTGATCCGAGTAAAGAGTCCGGCGCCGCCGATTGTTGCCTTGCTGGGTCTACTCGGGATGGTTCTGGGAGAGCAGCTTGGAACATGGGTTCACACCAGAAACGTTAATGTAAGCCAGGCCGCTTCGGCTTGCCTTGTCGGCCAACGCTACGATCGCCCGCTGCAGATTCAGGAGAGTGATCCTGAGATACAGATGGCAAGCTTGCGAGGAAGGGAACGGAATTGACCATGCGAATGACGAAAGTCTTCACCGCCATTGCAAGCACGGTTCTTGCGACGCAACTTCTGTGCGTGAATTTGTCAGCACAAAGTACTCCGGGAAACGGTACGAATGTAGCCGTTGCGCCTCAGTATGACACCACGCACGTTTATGTCGCGCCGGAAGATTTCGACCGTTTCGTCGCCAGCCTGATCGCGACCTTCGGTGGTACAGCCGCAAAGCAGGGAGTATTCACGGTGACGCCCACTGCCAGCAGCACGATCTCGCAATTGGTATTGACGCCGGCGGGGAGCGTGTCGGTCTTCGGATTCAAGACACCCATCCCATATCCGTTCGGCGTCGAGCGAACCGGTTATCTCGTAACCGACATGAATGCTGCAATTCGTGAAGCTCGCGCAACAGGCGCCGACGTTCTGGTCACGCCGTACGATGATCCGATTGGGAAAGACACCGTCATCCAATTTCCGGGAGGCGTCAACACACAGCTCTACTGGCACACGAAGCCACCATCCTATGCTTCGCTTCAAACCATCCCGGAGAACCGGGTTTATGTTTCCGCCGACCGAGCGGAAGCGTTCGTGCGCAGCTTCCTGGCTTTTGCGCACGGGAGAATCGTATCCGACGAAGCCCACGCGCCGGGCGTTGAGATTGGCAGGCCGAATGACAACTACAGGCGCATCCGCATTGAATCAAAGTTCGGCAAGTTAACGGTATTCGTGACGGATGGGCATCTCCCTTATCCATACGGCCGGGAACTCACCGGCTACGAAGTGGCAGATCTGCGCACTACGCTCGAAAAAGCAAAAGCGGCCGGAGTACAGATATTAGTCCCTGCCTATTCTTCGGATCACCGGGATTCTGCCATTGTGCAGTTTCCTGGGGGCTACATCGCGGAAATCCACTCGGCCAGCAAACCGAATACGTCTCGCTGAGGGATCGAAGCGATGCGAAGCTTGCCGATCTTGGTGCTCTTGCTCTTCATCGCACTTGGAGTGTCTTGCGCATTCCCTCAGTCCGCCGACAGGACCGTTGCGGAACCGGATCGCAGTTACAAGCTGCTGAGAGAAGATGAGGATTGGAGTTTCTTGCGGGACCGTGCGCTTCGGCAGGACGTTTGGGACCCCATCAAGTACATCCCGCTCAACGGTGCGGGTAACTGGTACATGAGCGTGGGAGGCGAAACACGTCAGGTATGGGAGCAGATCGGCAACGACAACTGGGGTCTGTCGCGCGTCAACAACGGGTATCTCAATCAAAGATACATGCTGCACTTTGATCTTCACTATGGCAAGCACGTTCGCACGTTTGTGGAGCTCAAGAGCGGGCTGAATTCATTCCGTGCGGGCGGTCCAAGACCGATTGATGAAAAGAAGCTCGATCTTCAGGCCGGATTCGTCGAACTGGGGACTTCCGAAGGCCAGAATTCGATTGCGTTCCGTGCCGGCCGGCAAGAATTGGAATATGGCTCGGGAAGATTGATTGACGTACGCGAAGGTCCGAATGTGCGCTTGAGCTTCGATGGCTTTCTCGTAAGAACCAAAATGAATTCGTGGCAAGTTGATGGATTTGCCATGCGGCCCGATAAGGACAAGCCAGGATTTTTCGACAACTCTCCCGATTCTTCTGTGGGGTTTTGGGGAGTCTACGGGACAAGGCCCCTGGCCCACAAATCAATGTTGGACATCTACTATCTTGGTTTAGATCGCAAGCACGCGGTTTTCGAACGAGGCGCAGCCCATGAGGTGCGGCACTCGATCGGCGCACGAGTTTCACGTCCTGTCGCAACCGACCGGGCTGCCTGGGATTTTGACCATGAAGCTCTGTTGCAGTTCGGTACCTTCGGTTCAGACAATATTCGCGCCTGGACCGTTGCCTCGGAGACCGGGTATCGGATTCCGACGGTGCGGCTGAAACCTCGTTTCAGCGTCAAGGCTGACATTTCCAGTGGGGATCATCCCGGCTCGCATTCGTTGGGAACGTTTAATGCTCTGTTTCCCAAGGGTAACTATTTTGGTGTTCTGGCCACAACCGGCCCTGGTCCGGTGAACTTCATTGACCTGCATCCTCGCATCGAAACCTCGTTTCCGCATGACGTGAGTTGGTCTTTCGACTGGATCTTGCAATGGCGAGAGAGCCTGCAAGATGGAGTCTACGCGGTGCCGGGGTTTCTTATTGTTCCAGCAGGAAACAGCCGGGAGCGGTTTGTTGGACACAGGCCTGGAACTGAGATTCATTGGCAAATAAATCGCCACTTGTGGGCTCAAGCCGATTACGGAATCTTTTATGCGGGCAAGTTCTTGAAAGCAGAGAGCCCTGGAAGAAATCTGAACTATCGGGCGCTGTGGATGGGATATAAGTTTTAGATAAGGAAGAGCTGGACAATCTACTTCCGAGCATCTTTTATCGCGGGAGAGCCTGGATGACCGGATCTATAAACAACACTTTGATGGCAGCCGAAGGCCGCACGATGAGCACGGAGAGCCTCACAGGATGGGTAAAGGCGTGATGACCACAAGACCAAGTTCCGTGCCGCCCGTTGCAGCCACGGGTCGCGCAACGATGATTGCGCTGATTGCCCTCACATTCAGTACAGGGCTTATTGACGCTGTCAGCTATATCTCTCTGGGACACGTGTTTGCAGCGAATATGACTGGCAACATAGTGCTCCTTGGCTTCGCCGTGGGTGGAGCAACAGGGCTGTCGGCTGCGCGATCGGGTGCATCGCTGTTGGCGTTCATGGCAGGTGCGCTCTTTGGCGGCATGATCAACGTTCGGCATTCGGGCTGGACACAAATGCGTCTTCTGAAGCGAGCCATCGTGATCGAGGCTGTTCTGCTCCTCATGGCCGCCAGCTTCGCTGCGAGTGCCGGGACCAAAAGCGAAATCTCTCCAAGCCTGGCGTACGGGTTGATCGTTCTTATGGCACTGGCGATGGGTGTTCGTAATGCTGTGGTGAGAAAACTGGCTGTGCCGGACCTGACCACGACAGTTCTCACGCTGACGGTAACCGGCATTGCTTCAGATTCCTCGCTTGCGGGCGGCGCCAACCCGCGGTGGAGGAGCAGAGTTACAGCGGTCATAACCATGTTTGCCGGAGCGGCAGCAGGAGCAATGTTCTTGCGTTACGGCGTTTTCGTACCTCTTGGGGCAAGCAGCCTCCTACTGTTCGCTGTTCTCGCGTGGATATTTGTCATGGGACCAGAGAATGCACAGCTTGGAAGCGAGCGCGCATGAAGGCTCGGGCGCTGCCAATCCTTTGACAACTGCTAAACCGTTGACACACGGCAGACTCGTCGCTCATCGGTATCTCGTTGAAGGTAGGGCTATTGCCCATCGGGGCTATATGGCAAGTCCTTTGCAATCTATCTGGTTGTATTCATTGAGATCTCTGAAAAGGAGTAGATAAATTCAATGTCCACCACTGTGGCCAAGCAAAATCCTGCCAAGAAAGTTCCTCCCGCAACTACAGGCCGTCTGTTCTTTTTAGAAGTGAGCGCCGGCCGAGTGCTTACAGCAAATCCCGATGGTTCTGATCTGAAAGTTATTGTCAGTGAAGGCCGAAAGATTCCGGACGGCATTGTGGTCGATGTGGCTGCCGGTCATATTTACTGGACCAACATGGGCAACCCAAGCGCGAACGATGGTTCCATCGAACGCGCCGACCTTGACGGGAAGAATGTCACAAACATTATTCCTCCAGGCGGCACGTTCACCCCCAAGCAACTTCAACTCGACAAGAAAAATGCCAAACTTTATTGGTCAGACCGCGAGGGCATGCGCGTGATGCGCGCCAACCTGGACGGATCCACGATCGAAACGCTTGTGGATACCAGCCAGGGTGAGGCGCGTCCGGGCAAGGAGATAAGGAAATGGTGCGTAGGAATCGCTCTTGACGTCGATGGTGGCAAGCTTTATTGGACACAGAAAGGGCCTGACAATGCCGGCGAAGGCCGCATCTTCCGTGCCAATCTGGAAATCCCCAAAGGCCAGACTCCTGTCAACCGGAAAGATATTGAACTCCTTTTTGATGGCCTTCCTGAGCCGATTGATCTGGATCTGGATCTTGCCAACCGAATCATGTATTGGACAGATCGTGGCGATCCACCACGCGGCAACACGGTGAATCGTGCGCCAATGGATCCAACCCCTGGGGTTAAGACGGAACCGGAAATTGTCTTTACCCACCTGATGGAAGGAATCGGGTTGGCGTTGGACCTGACGGGTGGACGGATGTTCATCACCGATCTGGGCGGCTCCGTTTACAGCGCCAACCTTGATGGATCGAACAAGAAGATGCTGTTCTTCGCGGAAGGAAACCTGACCGGCATTGCTTACGCTGAAATTCCCGTGAGCTCGTAGAGGTACAGTGGGCCGCAGGATAGATAGTTTGTCTCTGAAATCGAGGTCGACCGTCCTGCGGATTACATCTGTAAACTTGGGCCAACGAATGCCAAGTGAGGAGCGCCCTTTCAGGGAGGAGTCCGGTGATATCAAGCCACCGCAAGTATCGAAAGTCAAGAAAGGTGCATTTGCGGAATGGTGGGCAGAGTACTGCCGCAAGATGGAACACTCCGCAAAGAAAAACAAGGGCTGAAGTAACGCTTTATAGACACACCAACAGGTAGATGCTCGCAATCGTGAGCAGCGATGGGACAGTTTGATCTATTCACTTTATGGGCGCGTGAAGCTCCAAGAGCGGAAAACGATGCGTATACCACAAGCGGTGCGACGGATTGTCTCCACGCGACTGCCCACAAAGTCAGGGCTGTTTCAATTGGTCGGCTTCGAACGTGAGTTACCCGGCAAAATTGAGACCGCCCTCGCGCTCACGATGGGTGATCTGACAGAGGGTGCTCCGCTGCTACGTATCCATTCGCAATGCTTCACTGGCGAGATTCTTGGATCTCTCCGCTGCGATTGCAGAGAGCAGTTAGAAAGTGCCATGGAGACAATCGCGGCAGAAGGATGCGGCTTGGTGATTTACGAGCATCAGGAAGGCCGAGGCATTGGACTCATGGCCAAACTCCAGGCGTACGCCTTGCAGGATAAAGGCCTGGACACCGTCGAAGCCAACCACGCTCTGGGGTTCGATGCTGATTGTCGTGATTTCGGTCTGCCCATGGCGATCTTGCATGATCTCAAAATCTCGAGAGTGCGACTGCTATCGAACAATCCGGAGAAGCATCAAGCACTGGTGCAGGCCGGCATTGAGGTTACCGAACGCATTAGCTGTGAGACGACGCCGAATACCCATGCTCTTTCGTATTTGCGCACCAAGAAAGAAAAGATGGGACATACTCTCAGGCTGGTTTGAACATGCTGCGATGGGCAAGGAAAGTGCGATCGGCGGGTAAGCGAGCGCGCGAGGACAGCGCTGTTTGTCAGCCGACAACCTTTACACAAGTCAGCTTGAGCTCTCGGGCCAACGGATAGGGGAAAATGATTCGGGAATTTCTTTGTTTTGTCTTCTTGGTTTTTGCCGTTGGGGGAGTTGTATCTTGGTGGGTATGGCTTAAGAACCACAATAATTCCCAAGGTGAGCCTCAATCAATAGATCGGCATGAAGGTAGTTTGCCGGATTCATTCTTCGATCCCCGTACTGCAGATTCTCCGAAGGAACACAAGAGTGAATTGTTACCGGCACGCAAGAACAAGTCCGAGTTTCGCAGGTGAGCCATCCTTCACTGTTTGGATGCTCGACTGAATTGCCGGCCTGAGCTCTCTGGCATACGTTTTGCAAGTCGTTGGATGACGACAAATATCCATGCGATTTCGTACTTGCGCACCAACAAAGAAAAGATGGGACATACTCTCAGGCTGGTTTGAACATGCTGCGATGGGCAAGAAAAGTGCGATCGGCGGGTAAGGGCAGAGATGACTATGCAGCGCATTCAGATTTCTGCGCTGTTTTCCTTCAGCAACTGGACCGCTTGTACTCGTTGGCGCTGATCTTGACCGGCGATGAACTCAGGGCGGAGGAATGCCTCCTCGCAGCGCTTGACTCCTGTGAACAACGGGACCTGGTTTTCAAGGAGTCAGCAGTATCCTGGAGCCGCCGAGCTGTAATCAAAATCGCAATCAGATTCGTGTCGCCGGCGCCGTTCGGCCCAGCTCGACACTATTTGCTGGGCCATCGCAGTGATCTAAATTTTGACCAGGATGTTTCGATCAAATGCCTGCTGGAGCTGCCGGCCTTCGACCGCTTTGTATTTGTAATGTCCGTGCTGGAGGGCTATTCCGATCGCGATTGTGCGCTTCTTCTGGATTGCTCATGCGCCGATGTCATGGCCGCTCGGATTCGAGCATTTCAGCAGATACCAAGAAGGCTTACAGAGATGTATCCTTATTATGGCAGCGATTATGGCAGCGGCGCTCAGCCATACGTAGTTGACGCCGACTGGCTTGAATGCGGATGACTTTATCTGAACCCGGCGTGGAAAGTCGTAAAGCCTCCATGCGTCCGCTCACGCGATTCGCATGGCTCACGCTCGCTTATAACATTGCTGTGATCCTGTGGGGTGCCTATGTGCGGGCCACTGGATCGGGCGCGGGTTGCGGAAATCGCTGGCCATTGTGCAATGGCACTGTTCTACCGAGGACGCCCCAAGCACAAACGATCATCGAGTTTACGCATCGCCTGACCAGTGCTTTGGCAGTCGTAATGGTGTCCTCTCTTCTCGTCTGGTGCTGGCGAAAAACGTCGAAGGGCGACTGGGCACGCTGCTCATCAGTGCTGGCAATCCTGCTTCTTTTCAATGAAGCGCTGCTTGGGGCTTTACTGGTTTTGTTCGAACATGTTGGTCAGGACCGGTCTCCCGCGCGGGTGTTTTTTCTCTGCATGCATTTTGGCAATACGCTGCTGCTCCTGGCTGCGTTGGCGCTGACAGCGCATTGGCTCTCAGAAGACCACCGTCGCTTTTCGGTTGTCAAGAATAGAGCTGAGATTGCCCCGGTTGTATCAGGTTTGCTCGCGATAATGTGCGTTGGTATTACCGGATCTCTCGCCGCCCTTGGAGACACGCTGTTTCCCGCTGTTTCGCTGAGGGCATCATTAATACAGGATTTTTCTTCCGGAAATATCCTTCTACGCCTTCGATTTCTCCATCCGGTAGTTGCAGCTATCGCAGCCATTTATGTTCTATGGCTAATCCAGAGAAGCTTGAAGAGGCCGGGGCGACTGTGGAATCAAGAGGTGATGCTTGCTGGAGTTCTGATTGGGCAGATTGGTCTGGGCATCCTGAACGTGCTCTTGCTGGCTCCCGTGTGGTTGCAGATCGTGCATCTGCTCGTCGCTGAATTGTTCTGGGTCTTGGTGGTGCTGGCTTCGGCGAACCTGCTCTTTGCCACTGTTGACTCCGATTTAGCTGCCAGGACGGCCAGAGACTCCATGGCAACTCCCTCGAGGGCTTTGCGATCGGACTTGTTGTGAAAATCGCAGTTGCGTTAAGCGGTCTGTGCCGATCCGGAAGTTTGTGCCACGGTACACGCTGGGTGATAGTTACTCGCGATTTTTCCATGTGGTTCTTACGGAATTTGCAGAAACAACTCCCGCGGTCGCTTCCAAACTATCAAGCATCCAGGCGCGAGCGAGCAGATTTTATTCCCCACCCTTTCCCGGAGGCAAAAATCAAAAGCTAGCCTCCGCGAAAGAATGGGCCACCCTGGATTTTCGTGAGGTAGACAAAGGCGGTAAGGCTGGGCCACCCGCCCGCTGAGAAATGGTTGAAGGAAGAATAGAGGGCGGTCTAAAGCGTCAGTCTCGCCCCCCCGTAGCCTGCACGATGTGCCCGCACCAGTCAGTGGTGATGCATGTCGCCGTCGTGATGAGTCTTCCATGGCCCCATTGCGGTGCCGATGATTACGGTGTCTACGTCCGCTCCCATGGTGTGCTCTATGTTGGCTGGCACGAGGAGAAAGCTCCCAACAGGATAGGTTTTCGCTCCCTCCTTGTCGAGTTTGGGTCCGGCGGCGACTTTCAATGCACCCGAGACAACGGCAACCCGGGCGTCTTGATTGTGGGAGTGGTGCTCCCAGTATCCGGCGGGAATGGAAAATGCGTAAGTGAAGGCCTTGCCGGGGGCATCCTTGTCGCCTTCCAGAACCGACCACTTGGTTCCGTCGGGATAGGTGTTCTGCCATACAATGTTGCTGACATCCCACGTTTTCACTGCTGCAGACTGCCCCATGCCCAATGTTCCAGTTAAAGCCATCAACGCAATGAGAATCTTCATTTTTATCTCCTGGAGTTATCTCAACTTCCGCAAGCTTCTGACTCTGTGATCGTAATTTCGCTGGCCTCAATGCGACTATCCGATTCTTGCGGCCGAACTTTTTTGCGCGAACGTGAGTCCGTCCTGGACCTTGTTTGAGCATCAATGGATTTAGGTTTACGAGAAAAAGTGGCAGGAGGAGCGATAAATCGGGACAGGCTGGTGCCCACCATTCACCGCCTTTTCTGTGCTCACGAAAATGCGCGCGTGCCCCCCGATAAGAGCGAAGGCCTTGTCAAGGACTAACTATCCATGGCTATGCGAAATCATCTGGAAAGCACCTTTACTTGAATCACCCATTAGTGGAAGCCGGGTGGCCCATCCTTTTGCGATGAAGGTGTTTTGTTCTTTAGAACAAAAGGGTGGAGGCTGAGGGCCGCGATTGGTGGTGTAATCGGCCGGGTGGCCCACCCGATTTGTTGGCTCAGAAAATAAACACAAGGTCCCTCACCCCTATTCGGCAGCTGAAGAATGCGCTGCCTCATTGACGGGGGATTCGGGATGACGCGGGTAATGATGTCTCGAGAAAATTCCCTGACGCCGCATGGTCACAACAAACATCCTCGGGGTTCCTCTCTTGCCGTCACATGCGCTCCGGCATCGCTCGGAATGACAGAGGGCAATAATATCGTCGCTGACTCTGTGCCGATTTGTTGGCTCAGAAAATAAACACAAGGTCCCTCACCTTTGCTTCCACCCCAGCACACGAAGCGTGCGCTGGGGCCCCGGTTCATGCGCTGGAGAGTGCGCGCGTTCGCTTACGGCCGTCGGGATGACGATGTTTGTGGGATTAACTCATGCACAAGGCGCCGCAGGCGCGAAGTCGAAAGAGCATTTGCTCTCTTACAACATTGTTACCTGTACCTTCCGCAAGTTTTGCCCGGGATGGATGTATTCTTATGTCACTGTATTAAGGAAAGATCTAAGCATGACATTTGCCATCATCCGCCGCTTCTGGCGCACGCAATTATTGTCGCGCCTATCATTCTTGCGCTTAATAATGTCGCGACCAACATTGTCCTGCCTAACATTCTCGCGTTTAACAATGGCTGCACTTGCAATCGTCCTTGCATTCAGCCCCTACTCATTATGGGCTCAACGCGGTGGTGGACGAGGCGGGCACGGTAGCCCTGCCGGGGCTGCGAAAGGCGAACCCGCTGAGGATGACGAATTAAAGAATTTCAATCGCGCGGTCGCATTACAGGCCACCCCACAGCAGGTCGATCTTTTTCAACAACTAGCGAAGGACACTACGGCAGCCGCTGCCAAGTCGGAGAATCTGCTGCAGCATCCCGAGAAAATGAAGGAAGACGCCGGCATTTTGGCATACGTGGTCGAGGTTGCCCGCGACAGCAGCCATGATTTCCTCGCAGGACTCTCGCACCCGCAGAGATCTGGATTAAAGGCATGGAGGAAGAACGTTGAAAAAGCCGATGCTGACGTTGGTAGAAGCTGGAAGGCGCTGAGTAGAGATCTCGCCCAGAAGGCCGGAGATGACAAACGGATAGCAGCCGATAATGACAAATTGCAGAAAGCGCTGGCGAAATCATTAAACGAGCAGTGGAACCTGGCTGAAAAAATGGGAATTCCGCCACGGCGCTCCGATACCCATGACCACTCTAGCGCCGATGGAGTGATCGAGGTACGGTCAACTCTTGCTCGCAATTCTTAATTTATTTCGCCTCAATATCGGGCACGATTCTGGACCAACCGCCAGCGAATCAGCATGAAATTGCAACGCATCACGGTCATTGAAAATCAACCTCTCAGAAACAACCCCTTACCGCTGATTAACACTGATAAAAGCACGGATTCACGCAGATTGAAAAGCAAACTTTAGATTAGTTGTGTGGTCAAGCAAAGTGAGGCATAGTGATGCAGCCCCCAGGGGTGGAATGAGGAGATCTTTGAAATCGATATGCAGCAATTAGCAGTCAGCACTCAGTGTTCAGCCAGGAAACTTTAGTTTAGACATGACAAGCGATTCGTAGCGACTGCGAACAGCATCGCTTGGGATATTTGGGCTAAGTGCTTTAGATCTTGGGATGAAGGGGGAGGGGTAGGGCACAAAGATTTGGGTAACGGACCGGGCGCATACCTGACACTGCGAACGATGGCGGCTCGAGTTTAGAAAGAGTGCTGCCATGGAAAACGAGCAGTGTGATGGAAGAGAAGCTGCGGTTTGTGTTTGAACATCAACCAGGCGAGCGGTCAATGAGAGAGCTGTGTGAAAGGTATGGGATCTCGCGCGAAACCGGGTATGTGTGGTTGCGGCGATCCACCTGTAATCCAGCCTGCGGGAAGTTGCGTGCTTTGAGCGCGTCGAAGAAACCGACTTTCCACTCCAATGACGAACCTTCCACGGCAACCGCCGTCACGTGATTGGGTATGAAGACCTTCGGCTTGAGTTGTTCCATGCAGGTGACAACATCGCGCTCACCGTTTCCGAATTCCGCGCCTGAGTAGCCGTTTCCGCACAGCCAAACACGCGACACGCCGGCGATTCCGTGACTATGCCTGAAAACAAGCGTAGAATCTCAGGCAGACGAGCGAGGGTTTCCCCCTGGCGAGTGACAGCGGCTCCGCTGAACCTTCGCTCAGCATCAGATTTGCCCAGGACTGAAGTTTCAAAACTCTCGCGCGAGCCACGACGCCGGCAAGAGTAACATCGCATGCTGGTAGCGGCCACGCAATCCGTTGTGGGCATGCGTGCCTTTTTTTCGTTGGCAGGTTTCCATGCAGCAAGCAGCAAGAATCATCGATTTTCCCGGCAGCCGCATCGATCGTTTCATCATTAAAACAAAACTCGGCAGCGGCGCCATGGGCGATGTATTTCTTGCCGAGGACAGCCTGCTCCGGCGTCGCGTCGCAATCAAAGCGATCCGGCTTGAGCACAGCCAGGATGCCGCTTTCCATCAACGCATGCAGAAGGAAGCCGAGCGCGCGTCGCAACTGAATGATTCACACATTGCTGGGATCCATGACCTCATAGAAAAAGATGGCCGGCTTTTTCTGGTGATGGAATATGTGGAAGGTGAGACGCTGCGCGACAGACTGCGCAAACCGCTTGCCGGGCCTGAGTTCTTCAGCATCGCCGAACAATGCCTTGCGGGTGTGGCGTCCGCCCATCAACACGGCATTGTGCATTGTGACCTCAAACCGGAAAATCTGATGATCACTCCGGAAGGCACAATCAAAATTCTTGATTTCGGCTTTGCGCAGCCCACACCACAGGGATCAACCGATACTCTGAGCTGCGCGACTTTAGGCGGTACGCCCGGTTACATTGCGCCAGAGGTGCTGCTTGGAGGCGTACCAGATGAACGCTCCGACATTTTCTCTCTCGGAATCGTGCTCTATGAAGCGCTGGCAGGGCGCCATCCTTTCCGGATAGAACTTGCGAATCCAACCGCGGACCGCATCGTGCGCTCTGAGCCGGCTCCGCTTCCGCCCGCTGCGCCAGCGGCAATGAACGCGGTGCTTGCGCTGATGCTGGCGAAGGAGCCTGCCCAGCGCTACCAAAGTTGCTCGGACGTGCTGGAGGATGTTCGCGCGGTCCGCGACGGCCGTAACCCTGGCCTGGGGAAAAACCGGGCACGCACAAACAAGTCATACCACCGATGGACGATGTGGCTTGTGCTGCCGGTGACATTCATCATCCTCATTACTCTGCTGCTGTGGGGTTCGTTCCTGCCAATGCCATGGTCGGCTGTTCCAGTGAACGCGTCCGGCCGGCAATTGGCCGTGCTTCCTTTTGAGACTACGGCGCAGGACGCCAGCAGCCGCGCGTTCGCCGGAGGACTTACTGAGACTCTGGCCGCCAAACTGGGAGAGATTGCGGACCGCTATCCTCTGGAGATTGTTTCCCCTGCCGAGGTGCGCAAGCAGAACGTGCGGGATGCCAGGCACGCGCGCTCACTGCTGGGCGCAACTCTGATTCTTGAAGGAAGCTTGCAGCAATCCGGGAACACCGTGCGCATTATCTATAGCATGGTGGACACACAATCATTACGGCAGGTGCACTCCGGAGTGATCACGGCGGACAACGCAAACATCTTTGCCGTCCAGGACCGCGTGATTGCGGAAGTGCTGAAGAAGCTGGATATTGAGTTGGCCAAAGAAGATCGTGGCCGCATGGAAAAACATGGCACGGCGCAGCCCGCGGCTTACGATTACTATCTGCGCGGGCGCGGATATTTGCAGGATTATGACCGCCTTGAAAGCCTGGACAACGCGGTAGCTGGGTTTCAGCGCAGCCTCGACCTGGATCCCCGTTTTGCGCTGGCATACGCTGGTCTGGGTCAGGCCTTTCTTCACAAATATGCTCTGGCGCATTCTCCCGAAACGCTGGACACCGCGAACGAAGCCTGCCGGCATTCCGCTCAACTTGACCCGAGCGGTTCCGATGCGGAAATCTGCCTGGGAATGTTGTTCAATGCAACCGGCCGGTATGACGCAGCAGCGCAACATCTGGAACACGCTCTGAAGCTGGATTCCACCCGCGACGAATCGTATCGCGAACTGGCCATCGCCTATGAAGGATTGAAGCGGCTGGGTGATGCCGAGTCGTTGCTCAAGAAAGCCGTGGCGCTGCGTCCGCATTACTGGGCTGCCTATAAGTGGCTGGGAAGATTTTACGAAACGCATGGCCATTATGATCAGGCTGCGCAACAGTTCAAACGCGTGGTTGAAATGGCGTCCGACAGCAGTGATGGTTACAGCAACCTGGGTGCTGTGTATGTGGAACAGGGCAAATACGCTGAGGCCATTGATACCCTGGAGCGTTCCATCAAGATCCAACCCACGGCGTCGGCGCTGAACAATGTGGGTGCGGTTTATTTTTACCAACGCCGGTACGCAGAAGCGGCCCGCAGTTACGAACTTGCCACGCAACTTACACCTGAGGATTACCGCATTTTTGGCAATCTGGGCGAAGCCTATGGCCAGGTTGAGGGCAGGCAACAAGAGAGCCGAAGAAGTTATGCTCAGGCGCTGAAGCTGGCAGAGCAGCGGTTGAATGCGAACGGCAATGACGGCGGGGCTCTGCTGGAAGCTGCGCTTTATGCCGCCATGCTGGGGCAAAACGAAAAATCGGAGCAGTACAGAAAGTCAGGGATCGCCCTATCAGGGCACGACCCCGAAGCTCGATTCAGCTCCGCTTTGGTGCTGGCGCAACTGCATCGTGACGGCCGCGCGCTGGCTGAACTTGACCTCGCATTGAAGGCAGGCCTGCCAGCCAGTGAAGTCACTGACAATCCTGCATGGCAGAGGTTCGCCGCCAATCCAAGATTTGTGGCGACGATGGCAAAGGGACGGAAAGAACAATAGACATTCAGGAAAAGGAGGCATTATGGCAACACAGAAAGTAACACCAATCACGGGGAACGAGCATCATGTTCATGCCGAACATAACGGAAAGGTGAACAGAGAGACTGTCCACGTCAGCAAGAGTGCCGGACATCAGGTTACCTGGTCTTCTAACGGGAAAGCTGTTATCGCGTTTTCGTCGCAGGATGGCTCGCCGTTCGAAGAATCGATTTTCCATGTGCCAGCGGGAGGTAGCGTTTCCAGCGGTCCCGCCAAAGCGACGGCGACCGAGGAGAAAGCCTACAAGTATTCGGTTGTGGGAGAAAAGGGCGTGAATGATCCCACTGTGATTATTCATAACTGACCACCAACTCAAGCCCTGCCGGCGAACTCTCGCGCTTCGGTTGATACCTTGATCTTCTCGCCCTCTTTAATAAAAAGGGAAACACGGATTTCCACGCCTGTTTCCAGCGTGGCGGGTTTGGTCACGTTTCCGCCGGAGGAGTCGCCGCGCACGCCGGCTTGCCCTACAGTTGCGGTGGCCTTTTAAGCAGAGCTGCCCGCATGGGTGCGACGTTTTCTGGCGCGCAGATGTGGTTTTCTGGTTGCTGCCCGGACTTATGCCGGGCTAACCAAGGTTTTTCAACGGCTCGCGTCAATTTGTGACATCAGGCTCAGGGCAGCTCCAGGGCAGACATCTTGCTGCCGCCAACGGCGTTCTCATCGACTAGACCGACTTTCATCTCAGGTACTCTCAATCAACATTTCCGACCGGTGAGGATCAAACAATGGCGAAATCCGCAGCAGCAATGATCATTGACACGCTGATTGCAGCAGGCGTGAAGCGTGTTTATGGCCTTCCGGGAGATTCATTGAACGGACTTACAGAAGCCATCCGCCGTTCAGGAAAAGTGGAGTGGGTGCATGTGCGGCATGAGGAAGAAGCAGCGTTTGCCGCTGGCGCTGAGGCGCACATCACAGGCAGCCTTGCAGTGTGTGCCGGCAGTTGCGGACCGGGAAATCTTCACCTTATCAACGGACTTTATGATTGTCATCGCAGCCGCGTTCCCGTTCTTGCGATTGCCGCGCAGGTGCCGAGCAATGAACTCGGCGGCGCCTATTTTCAGGAGACCCGTCCTGAGCAGCTATTCCGCGATTGCAGTCATTACGCTGAGATGGTTGGAGATCCCAACCAGGTGCCGCGGTTATTGGGTATCGCAATGCGCACTGCCATTGCACGCCGGGGCGTTTCGGTCCTGGTTGCGCCTGGAGATGTACTTCTGGGCGATTGCTCCGAACCAATGCATCCGCTGGCCATCAGCGAACTCTCTCCGCTTGTTCACCCTATCGCGGAAGACACTCAGAGAGCTGCGGAAATGCTCAACGGCGCCGGCAAGGTCACAATTCTTGCTGGAGCCGGTTGCGCCGGAGCCCATGCAGAGTTGATATCGCTTGCTGAACGTTTGCAGGCCCCCGTTGTTCATGCCCTGCGCGGCAAGGAGTTCATTGAGTATGACAATCCCTATGACGTAGGAATGACCGGGCTGCTGGGGTTTTCATCGGGTTACTACGCCATGATGAACTGCGACGTGCTCCTGATGCTGGGCACTGATTTCCCCTACCAGCAATTCTTTCCCCGGGACGCCAAAATTATTCAGGTGGATGTTCGCGGTGAGCAGATCGGCCGAAGGACCAAAGTGGATCTCGGTCTGATCGGGAGTGTAAAGGAGACGATTGCCGATCTACTTCCGTTGCTCAAGGGTAAGAGAGAAGCAAATCATCTGAAAAGGTCGGTTGATCATTACCGGCGCGCGAGACAGCAACTGGATTCGCTTGCAGTGGCTGATGATGGGCGCTCGCCCATGCATCCGCAGTATGTAGCAAAGATGGTCAATGACCTGGCCGATGACGACGCAGTGTTTACCTGCGACGTTGGAACTCCCACGATCTGGGCCGCTCGATATCTGCGTATGAACGGCAAACGGCGTTTGATCGGCTCATTTACGCATGGGTCCATGGCGAACGCACTTCCCCAGGCGGCTGGAGCGCAGGCTGTGGACAGGAATAGGCAGGTGATTGCGCTGGCAGGCGATGGGGGTGTGGCCATGCTGCTAGGAGGACTGCTCACATTGCACCAGATGAACCTGCCGGCGAAGATCGTGATCTTCAATAATGCCTCACTGGCATTTGTTGAGATGGAAATGAAGGCCGTGGGCCTGCTTGACTATGGAACAGAGCTGAAAAACCCGGACTTTGCCAGGCTTGCCGAGGCAGCAGGAATTTTCGGTGTAAAGATAGAGAAGCCTGAGGATCTTGAAAGCGGATTGCGCACTGCATTACAGCACAATGGCCCTGCCGTTATCGATGTGCCTGTGCATCGCCAGGAGCTGTCAATGCCTCCGCACATTGACGTGTCGCAAATGGCAGGTTTTGCCATGTACCTTGCCAAAGCTGTACTGAACGGTCGCGGCGACGAAATCATTGACCTGGCACATACAGAATTGTTCCGGTGAGAAGAATTGATCGTCTGCTGCTCAGGGCGATGCTTATCACATCGACTGAGGCCCTTACGCCCGGCCCACAAACTCGCGCGTCTCGGTCGACACCTTGACCTTCTCTCCCTCTTTAATAAAAAGAGGCACGCGTACTTCCATGCCGGTTTCCAGCGTGGCGGGTTTGGTCACGTTGCCGCCGGAGGAGTCGCCGCGCACCCCGGGCTCCGTTTGTTTGACTACCAGTTCCACGTGCGGTGGCAGTTGCAAACCAATGGGATTGCCGTTGTACTTGTGCACCTGGATGATGAGGCCCTCGGCGAGAAAATCCTGCGCGTCGCCGATCATCTCCTGGGACAGCGTGAGAGTTTCAAAGCTCTCCTGGTCCATGAAGTAGTAGCCGTCTGCATCGGCATAGAGGAAAGATGCGGGGACCATCTCCAGGTCTGGTTCCTTGAACTTATCACTGGCCTTGAACGTCTTGTCAAAGACTGCGCGGGTCAGAAGATTACGCATCTTCAGGCGGACCAGTGTCTGGCCGCCACGGGCAGTTGGAGTGTTGACCTCCACGTCAAGGCAGTGGAACGGCGTGCCGTCCAATTCAAAAAACATTTTGCGCTTGATGTCGATGGCATCGATCAGTGCGGCCATGAGTTCCTTCGGGGCTAGGCCGGACGCGAAACGAAAAATTCTGAATTGGCGTCCGGCGTGATTAAGTCACGAACACTCATAGCATAACAGCTTAGAAATCGACCTTCCGCGTGTGAAGCACGCTTTGACCGGCTTATCGATGTAGCTAGGGCAGAGGAGCTTTCGTTACAGAATTGGCACGCACGTTGGCAGGTGTTGCGTGCGACTTAAAATATTGATCGTTGAAATCAGTCTTGGTCCCACCGCTAATCGCCTGCATGGCTGACTGAATCTCCCGTTGCTGGATCTCTTGCGCAATTTCCGATCGTACGCGCTCCAGCGGCAAAGTCGACCGGCTGCGCACCTTATAGATGGTTAGCGAAGATGTGTCCGACTGCACCGAGCTGACCTCGCCTGACTTTAGTGCGAAGAGCTCCTGTTCCAGTGGGCCCGGCAGACTGCCTCGCCGTTTTGTTCCCATATCGGTGGTCAGAGGCGGCGTGAGACCGAGCGTGCGATACGTTTCGCCCTGCACCTTCCCAGGATCTTCACCAGTCGTTAGTCTCAGACGCGCCTGGGTTGCCATTGACTGGGCTTTCTGCCGAAAGTCAGCCTGCGCATCCCTGGCCAACTTAGGATTCGACAACGGAATTGCGATGCGATCCAGTTCTATCTGATCAAATTTGCCGGTATTCTGCCTGTAGTAGTTTTCGATTTGCTCGCCGGAGGGATTGCTGTTCTTCTGCTGCAGCCTTCGGCGATAGGTGTCGGCCAGGGTCCTTACCCGAATGACTCTCATCAGTTCTTCGAACTGCGGATCTTTGTCCAGGCCGGATTTCTCTGCGGCCTCAGCAATCAGCAGCGCCTGCACATAACTTTCAGCAAACGCCTTGATGGCCACTGGATTGTTCATCAGTTGAGTGTTGAAGCTCATGGCAGAAAGCATTTCTGAGAATTGCTGCTTGGTGATGCTGGTAGAGCAAGCGGGAGTTTCGCGGCTTGCGCTCCCCGGGCAAAATCCATGGATGGTAATCACGGCTGTCTCTGGAGCGAGCTGATCGCTACCGCCGGCAGGGACCTTTTTCTGTGTCGCCTTGGCATCCGGCATTGCCGTCTTGGTTTCGCTTACTCGCTCGCCAGAATTTTGATTTGCCTGAGGCGACTGTGCCTTTGCGGGTAAACACGAAAATACGCATCCCAGCAGAACCACCTTTGCCAAGCGTATCGTTTGTCGTGACCGAAAGTTCCGCAACCCGAAGTTTAATGACCCGAAGTTTAGTGACAGGAAGTTTAGTGGCAGGAAGTTATAGGGAAGCATCCTGAGTCGTTCTCCTTCTGAAGCTGATTAAGCCTATTGTTTCCTAACTGTGAGCTTCAGGGCTATCGCCTTGGCGGTTACTGCCAGAGGCTCTGGCCGGCCGAAGAGAGCAAGGAATCATCAGTAAAATGTCGTAAATAAAAAGCCGGGTTATTAAATTATCACCGCCAGAACCTGGCGTTTCTTAAAAACAACTTATTTAAAAAGGACCGGGCTTTTCAGCCCGGTCGCCTAAAAGGCTAAAAGAAGGCTAAACATTTAGGAGATGTTATTTTTCGATGGACCGCCTCCCTTCAGCAACTCATCGAATCCCAGTTTTGGCTTGGATGGGTTGCAGTGAGTTGTTTGTCCCAAGGTTCGGGAAATTTTTGTCGGAGTAACCTAGGTCGCCGGTGCGATGCGGCAAAGCCGATCTTGCGCTTTGCCGCTACTCGCGCCTTACTTCGCCTTGATCGTCACGGTTGCTGTGTTGTTGGCGTTATTCGTATCGCCAGCGTATGTCACGGTCGCTGTGTTCTGAATGGTGCCAGTCTGCACGACATGTACATTGGCAACCACCGTGAATTGGCCTGCGCCGGCCAGGTTCGGAAAGTTACAAGTGATCGTTCCTCCGAGAGTTCCTGGCGCCGGGCCTGCGCACGCGCCCACGTTGGCTGGATTCAAGGTAACCGAGTCGAACTTCAAGCTTCCTGGCATGGTGTTTTTGAAACCCACGTTCGGGGCCTGTACATTCTGGGAATTCTTGACTTGCCATGTGTATGTGTCAGGTGCTCCTGTAGGAAGCGTTCCAGTCACTGTCGGACCACCGTTTGCAGCCGATCCGGTAATCTGGATATCAGTTGCAGGTGCTGGTGGCGCCGGCGGAGTAAGGGTGAAAGTTCCAAACGCGGCTACCGGCAGGTTGTGGATATCCGAGCCGGAAAATGCCGCATTGAGCGTCGCCACATTCGCCTTAATAGTAGCGGTCACATTGATGGTCGCGGTGGCAAGCGGCGCTAGTGTGCCTAAACCGCAAGTTACGGTCAAGACGCCGGGACCA
>WNFA01001361.1_pt1 | contig 19785 bp, 23 predicted proteins | sample 5400481 | NCBI WGS metagenome assembly WNFA01 (sample SAMN13153340, study PRJNA577476) | soil metagenome | isolation source: 120 cm saprolite under Douglas fir tree site 2 hole 1 replicate 2 | place: USA:California | collected 2015-04-18
GGCGGAGAGCAGTGCTCCGATCAGGAGCCGGCTGCGGCGAAAGTGGCGGCCGTACTGGCCAAGATAAAAGGCTGCCGCCAGCATGCCGATCACCGCCGGCGCCAAAAAGAGGTAGACGTCGGTCACCCGCAGGTGCAGCACCGTGCTCATGTAGCTCGGCGCCAGTACGAAGATCGAGAAGATCACCGCAATCGTCAGGCTCAACTGCAACACGGCAAAGCGCACCAGCGGCCGGGCCACGATGTAGGCGATACCTTCCCGGAGCTCATAGAAGATGTCGGTCTTCTCCGCGTGTGTCTCGTGGGTACGGGCGTGAAGATCCGTCTTGACGAGGTAGATCAGCCAGGCTGCCAGCAGAAAGAGGGCGGCGGCGATCCAGTAGGGGGAGTCGGTCCCGAGAAAACGCACGGCGAGGGTCGAGAGCGGCACGGCGATCAGCAGGGTGACGATCACCGTGCTGGTGAACATCGAGGTGGCCGTCATCAGCTCTTCGGTCCCCACGATGAAGGGGATCGACGCCGCCTCGGCGGGCGCGAAGATCTGGCCGACTGCGGCGAACAGAAAGATGATGACAAAGAGGTGCCAGGTGACATGCTCGAAGTAAGGGGTGACCTGGCTGAGTGGGATGAGCAGGATCAAGCCGCCGCGAATCGCGTTGGTGAAGAACATCAACCGCTTCTTGTCGTGCCGATCAGCGTACACCCCGGCGAGGGGACTGAGGAAGACCGAGGGAAAAGTGTAGGCGAGGAAGAGCGCCGCGCCGTGCGTGCTCGCGCGGCTGATGCTGTAGGTGAGGATGAGCAGCGCGAACATCAAGAACTTGTCGGCCAGCTGGGAGGCCACCTGGGCCGACCAGATCAGCCGGAAGTCACGATTGGCGAGCACCGTCCGAAAGCCGGGCTGAGGAAGGATGATGTCGCGCGGGTCGGGACCCGCGCCTACCTCGTCTGGCTCCTTCAAGGCGCCTAAATCGTAGCTAGTTGTCACTGCCCGCGCTCATTCTCGAAAAGTCGCCTCCATTCCTCCAGCGTCAAGGTCTCGGCGCGGCGCGCCGGGTCGATGCCTATAACGCGCAGACGGTTGCGAGCCTCCGTTCCGGGGACCGCTCGCTGTCGACCCAGCACAAACGTCAGCTGCTTGCGACGAGCCTGGAAGAAGGGCGTCACGAATTCGAAGAAAGCCGGTAAGTCCGCGCGTGGGAGGGCTGGCTCGGCGTCGGGGGTGATTCGGACCAGGGCGGAATCGACCCGGGGGAGCGGCAAGAAGGCACTGCGCGGGACGCGGACCGTCAGCTCGGGCCGACCGTAGACGCGAACACCCAGCGTGGCAAGACTCCAGTGACCGGGCGGGGCGTTAAGACGCTCGGCCACCTCCTTCTGCACCAGGAGGTCGATGCGAGCCGGGGGCTGTGGCTGCTCGAGCAGGTGGACAAAGAGCGCCCCCGTCAGGTTATATGGGATGTTTCCGGCGACGCGGTAAGGCGAGGGCAGCAGCTCGCTGACCGCGGTGCGCAGGATGTCGGCCTCGATGATGCGCACGTTGGAGCGGTCCCGCAGGGTAAGACCCAACGCCTTGACACAGGCGGGATCGATCTCGACTCCCGCTACGGCCCGTGCGCGGCTGGCCAGTTCCACGGTTAGCGCCCCCAGACCAGGACCGACTTCCACGATTCGGTCGGTCGGCGCGATCTCGAGCGCCTCGACGATGCGATCGAGCTGCTCTCGATCGGCCAGAAAGTTCTGTCCCCAACGCCGCTGGTAGCGGACCCCGAAGCGACGGGCCACCCCCCGGATGACCGATGGGTCGGCAAGGTCGAGTGGTCGCTTGCTAGCCGTGGTTCAACCGAAAGAGGTCGATGGCGTTCTGACTGGTCGCTCGGCCGATCTCGGTCGCCGTCGTGCCGCGGAGCTTTGCGATCCGCTCCACGGTCTCGGGGAGGTAGCGCGGGGCGTTGGGCTGCCCACGCATGCTCTGCGGCGGAAGAAAGGGCGAATCGGTTTCCACCAGCATGTGGTCCAGCGGGATGATACTGGCGGCGCCGATCACTCCGTGGGCGGTCGGGTAGGTCACGGTCCCGGCGAACGAGATGTAGAAGCCTCGAGCCAACGCTTCCGCGGCGAACGCCGCGTTGCCGCTGAAGCAGTGAAAGACGCCGTTCAGCCCGGGAAACTCGTCGAGGATGGCGAGCAGATCCGGGAACGCATCGCGCGTGTGCAGCACCACAGGCTTCTGCAGCTCCTGTGCGAGACCAAGCATCTGGCGAAAAACCTGCTGCTGCTCGCGCGCCGGAACGCGATGGTAGTCCGTGAAGTGGTAATCGAGGCCGATCTCCCCCACCGCGACCACCCTCGAATGGCTGGCCAGCTGCCGCAGCTCGCGTCGCTCGGCAGCATCGATCGGATCACCGGCGGAGTGTGGGTGCCGGCCGATGGTCGTCTTCAGGCCGGGGATGCGCTCGGCCAGCTCGACACCGGGCCGGTTGTCCGAGGCGTCGTCCCCGATGTTCAGCACGGCGTCGACACCCGCGGCGCGCGCCTCCTCCAGCGCCTGCTCCGGCGTCAGCGGCTCGCGCAGGTGCAGGAGATGGGCGTGCGAATCGATCAGGCGACCGGCTCCGGCTTCTCGATCCGTGGAAAGAGGACACCGCCAAGCGCCGTCTGCGTGCGCGGCGCCAGTCTCCCCCATTCGCGGGCGGTCGCCCACGGCGCTTTCAAGTCCGCCTTGATCTGCGCCGCGACCTTGCCTGCGGTCTCCGGCAGGAAGGGCGAGATCAGGTAACTCGTCAACCGGATCGCCTCGACCAGGTTGTACATCACGGTCTGCAGCCGTTTGCGCTGATCCGACTGCTTGGCCAGCACCCAGGGAGCACTTTCCTCGATGTACTTGTTGCCGCGGTTGACCGCTTCCCAGATGAGGTCGAGGGCGCCGGGAAAGTCCAGCGCCTTCATGTGCTTGTCCTGCCCGCGCACGGCCTTCTCGAAGGCGGCCTGGAGCTGCTTATCCAGGGCCGTCGCGTCTCCGTCGGGGGCCGGTACCTTGCCGTCGAAATACCGCTGCAGCATGGAGAGCGTCCGATAAATAAAGTTCCCGAGGTCGTTGGCAAGATCCGCATTGAACCGATCGGTCATTGTTCCCCAGCTGATATCACCATCACGATCAAATGGCAGCTCACGGAGCAGGAGATAGCGAACCGCTTCCGCTCCGAAGCGATCGACCGCCTCGAACGGGTCGATCGTGTTCCCGACGCTCTTGCTCATCTTCTCGCCGCGGACCGTGAGGAACCCGTGGGCATAAACGCGTTTGGGGACGGCGACGCCGGCTGACATCAACATCGCCGGCCAGTACAGGCAGTGGAAGCGCGTGATGTCCTTGCCGATCACGTGGAGATCAGCCGGCCACCATCGCTTGAACATCGCCTCGTCACTCCCATAACCGACGCCGGTGATGTAGTTCACGAGCGCGTCGCCCCAGACGTAGACAACGTGCTTGTCGTCGCCGGGGAAGGGAATTCCCCATTTGATCGTCGAGCGCGAGATGCTGAAGTCCTGCAAGCCGCTTTTGAGCCAGCCGAGGACCTCGTTCCGGCGCGCCTCAGGCTGGACGAAGTCCGGATGCTTGTCGATGTGTTGCTGCAGCCGCTCCTGGTAGCTCGAGAGCTTGAAGAAGTAGTTCTCTTCCTTGAGCCACTGCGCTTTGAGCGTTGGGTGGATGAGGCAGTACCCATCCTTGAGGTCGGCTTCCTGTTTGAAGACTTCGCAAGAGACGCAGTACCACCCCTCATAGGCGCCCTTGTAGATATCGCCGCGGGCCTGCAGCTTGGCGATGAAGGCCTGCACCCCGCGAACGTGATCGGGATCCTCGGTCCGGATGAAGCGGCTGTAGGAGATTCCAAACCGCGCTTCGATGTCCCGATAGAGCTGCGCCATCCGGGCGGTGAATTCCTGGGTCGAGACGCCTTCCTCCTCCGCCTTCCGCCGCACGTTTTGCGAGTGCTCGTCGGTGCCGGTGAGAAAGAATGTGTCATCCCCAATCAGCCGGTGGTAGCGGGCCAGGGCATCGGTGCCCACCAGTTCATAGATGAACCCGAGATGGGGCGCGGCATTCGGGTAAACGATCGCGGTGGTGACGTAAAACTTACTCATTTGGGGCCTTCCAGTCGCTGCCGGCTACCACGACCGTCAGCTCGCCTCGGGGTGGAGATTTCGCGAAATGCTCCAGGAGTGTCGCCGGCGTTCCACGTAAGAACTCTTCGTGGAGCTTGGTGATCTCCCGCGCCACCACCAGCGAGCGGGGGCCGAGGGCGGACGCCATTATATCCAATGTTCGCTCGATCCGATGCGGGGATTCGAAGAAGACGAAGCTCCGCTTGGCCAGGGCGGTCTCGCGGATCAGTCGCTCCAGCTCGCCCCGTTTGCGCGGCAGAAAGCCGAGAAAGGTGAACTGGTTGGTGGGAAGGCCGGAGCTCACCAGGGCCGCGAGCACCGCCGAAGGTCCGGGAATGGGCACCACGGGGTAACCGGCGCCGACCGCGGCGCTCACCAGGCGCACGCCCGGGTCGGAGAGCGCCGGCGTGCCCGCGTCGGAGACCAGGGCGATGTCATGCTGCTCGAGACGCGCGAGAATCGTTTGCAGCTGGCGCGCCTCGTTCTTCGCGTGCAAGCTGATCAGTTGGCGGCGCAGCCCAAAGTGGGTCAGCAGTTTCATGGTGTGCCGCGTGTCCTCGGCGGCAATCAGCGGCACCGACTCCAGGATGTGCAGAGCGCGAAGGGTGATGTCGTCCAGGTTGCCGATTGGAGTGGCGACCAGGTAGAGCGTCCCCAACTCAGCCGCCGGCCGACATCAGTGTCCCCAATCGCGGGGATAGCGGAAGTCGCGGTCGATCGTCCGTGACGTCAGCTTGGCGATGACGGGCAGGCGGCGCTTGTACTGATTCTCCCGCACCCGGCGGATGATCTCTTCGATGAACGCCTCATCGAAGCCGAGCCGCTTCACCTCCTCGACCGAGTAGCGCCGCTCGACCAGGTAGTAGAGCAGCTGGTCGATCATCCGGTATTGATAGCCCAGCTCCGTCTCATCGGACTGTCCAGCCCAGAGGTCGGCGGACGGCGCTTTCTGCACGATGGATGTCGGGACGCCCAGGGCATCGGCCAGCTGCCAGACCTGGGTCTTGTACATGTCACCGATCGGGTTGATCGCGCTCGCCATGTCGCCGTAGATCGTGCCGTAGCCAAGCAGCAACTCGGTCTTGTTGCTGGTCCCGATGACGAGCGCGCGCCACGCCCACGACTGGTCGTAGAGGATCGTCATCCGCTCGCGGGCCATCTTGTTTCCCCGCCGCTTCTGATCGGCATCGGTGAAGTGCTCGAAATAGGCATCGACCTGCGGGCTGATGTCGATCTCCAGATGATGGATGCCCAGCTGCCGGACGACCTGCAGGGCGTCGCTCTTACTCTTCGGATCGCTCGTCTTGTAGGGCATGATGAAGGCCACCACGTTCTTTGGGCCGAGCGCCTCGGCGGCGAGCGTTGCGACAAGGCTGGAATCGACGCCGCCGCTCAGGCCCAGGACCACCCGTTCGAAACCAACCTTGCGCACCTCGTTGCGGATAAAGCCCACCAGGATCCCGCGGACCAGCTCGGGATTGATCCGCAACGGCGGAAAGACCGGCTCAGAAAGGCTTGCGGGTGCGCTCATGCAAGACCCGTCGCAGCTCGTTGATGGTGAGCTCGAGCCGCTCGTCGCGCAGCAGCGGATTGGCCAGCCGCTCCCGGCGGACCTCACCCAGGTCGATGTTGGCCAGGACGAGCGCCTCATCGGCATCTTCCTGCTGGGCGATGATGTCACCGTTCGGACCGATCACCATGGAGCCACCCCAGAAATTCGCACCGTCCTCGTAGCCGACCCGGTTGCAGTAGAGGAAATAGGTCGTGAGGAACTGAGCGTACGTGCGGCAGACGAGCCTATACGACTCCGCCGTTCCCAATCGCTCGTCGGTCGTGATCCCACGCCCCGGGCTGGACGACGGGCAGATGATCATGTCCACGCCCTCGAGACTCAGGACGTAGGCGCTGGAGAGGTGCCAGATGTCTTCGCAGACCAGGATGCCGGCCCGACCAAAACCAGTCTTGAAACTGCGGAATCGATCACCGGCCGCAAAATAGCGCTGCTCATCGAACATGCCGTAGGTCGGCAGGTACACCTTGCGGTGGAGGTGGACCAGTTCGCCGCGGCTGAAGTAGAGGCTGGCGTTGAAGTAGCGATGATCCGGCTCTTCGATCACCGCGCCGAGGACGACGTCCAGCTCACCCGACAGGCTGCGCAACTCGTCCATCACGGCTCCCTCCAGCAGGATCGCGCTTTCCGCGACCAGGTCTTTGAGGAAGTAGCCGGTCAGACTGAGCTCGGGGAAAACCAGCAGCTCGACGCCCGCCTCGCCCGCTTGGGCAACCCATTGGCGATGACGCTCGAGGTTGCGAGCGCGGTCACCGAGGGCCGGGTCCATCTGCACCAGCCCGACCGCGAGCCGTCCGTCCTTGCTCATGCGTTGAGATGCGGGATTCCCGCAGTCCTGACTTCGGTGCTCGACTTCCGGGCCTTGCGGCCACGAGAGAGCCACTGGGCGATGGCCGGCGCCATCTCATCGCAGTGCCCCAGGTGCACGGCGGCGCGCGGCAGGGCATCGAGAAAGGCGGTGCCGTAAGTCCGGTTCGCGATTCGGTGATCCATCAGGACGACAGCCCCTCGGTCGCTCTGGCGCCGGATCAGCCTGCCGAAGCCCTGCTTGAGGCGCAAGACAGCCTCTGGCAGCGCCAGCTGCCCGAATGGGTCGGCAAGCGTTGCGCTCCGCGCCAGCTGCAGCGGGTCGCTCGGAACCCTGAAGGGGAGCCGGACGATCACCACGCAGGAGAGAGCATCGCCTGGAACATCGATCCCCTCCCAGAAGCTGCTGCTCCCTAACAGGATGCTGCGTGGATCCTCCTGGAATTGCGCGAGCAGCTGCCGGCGGGTGCCATCGAGGTTCTGCGCCAGCACCGTGAGATCGCCGCGAGAGGTCCGCACCCGCAACCGGTCGGCGACGTCCCGCAGCTGCTGATGGGAGGTGAAGAGCACCAGGGTTCGGCCGTCGATCGCTTCGGCGATCTCGCCAACGACGCTCGTCACCTGGTCGAGGAACGCGACGTCACTGAGATCCTTGAGATCGGTCGGCAGGCAGAGCAGCGCCTGCGAGAGGTAATCGAACGGTGAGGCCAGGACCATCTCGTGGGTGCTCAATGCCTCGAGCCCGACACCGCGCTTGAAGTACTCGAAGGAATCGGCCACGGCGAGCGTGGCGGAGGTGAACACTACCGTGTCTTTGTCGGCGAAGGCTCGTGCCTGCAGCTCCCGCCCGGCCATCGTCGGGGCCGCCTGGACCAGCGGGCGGCCCGAACGACGGTCGCTTCGGATCCAGTAGAGGCGGTCGGGCCGTGGCTGGAGCAATGCCTGAAGGATGAGGTCCACCCGTCCCTGGAGCTGGGTCACAAAGAGGTCCAGCTCCCGCTGGGCGTACGGGTTGCTCTCCAGCGGCAACGGGGCGGCGGCATCATCCAGGGCGCGACGAAGACGCGTCGCCTGGTCGGCGAGCTTGCCCGCCAGCCCCGAGAGCGGCACGATCCCCGACGAGGCTCGAAGCGCTGGGTCGAGCACGACGGCCTCCTCTCGCGACGGCCGCAGCGGGATTTCCGGCTGTCGCTGCTTGACGATGCTCCGCGCCGCCTGGAAGAAATCGGCAAGGGCCTGCTTCGCCTCAGCAGCCGCTATGCGCACTGCGTCGCCCGGCGGGCCGATCGCGGCTCGGAACCAGGTGAGGGCCCCGTCGATGCTCTCCAGCACCTCCTCCTCCCCGACCCGCTGGGTGAGCGCGTCGACCGCCGTTTCTTCCAGCTGGTGCGCCTCGTCCACGACCAGGTGGGTGTGCGGCGGTAAGACCGAGCCGCCGTTCAGCGCGTCGGCCAGGAGCAGCGCGTGGTTGGTCACGATCAGGTCGGCGTCCTGCGCCCCCCGCCGGCTGTTCCAGTAGAAGCACCGCTGGGTCTTGTAGTTTTCGCAGTGCGCTGCCAGGCAATCATCCGCCGTCGAAGCCGCCCGCAGCCAGAACAGCTCGTCGAAGCCGTTGAGCTTGATCTCGGAGCGATCACCATGGCGGGTCTGCGCCAGCCAGACCAGCATCCGAAGCTTGAACTTCACTTCGTCGTGGAACCAACTGCCATCGGCGCGCCGGCTGGGCGCGTTCAGGTATCGGTTCCAGCGCCGAAGGCTGACGTAGTTGGCGCGGCCTTTCAGCAGTGAGGCCTTGAAGTCGAACGGGAGCCAGCTGCGCATGAACGGGATGTCCTTCGAGAACAGCTGCTCCTGCAGCGTGATCGTGTTGGTCGCGACGACGACGCGTTCACCGCTGGCGACGGCGTGGTGAACGGCGGGAACCAGGTACGCGAGTGACTTGCCGGTTCCCGGACCGGCTTCGACGAGAAGCCGACCGCCGCGGGCGTAGAGCTGGGCGATGGCAAGCGTCATCTGCAGCTGGGATTCGCGAAGCTCATAGTCGTCGAGCAGCCCCGCCATCGGCCCATCGGGACCGAGGAGGGCGCGAATCGCCTGCGGATCGGTCGAGGGCGTGTCGGGGCGTACCGTACTGACCGGCGAGGTGGTCGCCGGTGGTAGGCTCTCGACCCCGCTGGAACCGGCACGCCGCGCTTCCTTCAGGAAATGGTGGATCGGATGCGGCCAGCCGTCGGCCACCTCCACCATCCGGTCCAGCAGCTCTACCGGGAATCCGCGCGCAAACTGCCACAGGTAGCGGAAGAGCTGCCGCGCGGCGTCCGCGTCCGACAGCGCCCGATGGGGGTGGGGGTGGCTCAAGCCGAGCTGGCGCGAAAGATGCGGCAGGCTGTGGCTGGGCACGGCTGGGAGCATGATCCGTGACAGGTCGAGCGTGTCAAACAGCACGTACGCCGGCTGGTCGTCGCCGTCGACCAGGAACGACAGGTCGAAGCTGCCGCTATGCGCGACCACTCCACTCGTGCCGACGAAGTCGATCAGCTCCGCCAGCACGTGCTCCGGCTGGGGCGCGGCGGCCACGTCGGCATCACGGATCCCGGTCAGTTCCTGTACCGCGCGAGGAATGCCGACTTCCGGCCGGACCAGTGATTGGAACGTGGCGAGGACCTGGTCGCCCTGGAACCGAACCGCCCCCACCTCGATGATTCGATCGAGCCGGGGACTGAGGCCGGTGGTCTCGAGATCGAGAGCAACGAGCGTGCGATCCATCAGGCTCTAACTTACCTCAGCAGTGTCAGCGGGGCCGCACGCCGAACCGCGCTTTCGCGCGCTTCACGTGACTGTGTAACCGCGCTAGAGGAGCTTAGCGGCTAACTCAGCGAGCTCTGAGCGTTGTCCCTTGGTCAGCGTGACATGCCCGGCGAGCGGATTGTTCTTGAACTTCTCGATCGCATAGCAGAGCCCGTTGCTCCGGAAGTCCAGGTAGGGGTGGTCGATCTGGTTGGGGTCGCCGGTGAGGACGATCTTGGTCCCCTCGCCGGCCCGCGACACAATGGTCTTGACCTCGTGCGGCGTGAGATTTTGTGCCTCGTCGACGATGATGAATTGCTGCGGGATGCTCCGGCCGCGGATGTAGGTGAGCGCTTCCGCTTCGAAAAGCCCTTTGTCCTGGATGTGACGGATCATGTCCGCCGCCATCTGTTCCTTGTAGATGCAGCCCATCAGGTACTCGAGGTTGTCGTAGATCGGCTGCATCCATGGCCGCAGCTTCTCGTCCTTGTCGCCAGGAAGGTAGCCGACGTCCTTCCCCATCGGAATCACCGGACGGGTGACGAGCAGCCGCCGGTAGCGATGCTGGTCGAGCACCTTGCTCAGCCCGGCCGCCAGTGCCAGCAGGGTCTTCCCGGTGCCGGCCTGGCCGGTCATGGTAACAAACGGGATGCGGTCGTCGAGGAGGATGTCGAACGCGAAGCGCTGACCGAGGTTCTTGGGTTGAATTCCCCAGATCTCTTTTTTGATCGCCGCGAGCCCCACGACGTGGCCGGCCGCCGCGTCGTAGCGGCCGAGCGCGCTCGACTTCATGCCGTTCACGGACTTGAAGTGCACGAACTGGTTGAAGTAGAGCTGGCCGTTCGAGGGCTGGTAGACATTCGTCTTGGTGAAGGTCTCGATGTCGTCCGGCGACACCGTCAGCGTCGTCATGCCGTCGTACAGGTCCTCTTCCTTGAGCACCATCTTGTCGGTTTCGTAATCCTGCGCCTGTAGGTTGAGGGCATCGGCCTTCACGCGGACGTTGATGTCTTTGCTGACCAGGATGACGGGCGTACCGTTGCTCTCGGCCTTCAGCTGCAGCGTCAGTGCGATGACCTGGTTATCGGCCTTGCGCGGATCGAGGTCCTCCGGAAGCTGAACCGTGCTTTCATGGGTCAGGACAACGCGAAGCGTGCCACCGTACTTGAGGGCAACCCCCTCCGAGAGTTTTCCCTTGGCGCGAAGCTCGTCGAAATAGTGGGCGATCAGGCGGGCGTGCCGCCCGACCTCGTCTTGCCGGCGCTTCTGGCCGTCGACCTCCTCGATCACGGTCAGGGGAATCACGATCTCGTTGTCTTCGAAGGAGTAGATCGCGTTCGGATCGTGCAGCAAGACGTTCGTGTCGAGCACGTAGATCTTCTTCATGCTTGTGCGCTTTTGGGAAGGGACGAGCTCGCGTACTCCCCCTGGTATTCCAACGGCAGTAGCTCCGCGATCTTTGTCATCAGGTAGTCCGCGCTCTGTTGATGATCCATCGGGCTGCCATCTCGATTACGCTCCGGCAGCTGGAAGGGTTCGCCGAACGTCATAGCGACATCTGCCCGCCGCGGGATCGTCGAGTGCCGGCCCAGTACGTTCTGAGTCCCGGTAATGGCGATCGGCAGCAGCGGCGCGCCTGAGCGGCGCGCCACGAAGCCGGCGCCGGGCTCGGCCCGCAGCAAGCGCGCATTCTCCGATCGGTGGCCTTCCGGGAAGAGCACAACGGCCGATCCTTCTTTCAACAGACTGAACGCTCGGCGCAGCGCCGTGCGGTCAGGCGAATGCCGGACCACGGGAAAGGCGTGGTAGCCACGCATCAACCAGGCCCAGCTGCCTTTGAACAGCTCCGCCTTCGCCATGAACCAAACCGGCCGCGGAGTCCAACCGCCGACGATGGCGGGATCGACGGCGCCCACGTGGTTCGACACCATCAAGAGCGGGCCGGAGCGGGGCACGTTCGCCGTACCGCGAAGGTGGAATTTCGAGCCCAGAACGATGCGGGTGAGGAGCCGTGCAAGACCAGTAAGGAAGGAATAGCTCAAGATCAGTGCTTCGGCAGCCGGGCCATCACTTCGTCAAAGACTTGACCGACCGACTTGCCCTCAGTCGCGACGATTATAGCATCGGTTGCCGGCCGTAACGGCGCGATTTCTCGCTCCTGGTCGGCTCGGTCGCGAGCGTCGATTTCCTGTTCCAGCACGGCATCCGGCGTCGCGCTGCCGCGCGCTTGATCCAACTCGCGGCGGCGGCGGGCGACCCGCTCCTCGGCCGGCGCGGTGAAGAAGAACTTCACATCCGCGTCGGGAAAGATGACGGTTCCGATGTCGCGGCCCAGAATCACGGCATCGCCCTGCGCCGAACGCCGCTGCGGCTCGATCAGCAGCCGGCGCACATCGGGAATCCCCGATATGCGCGAGAGCTCGACCGCAATCGCCGGATCGTGCGCCTCACGACTGATGTCGCGGCCATCGATCGAGAGCAGCGGTCCGGCACGGCCCGCCGACGGCAAGGTGTTGATCTCGATGCGCAGCTCACCCAACATCTCGATTAATCCGGTCACGTCGTCCCCCGCAATGCCGCGACGCCGCGCTTCCACGGTGACGGCCCGATAGAACAGGCCGGTGTCGACCAGCGCGAAGCCAAGAGCGTCCGCCACCATGCGCCCGATGGTGGTCTTTCCGGAGCCGGCGGGACCGTCGATGGCGATGATCACGCTAAAGACCCGCCGCGGCCTTCAAGCGGGCCACCTCGTCAGAGCGAAGTGGGCGGACGCCGCCCTCGGCAAGGTCGCCAAGCTCGAGCCCATCGATGCGGACTCGCTGCAAATCGAGCACTGGATGACCGAGCGCCTGCCAGAGCCGGCGCACTTCGCGCTTGCGGCCCTCACGCAGCACCATCGACAGCCGGGTCTCGCCGTCGGTGCTGTCGAGCACTTGGACGTCCGCCGGCTCGAATCGCTCCCCTCGCACGACCATCCCCTCCGAGAGTCGCCGCAATGCCTCTTCACCGGGGCGGCCCGTGACCACGACCCGGTATTCCTTCTCGACATGGTAGCGGGGGTGCATCAGGCGTCCCGCCAGCTCGCCGTCATCGGTCAACAACAGCAACCCCCGGCTGTCGAGGTCGAGCCGTCCAACCGGGAAGACACGCGGCCGGTAGGCTGGGAGGTGATCAACGACGGTTTGCCGGCCGCGGTCGTCGCCCACGCTGGTCAACACGCCCACGGGCTTGTTCATCATCAGGTAGGTCGAGGTCGACACCGGTTCGACCGGCTTGCCGTTGACGGTCACCTGGTCGATCCCCGGGGTGACCTGCTGGCCGGCAATGGCGGGCGTGCCGTTCACCGAAACCTGTCCTGCGGCGATCAACTGGTCGGCCTTGCGCCGGGCCGCGACGCCCGAGCGCGCTAGGAACTGGTTGAGCCGGATTGCGGTAACGGTGGCAGCTCGTTCAGGCTGCTCAGTCCCAGGATCTGGAGGAACCTCATGGTGGTGCCGAAGAGGCGAGGCGTACCCGGCGCGTCGAGCCGGCCGGTCTCTTCGATCAATCCCTTTTCTTCGAGGCTCTCCAGCACCGCCTCGCAGTTGACGCCGCGAATCTCCTCGATGCGCGCGCGGGTGAGCGGCTGCCGGTAGGCGATGATGGCGAGCGTCTCGTACGCCGCGGGCGAAAGACGCGCCGGGTACTCGGGTCGGAGGACGCGACGGACCACGTCCGCCTGCGCCGGGTCGGTCACCAGCTGGAGCTGGTCCTGATGACGTTGGAGAAAGAGGCCGCGGCCGGCCAACGTTTCGGTCAGGGTGGCGGCGGCGGCTTCGATGTCCGGCAGCGGCGACTGCAGGATCTCCTGGAGTTCGAGCACGGTGACCGCGCGGTTGAGAGTGAAGAGCACCGCCTCGAGGGCGGCGGCCAGGCCCGTCGTATCCCGTACCTGCGTCGCACCCTCGATCGTGGAGCTCACTGTGTTTCCTTCCTCTCCTGTCCGTGCACGATGATCTCGGCGAAGGCCGAGGCCTGGGCCACGCGGGCCTCACCGATTCTAATCAGCTCGAGGAGCGCCAGGAAGGTCACCACGGCTTCCAGCCGCGTGCGTGCGTGCCGGAAGATCGCGCTGAAGTTGAGCTGCGCTTGACCCGCCAGCATCTGCCGGAGTTCTTCGAGCTTCTCGCCGAGCGAGACGTGCTCCATCTCCACCGTGACCTGTCCCGGCGGTGGCAACCGATCGAGCACTTGTCGGAACGCGCTGGCGAGCGCGTCGAGACTCACCTGCACCCGCGCCAGCGGGATCACGTCCGGCTCGAGCAGCCCCGCGAAGGTGAAGCGCCCGCTGGCGTGACGGCGCATCAGTGACTCGGCGAGCTCCTTGAATCGCTTGTACTCTTCGAGGCGTCCCTTGATCGCGTCTTCCCAGGCCTGGAGGTCTTCCTCCTCCCCGGCCGTCGCATCCGGCATCAGGCCTGCCGCCTTCAGCTGGACCAGCCGCGCGCCGATCACCAGGAAGGCGGCCAGCCGATCGAGCGGCGGATGCTCCTGCTCGATGGCGCGAAGGTAGTCATCCGTAAGGCTGGCGAGCGAGATTGCCTTGAGGTCGACCTCGGCTCGCTGCGCCAGGGAGAGTAGTAGCTCGATCGGACCATCGAAGGCGGGCGTCCGAACGACATAGATCGGGTCGCGCTCGAGCTCGGCCGTGATCTCGCCCGTGTCAGGGTGGCGGGATTTCCCGCCTGTCAATGCCGTCCGTCCGCCTGCTGCAGGCGGCGGGTCACCGCGGATAGTGGATTCGTCGCATGATGCTCGGCGACGATGGCGGCGAGATCGGTCGCGCCCGCCGCGTGCAACCGTTCGGCGCCGATCCGCGCGTGGTTCGCATAGATCTCATACCGGCGCGCGAAGGCGGGCCGGGACCGCTGCCAGGCCCAAAAGGTCAGCGGCGAGACCGCCCGCAGAAACACGGTCAGGCTCCGCTCGATCACCGAAAAATGTGCCTCAATCTTCCCAAGGTCGTGCAGCAGCGCCGCCTGCTGCAGCAGCTGGCTCGGCTGGCTCTCGAGACGCGTCACGGTCTCGAGCACGTCGAGGCCATGGCGCTGATCATTGACCGGCAGCTCCAGGAAGTAGGGCGCGAGCGGGCCCAGCACTCGCTCGGCACGCGCGCGCTCCTCTGGCGTGACGCGGGCCGACGCATGGCGCCAGAACTGGCCAACCCGACGCATCGGGGAGATCATCGTGCGTCAGGGTGGCGGGATTTCCCGCCTGTCACTCGAGGCCATCGGTGAGCGGCAGTCCCCACCGCAGTTTTCGGCGAAGCAGCTCGAAGAAGTTGCGCCCTCCGCTGAACTGGACGAGCTCCACCTGCAAACCGGGCGCGGCAATCTGAACCTCCGCCCCAACCTGGAGCGCGTAGGTCTGCTGGCCGTCACAGGTGAGGATCGCTGAGGCCGACGGCAGCCGGATGGTGATCTGGGAGCTTTCTGGTAGCACGACCGGGCGGTTGAACAGGCTGTGTGGGTTGAGCGGCATGAACACGATCGCTCGCACGTCCGGGTGGATGATCGGCCCACCGAGGGAGAGCGCATAACCGGTTGAGCCCGTCGGCGTCGAGACGATTACACCGTCGGCGTCGAACCGGCCCGCCGCATGGCCGTCGACCAACGCCTCGATCCGGATCAGGTTGATCTCGACACCCTTGTGCACCGTCACGTCGTTCAGGGCAAGAAAGACGCGGTCGTCGATCTGTGCCTCGAGCAGGGTTCGGCGCTGCAACGTGAAGTCGCCGGCCGCCCAACGTTCGAGTGCCTTTCCCTCTTCGCCGAGCTGGACCTGAGTCAGGAAGCCCAGGCGGCCGGCGTTGATCCCCAGGACCGGAATATGGGCGGCCGCTGCCTGCTGGGCCGTCCAGAGCAAGGTGCCGTCGCCCCCGATGCTGACGATCAGGCGGGTGCCGTTTAGCTCGCCCTCCAGCGCGCCGGGGCGCTCTTCCGCCGTTGCGCAATAGGTCCACACACGAAAGCCGCCCGCTTCGAGCCGCCGTCGAGCCTCCATCACCGGGGCACCGCCGATGTCGATGCGTGGATGGCAGACGATGCCAACCGCGTCAGTCACTTCGCCTCAGATGCAGAAAGAACTCGCGATTGCCCTTCGCGCCGAGGATCGGCGAGGGGATTTCGGCGGCAACCTCGTACCCGCTCTCCTGCGCAAATTGCCGGAGCTCGCCAAGGACCCGACCATGCTCTGCCGGGTCGCGCACGACGCCACCCTTCCCCACGGCGCCCTTGCCGACCTCGAACTGCGGCTTGACCAGCGCCACGACATCGCCCGGCGGGCTGAGCAGCTCGCGGACGCGCGGCAGCACCAGCCGCAAGGAAATGAACGAGACGTCGACCACGGCCAGATCCGCTGGGACTGGCAACCGATCCAGGTGCCGGATGTTGACCCGCTCCATCACGGTGACCCGTGGGTCCTGGCGCAGGGTCCAGGCGAGTTGGCCATAGCCGACATCGACCGCGATCACCCGTGCGGCGCCCCGTTGCAGCAAGAGGTCGGTAAAACCGCCGGTCGATGCGCCGACATCGAGGATGACTCTTCCTGCCGGGTCGATGCCAAAGGCATCAAGCGCGCCCGCGAGCTTGTCGCCACCCCGGCTGACATACGCCTTGGCGCGGTCGAGGTCGATGCTGACGCCGGGGTCGACCATCTGATCCGGCCGGTCGGCAACGGCTCCCGCGACTCGCACCAGGCCGGCGCGCACCATCGCCTGGGCGCGCTGCCTCGACGGCACGAGCCCCTGGGCGACGAGGGCCTGGTCCAGGCGGACGCGGCCCTCAACCATCAGCGCCATATTCCTAGCCCGACAATAATCCCGAGCAGGGCTCCGGCGATCACTTCGATCGGTGTATGCCCGAGCAGTTCACGCAGTCGCTCCTGGCGAATGCCCTGGTGCGCGATGAACAGGTCATCGATCAGTCGGTTCAGGATCATCGCCTGCTGGCCTGCCGCCCGTCGAACGCCGGTGGCGTCGTACATGACGACGCTGGAGAAGATCAGGCATACCGCGAAGAGCGGCGATTGCACGCCCTCCAGGCGGCCGATAATGGTGGTCAGCGAGACGACGAGCGCGCTGTGCGAGCTGGGCATCCCACCGGCGGTCGCCAGCCGCCGCACGCTGAACCGGTGCAGCATCACGGAATCGATGATGACTTTGCAGACCTGGGCGATCCCCCAGGCGATGAGGGGGACGACGAAATACGGGTTCCGGAGCAATGTCACGGACCCGGTGAACGCTCGCCTGCCGGTGCCAGGTCTTTCAACCGCCGCTCGGCCTCATCCAGCAGCCGGGCGCAGCGGCGCGCCAGTGCCAGGCCGCGCTCGAAGCTGCGCACCGACTCGGCGAGGTCGTCCTGTTCCTTCCCGAGCTGCGCAACCGTTCGTTCCAGCTCGGCGGCGGCCGTCTCGTAATCCATCTGATCGATCTCAGCCATTTCCCTCGCCCTTTGCAGCGGGATGGTGGCGGATCTCGGCCTCAGCGGCGATCCGGCCGAGGATCCCGTTGACGAACTTGCCGGAGTCGGGGCCCCCGAAGGTCTTGGCCAGCTCGATCGACTCGTTGATGGCCGCCTTGAGCGGAACGCTCGGCAGGTAGAGAATCTCGAAGCTGGCGATTCGCAACAACGTGCGGTCCACCTTGGCCATCTGGTCGAGCCCCCAGTTACTGGAGGCCTCCTTGAGCTGAGCATCGATCTCGGTCTGGTGGTCGCGAACGCCCTGGATCAGCGTGCGGGCGAAATCCGCCGTTTCGGGATCGGCCCGCGACTCGGCGACGTGATATTGCAGCGACCGCTCCGCATCACCGCCGTCCGTTTCGAGCTCGAAGAGCACCTTGAGCGCGAGCTCGCGGGCCAGGTGGCGCCGTCCCACTAGTGCTGCACGGAAGGCCGCCTACGCGTCCTCGGGGAACCTCACGTCACCGACGAAGACGTTGACCTGGCGGACTTCGAGACCAAGCATCTTGTCAATGGCGTCCGCCACCTGCCGCTGGACTTCGGCCGCCACCGTCGGGACGTGCGCGGAATGATCGACGATCACGAACAGCTCCAGATTCAGCGAGTCACTGCCCATATCCACCTTGACACCCTTGTGCGAGCTACTCGCGGGCAGGACGCGGTGGCCGTCTCGGGCTTTGGCCTGGTACATGCCGACTATGCCCTGCACCTGGGACGCGGTCAGGGAGGCGATGTGGGCGATGACCTCGTTGGCCACCTTGACGGAGCCGAGAGGACGGTCAGGCATTCTCAGACCCGCTCCACGTAGGCCCCGGTGCGGGTATCGACCCGGATGACGTCGCCTTGGTTGACAAAGAAAGGCACGTTCAGGATCAGCCCGGTCTCCACCGTCGCCGGCTTGCCGCCGCCGGCAGCGGTATCACCCTTGAACCCGGGCGAGGTGTCCGTGACTTTGAGATCGACCGTGGTGGGCAGCTCAACGCCCAGGGGCCGGCCCTCGTACATCAGCACGTCCAGTGAGGAACTCTCTTTGAGGTATTTCAAGGCGTCGCCCAACTGGTCGTCGCCAAGCGGGAGCTGATCGTAGCTCGCGAGGTCCATGAAAAAGTGGCGGTCACCGTCGCTGTAAAGGTACTGCATGGCCACCTTCTCGATTCGGGCGCGGGCAAAGCGATCCTTGTCGCGGAACTTCTGGTCGATGATCGACCCGCTCCGGACATTGCGCAGCTTGGTGCGGAAAAAGGTGTCGCCGCGGGCGTTCTGGCCTTGCTGGAATTCGATCACGACCCAGAGCTCGCCCTCCCACTCGATCGTCATGCCGTTCTTGAAATCACTGGGATTGACCATAGAGGCTTGCGATTGTACCCTCCTAGGGGTTCGCCGAACCCCCCTGTCGGCGGCGAGCCTCGATCTGGCCGAAGATCGCGTTGCGAAGCTGCTGCGGCTGCGGCACCGTGCTGAGCAGCTCGGCACCCTCCCGGCCGGCGGACTCGAGCTCGATGTCACCGTAGCCCCAGGTCCGGCCCCACAGTCCCTGGAAGGTGGTGAGATCCTGGATCCGGTCGATGGCGATCGAGCGCGAGAACTTGGAGACGATCCCCTCGTTGAGGATGACGCGCTGGTCGGTGAGGACGTACTCGTGGGCCCGCCAGCCCAAGTAATAAAGGTTGATGACCCCCAACCCGACCAGGACCACGCCCAGCATTAGCAGGAGGCGCAGCTCGCCCGCGATCGGGAGGAGCACCAGGAGCACGAGCGCAATCGCCACCGCCAGCACGGTGGTGGCAATCGGGCGAAGCAGGACGACCCAGTGCCGGCAGGAGCGCGCCAGGATCCGCTCACCGGGAAGCAGGTCGCTGGCGTTCATGGGGCCTGACTGTAAAGGACGAACAGCGTTCCGATGACGAGGAACGGTCCATAGGGGACAGCGTCCTTGAAGCTCCGGATCCTGGTGATGAGCAGAATTATCGCCACAAAGCCGCCCAGGAAGACACCGTCGAGCAGTGCGTGGGCCATCCGCAGGTTCGAAAGCCCGGTCGCCAGTCCGATGAAGACCGCCAGCTTGACATCACCGAAGCCGAAAGCCTCGGCTCCAAAGATCAGCTGGCCGCCGAAGTAGAGCAGCAAAAAGACGCCCCCGGCGATCAGCGCCGCCACCGGCGCTGTTCGCCAGTCGGGCCATGGCCACGTCAGAGCGGGCGTCCAGGGCGTGACGAAGGCGAGCGCAAAGGCGATCACCCAGCTCGGGAACATCACGAAGTCGAGGATGTAGCGCGTCTTCAGGTCGAACCCCAGCACCTGCACCAGGACGGCGACGTAGACGGAGTTGATGAAGAGCAGGGGCTGTACCCCCAATTTGAGCGCGAACAGGAAGAAGAGCGCGGCAGCCAGCGCCGGCATCAGCAGCGACTCGAGGAGCGACTGCTTGAACTCGATCTCCTCAACGCGGGCCAGCCAGTGCGACAGGTAATTCAGGGCGACACCCACGACGGCGCCGGCAACCGCCCAGGCCAGCGCGAAGAGGAGGTGGCTCACGAGTTGAGACGCCCCACCACCGCGCGTTCGAGAGCCGCGCGCATGGCGGCCTCCGGCGGGGTTTGCCCGGTCCAGATCTCGAAGGCGACGAGTCCCTCGAAGAGCAGCATCGTCAACCCGTTGATCGCCCGCGCACCCTGCTCCCGCGCCCCACGAAGCAACGGGGTGACCGGGGGCTGGTAGATCAGATCGAAGACGAATTGGCCCGGCGTGATCCACTCAACCGGGAAGAGCACCGACTCGCCGTCGCTTCCAACGGGCGTGGCATTGACGATCAGCTCGGCCTTTTTAACCAGCAACGACAAGGACCCCAGTGGTGCCGGCCCGCCGCTCGTGACCTCCAGGTCACGGCAGACCGCCCGTGCCTCATCGAGGTCCGGGCTCGCGACCCAGATCTTGGTGGCCGCCTCACGCAGCGCGTCGA
>WNFA01001362.1_pt1 | contig 19781 bp, 13 predicted proteins | sample 5400481 | NCBI WGS metagenome assembly WNFA01 (sample SAMN13153340, study PRJNA577476) | soil metagenome | isolation source: 120 cm saprolite under Douglas fir tree site 2 hole 1 replicate 2 | place: USA:California | collected 2015-04-18
CGCATTAGCCGGCAAAGAGCCGCCTCCACGCGCCATGCTCTTCCACAACAATCACGACGGCACCTTCACCGACCTCACCGACAAAGCCGGAGTAGCCAACGAACGCTGGGGATTCGGTGTAGCGGTCGGCGACTACGACAACGATGGATGGCCCGACATCTACGTCGCCAACTTCGGCAAGAACCGCCTCTTCCACAACAACCACGACGGCACCTTTACCGACGTAGCCGAGAAAGCCGGAGTCACCCTCGGAGGCTGGTCCACCGGACCCACCTGGGGCGACTACGATCACGACGGTCTGCTCGACCTATTCGTTCCCGGATACGTCAAGTACGACGTAGACCATCCGCCCCAAGCAGGCAGAGGTCGCATCCCTCTAGGCGGCTGCCAGTTCCGCGGCGTCAACGTCTTCTGCGGACCTCTCGGACTCCCCGGCGAGCCCGACCATCTCTTCCACAACAACGGCGATGGCACCTTCACCGACGTCAGCGTGAAAGCCGGCGTATCCGACCCCTACGGGTACTATGGCCTCGCCTCCGTCTTCGTCGATGTAGACGACGACGGCTGGCTCGACCTGGTAGTCGCTAATGATTCCGTCCCCAGCTACCTCTACCGCAACCGCCACGACGGCACCTTCGAAGACGTAAGCTTCATCTCCGGCCTGGCCCTGAGCGGCGACGGACGCGAGCAGGCCTCCATGGGAATCGCCGTCGGCGACTACAATCGCGACGGCAAGATCGATTTTCTGATCAGCACCTTCTCCGACGACTACAAAACCCTGTTCCGCAACGACGGCGACGCCAGCTTCACCGACGTAAGCTTCGAATCCGGACTCGGAGAGCCCACCATCCCATTCCTGGCTTGGGGAAACGGTTTCCTGGACTTCGACAACGACGGCCTGCTCGACGCCTTCATCGCCAACGGCCACGTCTACGTCAGCGTAGACAGCCTCGACTGGGGAACCACCTGGTCGCAGCGTCCCCAACTCTTCCGCAACCTCGACGGTCGCAAGTTTCGCGAGGTCCCACCCGCCACCGGCAGCGGCCTTGCCGCCGTGATTCCCGCCCGCGGCGCCGCCTTCGGCGATCTCTTCAACGACGGCCACATTGACGTCGTCATTAATAACATGGACGCGCCACCCACCCTCCTGCGCAACGTCGTAAAGAACGACAACCACTGGATCACCCTGAAGCTCGTCGGCGGCCCCAAAAGTCCCCGCGACGCCATCGGCACAAAAGTATTCCTGACCGCCGGCGGAATCCGCCAGCGCGCCGACGTCTACAGCGGCGCCAGCTACGCCTCCAATTCCGACCCCCGCGTTCATTTCGGCCTGGGACCCTCGTCCAAGGTCGATAAGGTCGAGATTCACTGGCCCAGCGGAACCAGCCAGGAGATCACACAGCCGCCCATCGATCGTATCCTGACGATCACCGAAGGCAAGGCCATGATCCAGACGACTTCAGTTGGTTCAAAAGCCTCGCAATAGGAATCCTCCACAAACGTGTATTTCCTAGGCTGGCCTATGAAAAGTCATTGCCTCTTGTTTCGAGCGAGCCTGACCACGTCACTTTCGTCCGAAAAAAATTGCACGTTACCGCACTCTCGCCTCCCGGCATAGTCCTTTGCAACTACATGCCGCTCAATTAGATAGCCGGGAATGTAGACATGACACCCCAGTGCATTGACTCCTTCCGCCCTTCGGTTCCAGACTGCCCCGCAATGCGAGGGGACCGGGGTGCGGGATACGTCCGCTCTCTCCCTGCCGCCGCAATGAACCGAAACAACATCGTACAGAGGCAATGAGGAGCCAAAGATGAAGATGAGGACGTCCGCGACCCACTTCGCCACTAGCCCCAGAATCGTCGCCCCGTGGCGGCTCACCCTAGGCTTGGTCACTTGCGTCCTCGCTTCCGCTGCGTTTCTTCACGGGCAGGCGACCAGCGGGATCACCGGCACCGTCACCGACAGCGCGGGAGCTGTCGTCGCCGGCGCGACGGTAACAGCCACCAATACGGAAACCGGAGTCGCCACCCGCAGCGTCACCAGTTCGGCAGGGTCCTACACCATCATCGACCTGAATCCCGGCACCTATACCGTCAAGATCGAGAAGCCGAACTTTCAAAGTTCGGTCACGAACGGAGTCGTCGTGGAGACGGGTGGCAAGAAGTCCACGGTGGACACCGTCCTGAAAACGGGTCAGTTCCACGAGATGATGGAAGTCACCGCGCAGGCGGTAACGGTGGAAACCGAGCAGCCCGACTTGGGCGCTACGGTTGAGCACAAGATGGTGGAAGAGCTCCCCATCATGATGGGCAGCAACAGCGGCGCAGGCGGACGGGGCCGTCAGATTGACAATTTCCTGTTCCTGACGCCGGGCGTGCAGGGAGGAAACTTCGAACACCGGATCAACGGAGGCGTCAGTTTCCAGAATGAGGTCGTCTTCAACGGAATCGATGCCAACCAGTCGGAAACTCAGGGTTTCCAGTCAAATATCAACCCTCCCTACGAACTGGTGAACGAGTTCCGCGTCCTCAGTTCAGTTTTCTCCGCGCAGTATGGTCTGGCGCAGGGCGTCGCCTACTATGGATTTTCATCCGGCACCAACAAGCTTCATGGCGACGGCTTTGAGATCATGCGGAATGACTACTTCGACTCCAGAAGCGCTTCTGATCACTTCACTAACACACCGATCCGCGCCGACAAGGAACATAACTTCGGGTTTTCTCTGGGCGGTCCCGTCGTTTTCCCCAAGATCTACAACGGCAAGGACAAAACCTTCTTTTTCGTCAGTAGCGAATGGTACCGCCTGAATTCTGGAATCGCAGGCACGATCACGGTTCCCACCGTGGCCATGAAACAGGGAGACTTCAGCGCTCTCGTCGACACCAACGGCAACCCCATCAATATCTTCGTGCCCGGCGTAGTTACTCCGGCTTGCCAGGCCGCTTTGCCGGCAGGCGTTGGCCCCGGAATGCAGTTTCCGGGCAACATCATTCCGCAGAGCTGCGTCAGTCCCATTTCACAGGGCCTGATTCCCATCATTCCAGACCCGAACGTGCCGGGAGCACAGTTCACCGGCAACCTGTTGTCACAGATCCACAGCCTGCCCACCCGGCAGACATCTTGGGGATTCTCCCTCGACCATAACCTCAACGACAAGCAGAAGCTGCACGGAACCTTCTGGCGCGACACCTACAACACCCCGGCCTTCGACAACAACGCGCATTTCAGCAACGAGCTATCAGGACTGAAGAACGAGCCGCGAATCGGTACTGGAGTGTTCCTGACCTATTCGAACGCGATTCGATCGAACCTCGTCGTGACAGGGGGTATGGGCTGGATGGGGGAGATCAACAACGAGTTCAATGCTCACACCGGCGTGAGTTTTCCAGGAACACCCGGAAGTAACATCCTCCCGGCGATCAGTTTCGGAGGACCCGCACCATACGCGCTGGATCAATGGGGAGTCAATGGCAACGGAGAAACCTTTTCCATCAACCGTAAGCTCGGCATCACCCTGGATAACAACTGGCTGTACACCAAGGGACGACATACTCTGAACTTTGGACTCGAAGTCCGTCGTTCCTACCAGGACGATCATGAATGCCAAAACTGTGGCGGAAGGTTTTCCTTCAGCAGCCGCATGACCAGCGACGGCGCAAATACCACCACGACCGGTAATGCCTTCGCCAGTTTCCTTCTGGGAGAACCAAACTCAGCGTTTCGTCAGTTTGCTTTGGAGACCAAACTCCGGAATCGATACTTTGCTCCGTACGTACAAGACAACATCAAAATCACACCCAAGCTCGCTATCGACGTTGGAGTTCGTTGGGATATCCTCGAGCCTTTCACCGTGGACCCGACCAGGGGCCAGCCACCGAACACAATCGTCTTCTTCAACCCTTCGGTTCCCAATCCCGGAGCCGTTAGCACTACTTCAGGTCAGCCCCTTCTCGGAGCCGCAAGCCTGTTGGGTACGTGTTCCGGCTGTGTAGGCTTCAATCGAGCTAATATTCTCTGGCACACATTCAGCCCCCGCCTCGGGTTCGTGTACAGCCTTAATAACAGAACCGTACTTCTCGGAGGCTATGCGCTCAATCATCTTGACACCGGTGCTTACGAGTATGGAAATAACAAGGTCGCCGTTAACAACGGCAGTCTGCTCGCTGGCGTTTTTAATGTGAATGGACAAACCGCCAATGTGGCCGGCTATTGCGATCAAGCCCATGGTGGAAACGGCCCCTCTGCTGATTGCACCTGGGACAGCGCCGCAATGCCGAGTCCTCAGGCAGCGCCATTTAGTCCCATCCTCGCGAACGGGACCGGACTCCTCCATCAATTCACTCGGAATCCGGGTCCTGTCGGATACGTGCAGCAATGGAATGTCGGCATTCAGCGGGAGATGCCCTGGAATGTGTTTCTATCGGTTTCCTACGTGGGGAACAAGGGTCTGCATTTGCCCTCGATGATGAATCCCATTAACCAGCTGGACCCAAAATACCTCACCCAGTTCTGCCCTAGCGCTGACGCGGGAGATCCTAATTGTCTGATCTCGCCCAACCTTTACGCATGGACTGATCCGGCAGGTCAAAGCGTGCTCCAGTCCGTCGGCTTCGGGACCGACTCCGGTGGTTTCTTCAGCCCCTACGCCAACTTCATGACTGATTACGGCCCAGGAGCCAGCGTCATTCAGGCTCTTCTCCCCTATCCGATGTACAACGCAAGCGGTTCTTGCGGGGGGCTTTGCAATAACTTCGACATGAATGGGAGTTCGCTATATAACGCGGTGCAGGTTCAAGGCCAGAAACGCTTTTCAAACGGCCTCAGCTTCCTCGTGGCATACACGCTATCGAAGACGATGACCAACACCGATAGCGGCTTCTCATCGTTCAACTTCGGGTCTCTGAACAAGTTCAACCAGAAGCCGGAGTGGTCCGTTGCCAATAACGATCAAACACATATTCTCAAGATCAGCACGGTGTACGAACTGCCGATCGGACCAGGGAAGAAATTCCTGGGCAAGGGCGGACTGATAGCGCGCAACCTGCTGGGAGGATGGCAGTTCAGCGGAGTATTCAGCTACTCCAGCGGATCTCCGATCGCCGTCTATGCTAACGACAACGATCCATTAGGAAACGGCTTCAATCGCGCCAACTTCAGTGGCGGTCAGCCGCTTCACGTGAATTACAACAATTATTATAAGGGCTTGCCCGTGTTTAACATCGGAGCCTTCAGCGATCCCGGATTCACTCCCGGAAATTCACTTCGGAACATTGCCGCATTGCGGAATCCAAACAACGCTGGTGAGGATGTCGGCTTGGCCAAGAAACTTTTCTTCGGAGAGAGGGTCAGCGCTGAAATCCGGATGGAATTCTTCAACGTTCTAAACCGAATGCAGATTTGTGGTCCCAGCACCGATGTCAGCAACGTGGGAGTCGGAGGATTCGGTACAGTCAATGGCTCAAATACGGGAGGTCCAAGCTCCCCGTGCCAGGCTAATTCGCCCAGACAAGGACAGGCGTTCTTCAAAATAACCTTCTGAAACCAGCCTACTCGCGACATAGACACCCGGGCGCTTTTTCTGGTCCCGGGTTCGTACCTTTCATACACGTAACAGAGAACTCACCGCCATTGTGTCAAGGCGAATATTTTTCTGCCTCGTAACTCCTTCTTGCAGAATGTGAAGGCCGCGTGACTCCCAGGCAAGTCGATGGCGGTTCTGTTATAATGGTACTTCCGTGGTTAGCTATAAGAAACATCGCGGTAACGGCGCAGCCCGCCGCTAACTCGTTTGTCTGTAATATTTTGCCCGTAAGTGATTTGTTCTCTATATTTTGCCGGGGCCGGAGATATCTCTGTTGGGCAACTCCTTCAAACCAAAGATCTTAAGCCCAAGGTATCTATTTTTTGGGGATATATATCCCCGGCTGGCGAGAAGTGCCGATCGAACGCGACGTTTCACCGCACGGCCGATCAGGCATTGTTGCCTTGCGGCGACGCTCGCTGCCACTTTTCAGGTCGGAATCGCGCAGACCGCAACCACCAATGCCAATCCCCATGCGGAGCAAGTCGATGCTGTGAACAACCTAACCGCCGCCGGCGACAAATCAGATCCGGCGGTTGCCCCTGCAAGATCACTCGTGCAGCAGGGCAAGCTCGACGAAGCCGAGCAAACTCTTCGTCACTATCTCGACCACCACCCGAACTCCGCAGCGGCACACTTCCTGTTGGGCTATACGTATTTTCAGGAGGTCCACCAGAAAGCTTCTTCCGCGACCGAAAAGGAATTGTCGGAGTTCTCGAGTTTTGCCGGTGCTGATCCAGCCATTAGCGCAGCCAAAACCAAAGCATCTCTCGCCGAATACACCGAAGGCGCCAAATACCAGGTCCCGAGCGCGTTCGACCTGAAAGTCGTCGCGCTCGACTACGTCCTGTTGAAGGATTATGCAGACGCCGACAAGTGGCTGACCAGGTCGCTCAACGCGAATCCGAAGGATGCTGAGGCTTGGTACTATCTCGGCCGCGCCAAGTACAACGAAAACCGCTTCGACGAAGCCATCCACGCCTTCCAGAAATATCTGAATCTCGATCCCAAAAGCGTTCGAGGAGAAGACAACCTGGGATTGTCCTATCAAGGCCTGGGGCGCACGGATGAAGCAATCGCCGCCTACAAGACTGCAATCCTTTGGCAAAAAGACCTGCTAAATCAGGACCCCGGCCCCTTCATCAATCTAGGCGCTCTTCTGCTGGATGAGAATCAGCCCGAGCTTGCGATCGCATATCTCGCGCAAGCGGTTTCGATTGCTCCCCAGTCCGCACGCGCGCACGAACAGTTGGGCAAGGCATACGACCGCCTGGCGCAGCTTGCCAAAGCCCAGGCAGAACTCGAGAAGGCCGTCGAACTGGCGCCGCAGAGTGCGCGCATTCACTACGTTCTAGGACAGGTCTACCGCAAACAAGGGTTGACCGAAAAGGCAAAGCTCGAATTCGACCGATCCGCAGCACTGAGGAGTACGAGCCCATCATCATCAGGAAAGGAAGAGCAGTAGGACTCCGCTAATGCTGGATCTCCTCCTTGTTCTGTAGCACTTCTTTCGCGCGCTCTGCCAGCCCCGAGCGCGCGTTTTCTTCAAGCTTGCTGAAGATCTGCATCTCCGCCTGCGCTTTTTGCGCCTGCCCCAGCGCGCGATAGCCCTGCGCCAGGAAGAAGTGAACCCGCGGATCATCGGGCGTAGCCTGCTCCGCGACCTCCAGATCCTTGACCGCCTCTTCGTTGCGATTGAGTTTCAATAACGCCCGTGCACGATCGACTCGCGCCTGCGTCAGAGTCGGACAGATTGCGAGCGCTTTTTCGACTGCGGCAAGCCCGTCTTCAAAATTGATTCGCTGTTCGATGAGAATGTCGCCAATCTGGCCTTGGGCAGCGCAATTGGCTGGATCGTTCGCCAGTTCAGCCTGAAATTCCTTGATGGCCGCGTCCCACTCGCCAAGAAACCAGTACGCATTCCCCAGCTTGAAATGCGTGCCCGCACGGTGCGGCTCGATCGCAACCGCTTTCTTGTACTCGACCACGGCGCCGTCGTAGTTCTTCATACTCTCCATGATCTCGCCTGACATTTCGTGAGCCAGAACGGAGTTAGGATCGATCGCGTTCATTCTGGAGAGCGCCTGCTCGGAGAGTTTCATGTAGGTCTTTCCCAGCAGATACCAGACTTCCTGATCCTGTGGCTGGCGCCGGGCGAGTTCCTGGAGATGGCCGGAAGCTCCTTCGAGGTCCCCGAGCTTAATCAAGTCGTTGGCAAGGAAGAGTTCAGCATTATTGTCCTTGGGATTGGACCGGAGTGCTGCCTCGAGTCGCGGGCGAGCTTTGCCGTAGTCATGCAGTTCGTAGAGGGAGATGCCCATCAGCGCGGATGCGGAAGGCATTCTAGGATCGACCTTGAGTCCCTTTTCCAGAATGATGACGGCCTGGCGGTAATCCCGCTGCTGAAAATAGATGAGTCCCAAATTGTTGTAGGCAGCTCCCAGATGGGGCGCCAGTTGAAGAATGGCCTCGTACTTCGCGATCGCTCCCGCCTGGTCGCCGCTCGCTTGAGCATCCTTCGCTTCGGTGTAGAGGCGTTCTACTCGCGGATCGAGTTCAGCGGACTTCGATTGACAGACAAGTGCTGATGGAGTGAGAAAAGTAAAGCAGACAAGAAGGGAAAAAATCGGCGCTGCTCCGGTAAAAGAACCCGGTGTGGAAATCGTGATAGGACGCGCACTCATACGAGGAGATTGTACATTCGCCTCCTGGCGTGGGCTCAAGCTCCGTTGCTCAGAGTAGGCGAACTACCGACGTTTCGCCCGGCGCTAAAGTCTTTGCAGATCGGATGGGCTTCGGTGTTAAACACGAACTTGGACAAATCCAGAGTCTCAGCGGGCGCGAAGAGGAGATAGAGATATTTCAGCGTCTCGGCGAGGAAGAAGCTCTCCATCTGATCGCTCTTCTCTTTCGTTTCCACATTGCGGAGAGCGCAGTAGCCCGTCTCAGTTCTGCAATACTTCACCAAGCTTTCAAAGAATGTGTGGCCCATGTCGAGATAGCGGGGGTCTTTGCTGAAGTGGTGCAGATAGTACGCAGACTCGATGATCTCAGGCCGCAGGGCGTATCCGTTATAGGCGATCTTCATCTTGGAGTAGTCGAGCTCTTCGGGTTCAATGCCAAAAGTGGTCCACATCTTGTAGCAGGATTCCTGCAAGCGCCGGGCGCGGTCAATGTCGCCGGACAGCGCGAGCGTTCCGGGGAGGAAAGCGTCGAGCGCACCGAACTCAGTGCCTATGCGTGCGCCGGTGTTCATGTTTGCTTGTCCGTACCAAAGGCCCGCCGGACCATCGTCTGCCAAGTATTTGTTCACCGCTTCGACGCTCGATCGCCACATCTTCTCGCAATCCTTGTCGCCAAAGAGCAGCGAACATTTCAGCAGATATTCGTAGTAGGAGTCGATTCCGCCGCCGATGTGGCTGGTCGGTTCGGTCCATGCTCCGGTCTTCGCGTTGATTGCGGCGCCAACTAATCCAATCGGGGAACGACGCTTGTAGAGCTCAACCAGTGCCTGCTTGGCTTTGTCGTAGTAGGCGGGCTTTCCGGTCAGCTTGCTGAGAGTGCCGAATTCGATAAGCAGAGTGCCCACTTCAGCGGGGTTGGTGTTCTCGTCCTGGACGGCTCCCGTTTTCAGATTCACGTTCACATATGGCATGCCGGTCGGAGAGTTGAATGCAGGCAGGAGGCGATTGCCCAGCTCTTCCGCCAGGGCCAGCAACCTTTTGTCCCCCGTGAGCTGATAGCTGCTGAGGAGGCCGCCCAGCAGGCGGATGGTAATTTCGAAATTCTTGACGGAGATGTCATGGTCGAAGGAGAGGTGTTGGGCGACGAAATCTTTGGTCTTCTCCGCCTCTTCATCGAGTCCCATCAGGATCATTGTGTCGAGAGCGTCGACTGGCGTCATGTACAGTGAGACGCTATGCCAGTCGCGATATCCCCTGCTGAGAGGGCGAAGTTCATCGTGTCCCCAGGCATACTGCTTGTATCCACTCCAAGCATGGTTGAATTCCTCGCGCACCCGTTTCGCCATTTCCTCGCGCGTGTCACTGGCGGTGCCTGCAGACTCGGTTTTTCTCTGGTCCGCAGCTTCCCGGGGAAGCAGTTGACGTGGGCGCAGAAGGGCGGTGCCGGCCAGCGAGGCCAGGCTGAAAGTGCGCAAGAATTGGCGCCTAGAGGAAGGCATGAATAAACCTTTGGATACAAGTAGGTCGACTGCGTCCGCTTGTTGGAGCGTGAGCATGGCAGTTTTCAAACTTCGGGGAGTAATGTCAATGCATCCCCGTGTCATCTGCATGCTCCTGTCTATCTGTGTGAAACGAGGGCGGTTACGATGGATTCTTCCCGATGCGCGAGGCCGAGGACTTTTCGGCCCTGGCGTTTGGCTGCGCTTGATAAACCCCGGTTGCGCGTGATACGCTCGGCGACAATCTCGCGCGGCACCATTGGGCTACCACGATGGAAGCCATCTCGTCCCACAACCACCGAGTCCTGCATTTTGGTGTTTTTGAGGTGGATTTGCGAACGGCCGAATTGCGCAAGCATGGCGTGCGCATCAGGCTGGAAGAGCAGCCGTTTCAGATCCTTGCCCTTTTGCTGGCATCTCCGGGTGAACTGGTCACTCGCGAGGGACTGCGTGACAAGCTGTGGTCAGCCGACACGTTCGTGGATTTCGACCGCAGTCTCAACAAGGCCATCAGCAAGCTCCGCCTGGCGCTGGGTGATTCGGCGGAGAGTCCGCGGTTCATCGAAACATTGCATCGACGAGGATACCGGTTCATAGCCCCTGTGCAGAGTAACGGGATTGCCCAGGGTACGGCATCGCATCAATCTTCCGATCTTCGGTCAGCGCTGCTTCAACCCGCAGCAGCGCATTCGGCAGCGTCAGGGTCAAGTGGGATTTCCCGACTGCGACCATTGCAGCTGATTTTTGCTGCAACGGTTCTCGTTACGGGCCTCGCGGCTCCTTACTACTTTCATTCGCACCAGGTAATCGCTTCGGGCGGCTCGCCGGTTGCCGTCGTGCCCCGCCGTTCGGTTGCGGTCCTCGGTTTCAAGAACCTCTCTGGGCGCGACGACCAGATCTGGATTTCGACGGCGTTGTCGGACTGGCTTACGACGGAACTTTCGGCGGGGGAACAACTTCGAACGATTCCCGCGGAGAGTGTAGCGCGAATGAAAATCGAACTTTCGTTGCCCGATACCGACAGTCTCGGAAAGGACACGCTCGCGCGGATCGGAAGCAATCTGGGTACTGACCTCGTAGTGGTCGGGTCGTACGCGAGTTTGGGCAAGGAATCTGGTGGGGTTGTGCGACTCGATCTTCGATTACAGGACACCCGCACCGGCGACACGATTGAAGCGGTATCCGAAAGCGGAAGTGAGTCGCACCTTTTCGACCTGGTATCGCAGGCCGGAGAGCATTTGCGAACGCGACTGGGCGTGCAAGCCGTAACCCGCATCGAAGCCGCACAAGTTGCGGTCGCACTGCCCGCCAGCCATGATGCTGCACGATTCTATTCCGAAGGTCTGGCAAAACTGCGCGTGTTTGACGCGCTTGCGGCTCGCGACCTGCTCCAGAAAGGCATCGCAGCAGAACCGCGCTACGCCCTGGCGCACGCCGCTCTGGCAACCGCCTGGGCGACTTTAGGCTATGACGAGAATGCGAAGAGTGAATCAAAGAGGGCCTTCGAACTTTCCGCCAATCTTCCACGAGCTGAGCGCCTCCTGGTAGAGGGACGCTATCACGAGATGTCGAAGGATTGGGAGAAGGCGATCGAGATCTATCGCGCGCTCTTTGCATTCTTCCCCGACAGCCTGGACTATGGACTGGCTCTTACTCACGCGCAAGTCAGCGGGGGGAGGGGCAAAGGGGCGCTTGAAACCGTGGAGGCGCTGCAAAGACTTCCTGCTCCACTAGGGGACGATCCCCGGATCGACCTCGCGGAGGCCAGGGCAGCAGAGTCTCTGGGAGACTTCAAACGGGACCTGGCAGCCAGTGGCAAGGCAGCCGAGAAAGCACGAGCGTTAGGGGCGTCTCTGCTGCTGGCCCAAGCACTGGCCGATCGGGCGTGGGCGTTGGACAATTTGGGACCTCTCGATGAGGCGGTGAGTTCCGCGCGCGAATCCCGACAGCTTTTTGCCGCCGCTGGGGATCGCAGAGGGGTAGCCCAGGCAGCGACAGTGAGCGCGATTGCTCTGGGTCTGCAGGGAGATTCCATCGGCGCTAAAAAAGTTTATGAGGAATGCCTTGCGATCTATCGCGAGCTAGGAGACAGGAATGGCGTTGCGGTGGAGCTGAATAACATTGCCGATCAGCTGATCAGTCTGGGGGATCCTGTCGAGGCGCGGACGACTTTCGAACAATCGCTTGCGATTTACCGTGAGATCGGGCATCAGGATGGCATCGCGATGACGAAGAGCAATCTCGGAAGCGTGCTTCTGATCCTGGGCGATGGTGCGGGAGCGAAACAGATGTACTCGGAATCATTGGAGGTCTGCCGCCGTATTGGGGATCGAAGTAAAGCTGCGGGCGACCTTGCGGGCCTCGGCCATGTGATGCGAGCGGCCGGCCACATGGAGGAGGCTCGCCAGTATCAGACTGAGGCCATTTCGAACTTCGAAGACATTGGCGACAAGTCGAGCGCAGCCGAAGTGGAAACTGATCTGGCCGAACTCCTGATCGATCAGGATAAGCCCGGGGACGCGGCCATACTGGCGCAGAGGGCGGAGCAAGAATTCCAAAAAGAGAGGGCGCCGAAAGATGAGTCCCTGGCTTCCGCTGTTCTCGCCCATGCGCTTCTGGTTCAGGGAAAATTGTTAGACGCCCAGAAGGAGATTGAGCGTGCCCTCACGCTTTCGCACAAGTATCATGACCGCGAAGCCGAACTATCCGTCGCACTCACTGCAGCTCGCGTGCGCGCAGCTGCGGGAACTCCAGCCGACCGGGCGACGGCCAGCAGCCGGCTCCAGCAGGTGCTAAGCGAAGCCAGCAAAACGGGATTCGTAAATTATGCTCTTGAAGCCCGACTGGCTTTAGGAGAGCTCGAGCTGACATCAGGCGACCACACCAATGGTCGTTGGCACCTCAAGACCGTGTTCAAGGACGCGAGTGACAAGGGTTTCGGGCTCGTCGCGCAACAAGCTGAGATTGCGCTGAAGCGAGTCTCAGCGGAATAGAGAACAAGCCCCGCACCATATGCTGTTCCGCCTCTTCCGGTTCCCCTGTTTTGCGATTCGTACCGCTAAGCCATTCAGAGGGAGAAAGTTCTTGCCCGCTCAGCCAGTTCTTTGGCCCGGACGAGGTCTCCTTGTTTTTCCAGCACTGCGGCGAGCTCTGTGAGTGCAGTGGCGGTTCCGGCTCGATCTCCAGAGCTTTCGAGGATCTGCAGCGCTTCGGCATACGCCTCTTGGGCATTTTCAAGGTGGTTTTGTGCCGCGAGTGCTGCTGCCTTGATTCGCAGCGCCCGTGCGAGCAGAAGGCGAGCTCCCGACGATTGAGCCTTGTGGCTGCCCGCTCTGCTAGGGCTTGTTGTCTCGCGTAGTCCCCGTTGCGGGCCGCGATGGCAGCCTCCACCAGGTCCAACCGGGGCTCATCCTGCTGGCCGGCAGTGAACGAGCGGAGACTGAGAATCGTCGACAGTGCCTGCTGAGTGTTGCCCGCTTCGCTGTAAGCGGCGGCGAGTCTTAACCCGGACTCGGTATCGTGCGGGAAGTCCTGCCAGAGATGGACGGCCGCACGCAGGGTTGCGCATTCTGCCGGAGACTCATGCTCGGGAATCATTCACCTAGCTTCCAGAAGCACACGTCCCGCAATCTTTAAGTCCGGGATGACGAACTCGGTGAATCCGTTGTGTTTTATAGGGACGAGAGACTCGCAACATTTATGTTCCGGTGTCTCGTAACGGATGGAAGCAAACGACCCTTTGACCTGCACTTGCAAACGAAGCGGCTCTGCAGCGTAGTTGACAAACTCCAGCACCTTCAGCGTTCCGCCATGCTCACTATAGGGTACAGCGACGGTCGTCAAGCCATTCCATAGAGTCAGCAGTACATTTTGCGTCCCGAGCAGCCGACGGATGTCCTGGGCAAATATTTCGGGATCTGTGACAGGCTCCGAGAGCTCAAGCACTTTTCCGTTTCCGAGAGCATAGGACACGGCGTGTTCGTTCAACCGGACAGCATCACGGTTCTGCCATGGACAAGAGCCGTGCGCCTCCACCAGCACGACAGTCTTGCCGTGAGTTGCGAGGTCGGCGATTCGATCACAAGTTCCTCTGTCCGGCTTCGCGAACACCACTACCACGTTGAAATCTTCAAGGTCGCCCAATTTCAAGTCTTCGGGAAGCAAAACCTTGAATGGGATGTTGTGACGAGCCATCAGATTCATCGCTTCGTCAGTTGTGTCGAGATCATCGACTACAACCGCGACGTTGGCAGCGGATTCCAGCCGTTGCTCGTCCTTGTCTGAGTAAAACGTTGCGTAGGACCGCACGTGGTTCCAGAGCGCCCAGGCCTCCGGATCATGATTGCTGAGAGCTCTCTGCAGGCGCTCATCAAGCTGTAGGATTAAGTCAGCGTGAAACGCGCCTGCCTCAGCCACTGCCAGCGAGAAATCCATCTCTGTAACCGCTGGTTGTTGCTGCCCTGAGTCTGAAAGACCCCACGAGAAGGTGTACAACGGAACCTGCCCCTGCTGAGACCTCTGTTCAATCTTGACGAGAGCGAGGTTGGTATCAATCCACGGTTGGGCGGTGGGACTCGATACTTCAAGCACAGAGTCTCGCTTGACCACCAGACTGCCCCGCATTTCCGGTTGCTTAGCATCGGGGTTGAGCACCAAGAATCTGAGCTTCGGGTGAGCCGATCGTAATTTTGGCAGAGACTTCTCTAGCTCTGCACGCTCGGATTGACGAACACTCAGGATGATACCGTCCAATCTGGCGCCAGTTGTAGCTGCAGCCGCAGCCTGACGTGGTGAAACTTCGACATACACCCGGTAACCTTGCTTGCGGGCCGCTTTCACCTGCGACGAAAAGCTGTCGTTCCAGGAGAGCGCCAGATCGTTCAAGCCGAGTTCCTTTGCCGGTGGCAAAGCCGAGCTCGTCCAATGCACGAACACAGTGCTCCAGGCAGAGGTGGAAACTAAGACGAAAACCCATACGCGAATCGTGTTCCCGATGCTCATGGAATTTTGCCCAGACTAAGAGGATTGTGTAAGCCCCTGCCAAACAGAATCTGCGGACCGCCAGTCACTGTTTCCACTTGTGCCTCATGGGAAATCCAAATCGCTGAGACGTCTGTCATACTTTTGATCAACGCCTTGCCCTTCGTCGGACCGAGCAGCAGCAAGGTAGTCGACAGCGCGTCCGACGCCGTCCCGGTTTTTGCAATCACACTGACCGCGAATTCCGTTTTCAACGGCCGTCCTGTATCCGGATCAATGATATGGCCCGCTGAATCATTTCCCAGCACACTAGGCGCTGTCTGCTCCGACGTGGATACACTTCCATCCTTGAGCATGACCTGCGGATCTATCTTGTTCGAAGGATCTCTCAAGTGAACAAGCCAGGCTGTCTGGTCAGGAGGAGACCCCATCGCGAAAATCGTGCTTCCCCCAGCGTTGATCAAAGCATTGTGGATTCCCAGGGAGTGCAGGACTTCAGCAGCCCGGTCCACGGCGTAGCCTTTGCCAATGGCGCCCAAGTCCAACTGCAAACAGGATGAGCGAAAACTGATCCGGTCCGGGGGAGTCAATTCGATCTTCTCGTAGCCGACGCAACTTCGTACTTCTTCTTGCTGCGCTCGCGATGGCGTGCCTTCGCCGCGCAGCGCAGCTTTCCACAAATTCACCAAAGGAGCGATGGAGATGTCGAACTTTCCATCCGAAAGCCTGGAAAACTGCGCGGCTTGGTCGATGACACGGTACAGGTCGGCAGGAACCTTTTCTGCGTGAAAGTGAGCGGAGCGGTTCAAGTTACTCAGGGCACTGTCAGGTTTGTAGTTGCTCAGCAGATCATCGAGACGAACGATCTCCTGAAACGCCTTCTCGATCGCGTTGGAGGCATGTTCGGATGATTGGTCATAAGCAGCGATCTCGAAGACCGTGCCCATGATGTACTTCTTTTTGTAAACAAGAACTTGCTTTTCTGAGCTCTGGACGAAAGAAGCGATTAAGAAAAAGCTGATCAGCGCTGCCGCTCGTCGCTTATCGCAGCGCATAGACCTCACCGCTCAGGCTCGCCAGATAGATGGTGTCACCGGCGAGTACGGGAACCGACTGGAGTGCCCCCGCCAGAGCAGCTCGCCACACTACGTTGCCCGTCGTGCTGTCCAGCGCGAATGTCCCTCCCGCTTGAATACAGACAACCCCGCCGCCGATCACTGGAGGTGCGGTCACCACTTCACCAACGGCGGTTTTCCAGCGCAAGCGGCCAGTCTGAGTCTCCAGTGCGTATAGAAAGCCGTCCTTGCTGCCGACGACTGCCAGGTCGTCCGAAACTGCCGGTGAAGACGCGATGCCTAATCCGGTTTCATACTTCCAGCGGACCTCTCCGGTGCTAGCGTTCATTGCATACAGCAGAAAATCTTCAGAGCCGATGAGGAGCAGGTCACCGGCTTGAGCCGGAGATGAGTCGATGCCATTGCCCGTGGGCGTACTCCACAATATTTTCCCGGATGACGAGTCCAGGCAATACACTTTGCCGTCTCCGCATCCCAGGTAGAGTTGTTGCTCGGCGGCATAAATAGTGGAATAGATTCTCCCGCCAAGTTCCTGGACCCATCGTGTCTGCCCGCTCGCTGCGTCAACGGCATAAACGCGCGCGTCCGCACTTCCGAAAAAGACAACTCCGCTGCGAACCACAGGAGAAGCCCAGACTTCAGCTTCGGTCGGCGCTTCCCACAGCTTGCTTCCGGCATTGCGATCAAGTGCGTATACTTTCCCGTCATCGCATCCGAACAGGATTCGATTTCCGGAAAGTGAAGGCGTGGAATGAATCTGACCCGCCGCCTGAAATTTCCACTTTGATCGGCCTGTGACAGCGTCGATGGCGTGCAGTGCTCCGCTGACAGACGCGACATACAAAATGCCGTCCTCAAGTATCGGCGCGGAACGCACCGAACTGCCGGTACGAAATTGCCAAATCGCTCCTTCTGGCGCACGTGCTGGATGTTGCCCCTGGCCTCCCGTGCGGGCGTTGTCTTTGAGCAGCGTGGGCCAGTCTCCGGGAGATTTGGGCTTGGCTGTTTCCGTCGTCATCAATTCAGGCCGGGAGTGGACGGTGATCAATCTGTTTCAGGTCAGCGACGCCGAGGCCGAGTTTCCCAGCTGCTGCGATATGCCCTGGCTGGCGAAAGAACAAATTTTTCGAGGCGTCGTGAAAAAACTCATTGTTGTCCATTGTGATGCTGTTCGGATCGTGTTGCAATAAGGAGGGTGCGCCTCGTTCGCGGCGCTTCTTCTCAATGGCCTCCAATTCGATGGAGTCGAGAGCGACAGGATCCGTTGCCACCAGTAGAATGCCGGGCTGATCGATGAAATCCTGGACCTGGGTGAGCGGCCCGCCGTGCCATACCTGCCGCATGCCGTCCATAATATGCAGCACAGCCTTCGAACGTAAGGGTTCGACGGTGCACATCAGCCCGATCAGCGGGTTGGTAAACGAATAGGGCGCACGATGTGAGCGCGCCACATTGTTAAATGTCCCGTAGGCCAGGTTCTTGAGGCATCCAGTAACGCCGGAAGCCGAATGGTCCTTCATCGTCGGCACGTTGATAATTTTCGTGACTACCTGAGCCACAATACTTGCCATGTAGGAGCGCGTTTCCCACTCCCCGAAAAAGTTGCCAGCACAATACACATTCGGATCGTAACCGGAAGAATCCACGAAGGCATCCTGAATCCCTACGATGCGAACCCCTGGAGGCAGCAGCGCTTGATAGCTGCCGATGTCCATTTCATACGCATACCGGTCATAGACCAGGATGTTACGCGCGGGGACGCCAACCGACTGAACTGAGCTGATGATCTCACGCAGGATCTCGGGAGAGGAGCAGCAAGCGGGCGCACCTGATGGGTTGATCTTGATTCCAACAATATCGTTGGGTTCGATAAACTTTGCCCATGCCGCCTGCGCGGACTTTTCTCCCGTCAACTCCTTCATCGCGTGCTCCAGCATATCGCGCACAATCGGCCGTGAAACGCGATTACGTACGATAGCGTTCGGGTCGCGGACCTCGATAACCCGACCGGGGAATAGGCCCGGCATGCCAAGCGGCGAAGGTTTGTAGTCCGGCAGGCCGTGGAGTTCGATGGGAGGCGCTGCCGGAGCCGCGTCCGCTCGCATCTCCGGATCGAGCCCCTGCATCAGCAGCGAGGCGCTGCCAATGCAACCGGCCTTGACGAATGCACGACGATCCATGAGTCGGTTCCCGATCCGGAGTCTGCGCCTGTCGTCCGAACCCCAAAACAGCGATCAGATTACGATAGCGGCGATCTTCTTTACAACCTGACTGACCTTGACTCGCCAGGAATGGTGACAATCTCATTCCCACTAGATACACTTTCGCTTCGACAAAAGAGAGAAGCCCCCTATGCAGAACTGGATCAAGATGCCACTCGCAATAACCGCGGTCATCGCAATCGCCCTCGGATCTCCTGTCGTGGTATTTGCCCAAGCGCCTCGTTACGACCTGCTGTTAAAGGGCGGTCATGTGATTGACCCTGCCAATCACATCGATGAGGTACGAGACGTCGCCGTTTTCCAGGGCAAAATCGCTGCGGTCGAAAAAAACATTCCGGCTGACCAGGCAGGAAAGGTTGTGGATGCCTCGAAGCTCTACGTTACGCCCGGGCTCATCGATATTCACTATCATGTGGGTCATGGCGGAGCGCCACTGAACTGGTTTGCTCCCGAAGCGCGAGCGCATGCTTTGCCACTTGGAATTCCGGCAGATCTGGCGTTGCAGTCGGGAGTCACCACCCTGGTGGATGCGGGCACTTCCGGTGCGGAGACGTTCCTCCAGGAAAAGGAAGAAGTCATTGACCGTGCCAAAATACGAGTGCTGGCTTTCCTGAACATCGTGGCCAATGGCATGAGCGGGGGACTCGAACAAAGCCTGGACCAGATGGATGCGAAGCTTTGTGCCGACACCATAAAGAAATATCCAGACCTCATTGTGGGAGTAAAAACCGCCCATTACTGGACCAAAGAAGCTTGGGATGCGGAACACGTGCCCTGGGCGGCGGTTGACCGGGCGATTGAATGCGCTACGGTGGCCAACGTTCCGCTCATGGTCGATTTCTGGCCGCGACCGGAAAGAACTTACGAGGACCTGATACTAAAAAAAATGAGGCCGGGCGACATACACACGCACGTCTTCGCCCAGCAATTTCCGATTATTCTTCCGGACGGCAAGCTTAATCCCGCAATCGCAGAGGCCCGTGCCCGAGGCGTGATTTTTGATGCGGGGCATGGCGCCGGCAGTTTCTGGTTCCGCAACGCGGTGCCCGCTGCAAAACAGGGGTTCATCCCCGATTCCCTGTCCACCGATTTGCACACCGGCGATTTCACGACTGTCAGCATGAACAATGTGATGTCAAAATTCTTGGCTATGGGGGTGCCGCTGGACGATGTCATTCGCCGGTCAACCGTCAATCCTGCAAGCGAGATTCACCGGCCGGAGTTGGGAACATTGTCTGTAGGCAAGGACGCAGATATTGCCGTACTGGAGCTGATGAAGGGGCATTTCAGCTACATTGACAGCGGCGTCGCAAAAATAGATGCCAATGTACGATTGATGGCCCGCATGACGATCCGTGGAGGACGCATTTTGTACGATCCCTCAGGTCTCAGCATGGTGGAGTGGGAAAAAGCGCGTCCGCAGTATTTCACGATTCCGGATCGCGGTGAGTCGTTGCCGGCCAGGGCTGACGATTATCCACGAGACTGAATTTCTAAGTTCCGCGATCCTCCTGAAGGAGACTAATCATGCCACAGATGAGTCGGCGAAAGCTCTTACGCAAGGGAGCCCAGACGGTTCTCGTGGGAGGTGTCGCGGTCACCGGACTCCCAACTCTGGAGCCGCGGGCATCCGCCAAGGCGGCCCCGAAAGCCGTAGACTATTACCAGAAGCTGGGGGTGACTCCGTTCATCAACGCGGCGGGCACGTATACCGTTCTTTCGGCTTCGACGATGCC
>WNFA01005753.1_pt1 | contig 19781 bp, 22 predicted proteins | sample 5400481 | NCBI WGS metagenome assembly WNFA01 (sample SAMN13153340, study PRJNA577476) | soil metagenome | isolation source: 120 cm saprolite under Douglas fir tree site 2 hole 1 replicate 2 | place: USA:California | collected 2015-04-18
ACGCGCGACTTGCCCACATCGTGGAACAGCGCCGCCATGCCGAGATCGTACAGCTGCAGCTTGGTCAGGCCCAGCTTGCGCCCCAGCGCGACCGAGAAGATGCAGACGTTGACCGAATGGGTGAACGTGTATTCGTCGTAGTCCCGCAGCGTCGTCAACCCGACGAGCGACGACTCGTTGTTGAGCACCTGGTCGACGATCGCCTGGACGGCGCGCTTCACCTTCTTCACGTTCGCGGTGCGGCCCATGCGAATGCTGTTGATCACCTCTTTGGTTACCGCCACCGAGCGCGCGTACGTGCGCTTGGCCGCTTCCTTCTGCCGTTCTTCCTCTTCGACGTCCTCTTCCGCCTCGAGCGGCGGCTCGACGCTGACGTGGGAGACGCCGCCGTCGGTCAGTTTCTGCGACAGCTCGAACAGCTTGTTGGGATTCGCTTCCTTCGCGGCGTAGACAAGCAACAGCGACACGAAGACCTGCAGCTGCCGGCGGTCAACGCCCTCGTCGAGGCGCACGGCGCCGATACCGCATTGCTGGAGTACGTTCAGGATGTGGGAGAACGACGCGTAGTTGTCGAGGTCGAGGCGCAGGCGCGTCGAGTTCACGAAGATGAATTCGCCCTGGAGCCGGATCTCGAGCTCCTTCTCCACATCCAACAAGTGCTTGGTTGTCGCCGCGAGGTCGTCGAGGGCCTTCTGTACCTGCGTGTTCTCGATCGGGTAAAGTTTGAGCGACCGGAACGCCGTGTACATGACGATGAGGAAATCGCGACCGGCATGGCGGAGGAAACCGTCCGTCGTCTGGGCGGTCTCCATCATCGAGGGCCGTTTCCCTCCCCCGGCGGGCGTCGTCAAGCGCTTCCCCCTCCCGGTCCGAGGTCGCGCAGCGCCCGGTTCACCGCGTTCCGCACCAGCGCTTCCTTGTCCTGCGAGACTCTCTGGAGTACGTCACGCGCCTTCTGGGTGCGGATCTTCCCGAGCGCCATCGCGGCGCAGGCGCGCGTCTCCGGATCTTCCTTCCGGGCGAGCAGCCCGCCTTTCGGCACGAGCAGCTTCTCGAGCTTCGCGATCCCGGACTCGCCCGCCAGCGCGCCGTACGCCTCGAAGAACGACATCTTTTCCGTGAGGTCGGCGTCCTTGAGCTTGTTGCCCGTCACCGCGGCCTCGATGCGCGGGAAGGCATTCCGGTAGCCCCGTTGGCCGAGGAACTTGACGGCGGTGATGCGCACGTCCCGCTCGTCGTCGTCGATGGCCTTCTCGAGGAGGCGCGTGGCGCTCGGGCTCCCGATGGTCGTCAGCGCCTCGACGACGGCCAGCTTGAGGTCTCGCTCGCCGCGCTCGAGGAGCGGGCCCATGCCGTCAGGAGCGCCGGGCAGCTTGAGCCGGCCCGCGAGCTTGACCATCTCGAGCTGAACGGCGGAGTCCTCGCTGGCGAGGGCCTTGAGCACTTCGGCGGAGTGCGTCTGCGCCAAGCGCTCGGCCGACGATTGCACGAGGAATTTCACGCGCTCGTTGCTGAGCTTGGGGAGCCATCCCATCAGGGTGCCGAGGGCTTCGGCGCGCAGCTCGCCGAACAGCTCGCTCAGCTCTTCTTCGGTGGGATGGCTCGCCGCTTCATCGAGCGACTGGAGCAACTGCGACAATGCATCGGCCTGTGACAACCGGGTCGGAAGCGCCTCCAGTACCTGGCGATGCTCGGGGATGAGCTCGCGGGCGCGCTGCAGAATGACTCTGCATTCACGCAGGATGAACGCCACCGAGCGGAAGTCTCCTGCCCCCAGGAGGTACGGGATGAAGTTTTCGAGGATGGAGATCAACTCGGCCCGGACCGTTCCGTAGGTCTGCAGCTCCAGCAGATCGAACAGCATCGCGAGCACGTTGCCGCGCAGGTCCTGGCTGTATTCCCGCTCGACCTCTTTGTGGAGGTACTCGATTTCCTTGTCGTCGAGGAAATAGAGCGTCGTGTCGAAGTCGTCGATCGACACGAGCCCTTCGCGCTTAGGAGGCGCTTCCTCCTCCACCTGGCGCCGCACCGTAGACGGATCCGCGGAGCCGGCGTCGCCGCCGGGTGTGCCGCCACCCCCACTGATCGTCGGCGGACCCTTCTCCGTGCGCTCGATCGGTACCGCGTTCTCGCTGGCGAGCTCGCGGAAGGTGTACGTGACCATCTGGAAGTCTTCCGCCCACAGCAGCGTCAGGAGATCGTCGGGCGCATCCGCCTGCAGGTTCTTGGCCTGTTGCAGTACCGCGAGGAAGCGCACGATCTCCAATTCCTCGACGCCCGGTTTGAAGGTGAGCGAGCGAACGCCGTCTTTGAAGAGCGTCCACGCGATACTCTCGTTGCGCTGATCCTGACTGTAGACGACGTGATCCTCCCACCGAATCTCGATTTCGCCGATGTCGAAGATCAGATCGTCGGTGGCTTGCCAGATCTGGCGGAACGCATTGCGGATGTTGTCGACGGCACGCTGATAGACCGGATTGTTGGGGAGGTAGAGCTGCGTCGCCCGCATCCCCTTGCTGACGACCTGCATCAGCTCCTCGACCTGGGACGGCGGGAGCGCCAGCTCGGGGATCTGGGCCTGCGGATTCGTCAGAGCGCTGCTCCCGTAAGCTCGGCAACCATGGCGACATCCTTGTCACCACGGCCACTCAAGTTGATCAGGATGAGTTCGTGCGAGGCTGGCTTCGTCTTCATCACCCAGGCGATGGCGTGGGCGCTCTCGAGAGCCGGAAGAATGCCTTCCAGTCGCGACAGGGCGGCGAAGGCGTCCAGTGCGTCCTCGTCTGTCACGGCTTCATACAATACGCGACCCGTGTCTTTCAGGTAAGCATGCTCGGGGCCGACACCGGGATAGTCGAGACCGGCCGAAACACTATGCGCCGGTTGCACTTGTCCATCCGCGTCCTGAAGCAGATAACTCTTGCTGCCGTGGAAGACCCCGGGCCGCCCGGCGCCCAGAGTGGCTGCGTGTTTCTGAGTCTTCACGCCCTCCCCCGCCGCTTCGACGCCGACCAATTGTACCGCTTTGTCCTCGAGGAAGGCGGTGAAGATCCCCATCGCGTTCGACCCGCCACCCACACAGGCCACCACGATGCTCGGCAGGCGACCGACCTGCTCGAGCATTTGCGCCCGCGCCTCCCGCCCGATCACCGATTGGAAATCGCGCACCAGCCGCGGAAATGGGTCGGGCCCGACGACCGAGCCGATGATGTAGTGCGTCGAGGTGACGTTCGTGACCCAGTCGCGAAGCGCCTCGTTGGTGGCGTCCTTCAGCGTGCGCGTGCCGGATGTGACCGGTACGACCTTCGCCCCCATCAGCTCCATGCGGTACACGTTGAGCCGCTGGCGCCGCATGTCCTCTTCACCCATGTAGACCACGCAATCGAGACCAAAGCGCGCGCAGACCGTTGCCGTCGCGACGCCGTGCTGTCCCGCACCCGTCTCCGCGATGATGCGCCGCTTGTTCATGCGCTGCGCGAGCAGGACTTGGCCGAGCGTGTTGTTGATCTTGTGGGCGCCGGTGTGGTTCAAGTCTTCGCGCTTCAGCAGGACCTGCGCCCCAACCTGGGCGGACAGGCGCGGAACCGCAGTGATCGGCGTCGGGCGTCCGACGTAGTTCTTGAGCAGCCCCTCGAGCTCCGCCCAGAATCGCGGGTCCTTGCGAGCCGCCTCGTACACGCGCGTAAGCTCCTCGAGCGCATGCATCAGCGTCTCGGGGACGTAGCGGCCACCGTAGGGGCCGAATCTGCCTGTCTCGGTTACGGTCATCGAGCTCGATTCCGTCGCTTCACTCCAGTCAGCGCGCTAACCGCTTTCTCGGGATTCGCCTGCCGCGCGACGCTCGTTCCCACGAGTATGAAGTCCGCGCCGGCTGCCGCCAGACGTTCGACGTCCGCCCGCGTCTCCACGCCGCTTTCGGCGACGACCGGAATCTCTGGCGGCACGCGGCCGAGGAGTACCTCGGCCGCGCCCAGATCCACGACGAATGTGTCGAGGTCGCGTGCGTTCACGCCGAGCACGCCGGGCCCGGCGGCGAGCGCCGCATCCAGCTCCGCTGCGGCATGGACCTCGATCAGCGGCACCATATCCCAGCTACGGACGGTTTTGGCGAGCGTCTGTAATCGGCGAGCGTCCAGCACGCGAGCGATGAGCAGGACGGCGCTCGCTCCGGCCGCTCGCGCTTCATGAATCTGGACCTCGTCGAGCACGAAGTCCTTGCGAAGCACCGGCGTGGGAACGGCTGCGGCGACGCTCCTGAGGTCGTCAATCGATCCTCCAAAGTGCACCTCATCGGTAAGCACCGAAATTGCGACGGCACCGCCGCGCACGTACGCTCGCGCGTGTGCGACCGGGTCGAGATCCTCACGAATGGCGCCCTGCGATGGAGATCGCCGCTTCACTTCGGCGATCACTCCGACGGTCGGTGCGGGCGCACCCGGAAACGGCCGGATCGGCGGCCCCTTTTGGGCGGCTCGCTCGAGCCCTTTGGCTCTTTCCTTGAGAGCCGCGACGCGCGTCCGGGTTACCGCCAGAATAGCGTCGAGTGAGGCACGGCGTGGGTTATCGGGCATCCTTGCGTTCGGGCGTTATTCGGGTAGATTATGTTTCGGTATATCTTCGGGAGCTACTATGCCGGTCACGCGGCGCCAGCGCGAGATCCTGGACTACATCGGAAAGCACATCGAAGAAAAGGGGTACGCCCCCAGCTTCGAGGAAATCGCCCGCCAGTTTGGCTTCCAGTCGCTGGCGACGGTTCACGAGCACCTCACCAATCTCGAGCGCAAAGGGTACATCCGGCGCACCCATAACGAGAGCCGGGCGATCGAAGTCGTCCCCCCCAAAGGCCAAACCGGCGCCACCGAGCTGCCGTTGCTCGGACTTGTCGCTGCCGGTGCGCCGATCGAAGCGATCACAGGTGACGAGACGATCGCCGTGCCGGACGAGCTCCTCCCGCGGCGCGGCCGCAGCTACGTCCTGAAGGTGCGCGGCGACTCGATGATCGACGAGCACATCAAGGACGGCGACTACGTCGTCGTTCAGGAACGCAACCAGGCCGAAGCCGGCCAAACCGTGATTGCGCTCGTCCATGGTGAAGGGGCCACGGTGAAGCGGTTCTACCGCGAGCCGGGCGGGTGGATCAGGCTGCAGCCGGCTAACGACAAGATGCAGCCGCTGCGGCTCAACGAGCGCGACGTCATCGTCCAGGGCGTGGTGGTCGGCGTCATCAGGAAATATTAGCAGTCGCCTTCCGTAACCGATCGAGCGCGGCCCGCGCCGCGCCCGACGCGACGACTTCCCGCGCCCGGCCGATGCCTTCGGCGAGCGAGCCGGCAATTCCAGCCACGTAGATCGCCGCACCCGCGTTGAGTAGGACCGCCGCCAGCCCTGATGGGTCGGCGGATCCGTTTCCCAGAATGCGCTCCAGCCGCTCCGCGTTGGCCGCCGGCTCCCCGCCCTGCAGTTCTGCCACGTCTGTGATGCCGAGCCGGAAGCGTTCGGGGTCGATCTGCCACGTTCGCACCGCGCCATCCTTCACTTCCCAGACGTCGGTCACGCCGTGCGGTGAGATCTCATCCATTCCCACGCGGCCGTGCACGACGAGTGCATGCTCGGCGCCCAGCCGCACGAGCGCCTCCGCGACGATCGCGGCCCGATCGGGATCGGCGACGCCTACCACCTGGCGGCGCACACTCGCCGGATTCACGAGGGGGCCGACGAGGTTCATGAGGGTCGGAGTCCCCAGCTCACGCCGAATGGCGCCCACGTGCTTCATCGCGGGGTGAAAGTTCGGTGCGAACAGGAAGACGACACGCGCCTCGTTCAACACGCGACTCGCCGTCGGCGCATCCAGGATAATGCGCAAGCCGAGGGCCTCCAGCACGTCAGCGGATCCGCAGCGCGACGTGAAGGACCGATTCCCATGCTTCGGGACGGCGGCACCTGCCCCGGCCGCGACGAACGCGGCGACGGTCGAGATGTTGAACGTCGGTACCGTCCCGCCTCCCGTGCCGCAGGTGTCGACCAGATGCTCATCCGTAGCGTCGACCCGCATCATCGCATCCCGCAGCGCGCGTACGGCGCCAGCGAGCTCATCCGCCGTCTCGCCTTTCGCCCGCAGCCCCATGAGCAGCCCGCCGATCTGGGCGGGAGTCGCCTCGCCGCTCATGACGACGCCGAACACCTCGGCGGTCTGATCTTCGGAGAGCGATTGGCGGTTGGCGAGCGCGGTCAGCGCGCGGCGCAGCGGGGAGTCCATGGAGGATTAAGGCTATCACCCTTGTCAAATAGTGACAACGAGTTGCATCTTTCCCCGCGTGACGAGCCGCCCCCCCCGCCCCTACCTCGCGGTGGTTCAATACGACGGGGGCGGGTTCGCAGGGTGGCAGCGGCAGCCCGTCGATCGCACGGTCCAGGCTGAATTCGAGGCGGTGCTCGACCGGTTGATGGGGCGTCGGACGCCGGCGACAGGAGCAGGACGCACCGATACGGGCGTCCACGCGCTCGGGCAGGGGGTCAGTTTTCTGGGCGCCGAGCGCTGGGCCGGAGATCCGAGCGAGTTGCGTCGCGCACTCAACGCGCTGCTGCCGCGCGAGATTTGGGTTCAGCGGGTGCATCTGATGCGGCCGGGATTCGACGCACGGCGCTCCGCCTCAGCGCGGCGGTATCGGTATCTGATCGGTACCGATGAAGGTGCGGCGTCACCGTTCCGCAGGCCGTACGAATGGGCCCTGGGTCGAGCGCTGGATGCGAACGCATTGGAGCGCGCCGCGGCGGCCCTGATTGGCGAGCACGACTTTCGTGGCCTGGCCGCGGCCGGCGCGAACACTGTCCACTACCGATGCCGCGTGGCGCTTGCGCAATGGGCGCCGCGTGCGGACGGAGTGGGGATGGCGTTCACGGTCGAGGCCGATCGATTCCTGCATCACATGGTGCGCTTCATCGTCGGCACCATGGTCGACATCGCGCTCGGCCGGCGCCCGCCGGCAGATTTCCCCCGTTTGCTTGCTGCGACCGACAACCTGGCGGCCAGTCCGCCTGCCCCGCCCCAGGGTCTGTACCTGGACGCGGTGCGTTATCCACCTGACCTCTACGCCGAGGAGTCTACGTCATGAAGTTTTTCCTCGACACGGCGAGCCTCAAAGACATCAGCTGGGCCACGCAGGCCGGGCTGATCGACGGCATAACGACTAATCCGTCCCTGCTCTCCAAGCAGGCAGGCGATCTCGATCCGCGCGACGTGCTGAAGGAGATCTGCTCACTGGTCGAGGGGCCCGTATCGGCCGAAGTGGTCGCGGTAGATGCCGAAGCCATGGTGAAAGAAGGAAAAGAGCTGGCGAAGATCGCCGAAAACATCGTCGTGAAGATCCCGATGCTCGAGTCCGGCATGGTGGCGGTGCGCCGGCTCACCGCCGAGGGAATCCGAACCAACGTCACGCTCTGCTTCTCGAGCATCCAATGCCTGATCGCGGCCAAAGCGGGCGCGTCGTACGTGAGTCCGTTCATTGGGCGTCTGGATGACGTGGGACAGGAAGGGATGGAAGTCATCCGTGAAGCGCGGGTCATCTTCGACAACTACAACATCGAAACGGAGATCCTGGCCGCATCGATGCGCCATCCTCGCCATGTGATCGACGCGGCGATGATCGGCGCCGACGTGGCGACGCTGCCGCCCGACGTCCTGAAGAAGCTGCTGCTGCATCCGCTCACCGACCGCGGCCTCGATCAGTTCCTCGCCGACTGGAGCAAGCTGGTCGCGCGGGCCAAGGCCGCGGTTTGAGCTGGACGTCGCCCCTCGGGACACGATACGCCTCTCCCACGATGCAGGCGCTCTGGGGCGAGCGCCGGCGCATCGGCCTGTGGCGCCGGCTGTGGCTGGCGCTCATGCAAGGACAGAAAGAGCTGGGCCTCGCGATTCCTGACGCGGCGCTGGCGCAGCTGCGCGCGCATCTCGACGATGCGGATCTCGAAAAGGCCGCCGAGTACGAGCGGCGGCTGCGCCACGACGTGATGGCCCACATCCATCATCTCGGCGATCAGGCTCCCGCCGCGCGGCCGTTCATCCACTTGGGTGCGACGAGCGCGTACGTCACCGACAACGCCGACCTCGTGTTGATGCGCGAGGCGATGCAGCTGCTGCTCGGGCGGATCGGCGCGGTGCTCGTGGCAATGGGCAAGGTCGCGCGCCGGTATCGCGCACTTCCCTGCCTCGCCTACACGCACTTCCAGCCCGCGCAGCTCACCACGGTCGGCAAGCGGATGACGATGTGGATGCAGGATTTCGCCCTGGACGCGGAAGAATTGCTCCATCGGACCGGGGCATTGCCCTTCCGCGGCGTGAAAGGCACGACCGGAACGCAGGCAAGCTTCCTGGAGCTGTTCGACGGCGATCAGGCCAAAGTCGCCGAGCTCGATAGCCGCGTGTCGCGCGCGATGGGGTTCGAGCATGTTCTCCCGATCACCGGCCAGACCTATACACGCAAGCTCGACGCTCAGGTCATGGCGGTCCTCTCGGGGATCGCCCAATCGGCAGCCAAGTTTTCGACCGACTTGCGGCTGTTGCAGCACGAGGGCGAGCTGCTCGAGCCGTTCGAAAGCGAGCAGGTCGGGTCGTCCGCGATGCCGTACAAGCGCAACCCGATGCGCGCCGAACGCATGACGAGTCTGGCGCGCTTCGTGATCGAGCTGGAGGGCAACGCCTGGCACACCGCCGCGTCGCAATGGCTGGAGCGGACGCTCGACGACAGCGCGAACCGCCGGCTCGTGATCCCCGAGGCGTTCCTCGCGACCGATGCGATTCTCGTCCTCGCCACGAACGTGGCGGCGGGCCTCGAAGTCCGCGCCGACACGATCGCCCAGCACGTCGCCCAGGCGATGCCGTTCCTCGCGACCGAGCGCCTGTTGATGCGCGGCGTGAAGGCCGGCGGTGATCGCCAGCAGCTCCATGAAGTGATCCGCACCCACAGTCTCGAGGGAACCGACCAGCTGCTCGACCACCTTGCCCGCGCTCCCGAGTTCAAGCGCCTGGGCGTGCGCACGACGCCGCAGGAGCTCGATGCTGCGGCGTACGTCGGCCGCGCGCCGCAGCAGGTCGATGAATTCCTCGATCGGGTCTTGCCCGATTTGATGCGTTCCATTCAGGCGGTGGCGCCCCCCGCAGCCGCCGCAGCGGAGGTTCAGGTATGACCGGAGTGCTGGTGCAGAGCAAACTGCCGCTCCCACTGCTGCGCCGCGGCAAGGTTCGCGAGGTCTACGAGGTCGACGACAGGACGTTGCTGCTCGTGGCCAGCGACCGCGTGAGCGCGTTCGACGTGGTCATGCGCGAAGCGGTGCCGCACAAGGGCGCGGTGCTCACGCAAATGAGCGCCTTCTGGTTCGCGCGGCTGAAGTCCGTGATGCCGCACCACCTGCTTACCGCCGACGTCGATGAAATCGTCCGCCGCGTCCCCGTGTTGACCGCGCACCGCGATGAGCTGCATGGGCGCGGGATGCTGACGCGCCGCGCCACCACCGTGCCATTCGAGTGCGTCGTCCGCGGGTACATCTCGGGCTCCGCTTGGGCGGAATACAGGCAGTCCGGTACGCTGGCCGGCGAGCCGCTGCCCCACGGGCTCGTCGAAAGCGCTCAACTCGATCCCGGGATCATCATCGCCGATACGAAATTCGAATTCGGTGTGACGTCCGACGGCGAGCTGATCGTCATCGACGAGATCCTGACGCCCGACTCGTCGCGCTTCTGGCCGGCCGACCGCTATCAGGCTGGCCGGAGCCAGCCGAGCTTCGATAAACAGCCGTTGCGCGACTACCTGGCCGATCTGAAGAAGCAGGGAAAGTGGAATGGCGAGGCTCCGCCTCCGCCGCTGCCGGCGGAAGTCGTGAACGCGACCAGCGCGCGCTATCGCGATGCCTACCGACGCGTCACCGGAACAGAGCTGGAGTGAGGATAGCGCGCGAAGGATGGCCCTTTATCGCGATCGCATGGGCTATGGTGCTGGGTGCGGCCTTCCTATGGTGGCCCCTCGCCGTCATCCTCGCGATGCTGGCGGTCTGGGTCGTCGTGTTCTTTCGCGATCCCATCCGCCCGGGTCCACGCGGTGAGCGCTACGTGGTGGCCGCCGCCGAGGGTCACGTCGTGCACGTGATCGAAACCGACGAGCCGATGTACGTCAAGGAAAGGTCGGTCCGGATTTCCATTTTCCTGTCCGTGTTCGACGTGCATGTGAACCGCTATCCCGTCGACGGCGCGGTCGAGCTCGTGCACTACAACAAAGGCAAATTCCTGCATGCCGCCGACGAGAAGGCGAGCCTCGACAACGAGCAATCGTCGATCGGGCTCCGCGGGCCGCGTGGACGTGTGCTGGTGCGGCAGATCGCGGGGTCGATCGCGCGGCGCATCGTCACCGACGCGAAGCCCGGCGATCGCGTGAAACAAGGCGAACGGCTTGGTCTCATCCGATTTGGCTCGCGTACCGACGTCTTCCTGCCGCTATCGACGCGGCCCCTCCTGAAGGTGAAACCCGGCGATCGAGTCCTGGTTGGTGGGACCGTGTTGGCGGAGTACGCATGAGACCACCACCGCTGCCGCTGCGCCGCGTCGTCATCGTGGTCCCGAGCCTCTTTACGCTGTTCAACCTGTTCTTCGGCATCTGGGCGATGGTGCTGGCGACGCGCGGCGAATTCTACCGCGCCGGCTGGTTCATCGTTTTCGCCGGAATCCTCGACACCCTCGACGGGCGTGTCGCGCGCATCTCGGGCACCGGAACGCGGTTCGGCGCGGAGCTCGACAGCCTCGTCGACATCGTGAGCTTCGGGGTCGCTCCCGCCTTCCTTATGTATCAGGTGGAGTTCACGAGCGGCGGCCCGGCCGCCTGGATCTTCTGCTACTTCTACGTCATGGCGGCGGCGATCCGCCTGGCGCGGTTCAACGTCACCCAGGCGGGGCGCCCCAAGACCTATTTCATCGGCCTGCCGTCGCCGGCGGCCGGAATGACACTCGCCACCTACTATCCGTTCGCGCAAACAGAATTGTACGCGAGGTTGCACAGCCTCCCCTGGCACCTGGTGCTCACGTTCCTGATGATCGGCCTCACGATCCTGATGGTGAGCAATGTCCACTACCCGACTCTGCCGCGCGCCGGGTTCCGCACGCTGGGCGGACTATTGGGACTCACGCTGATTGTTGTTATCCTGGTATTCGGTATCTGGCGGCACGATGTGTTCCTGTTCCCGCTGGGCATCGCGTACATGTTCTACGGCGTGGGGCGCGCCATCCTGCTCGGCTTCTTCAAGGCGCCCGCCGAGGATGAGGAGGCGGAAATCGCAGGTCCGATCGTGATCGACGAGAGCGAGCAAAACTACCGGGGACCGAGGCGTCCGGGGGCCGGAGGCGTAGCGTGAGCGCCTATACGGTCGAGATCCGCGTCATGCCCCGCGCATCGCTGCTCGACCCTCAGGGTCAGGCGGTGCAGCACGCGCTCCAAGCGCTCGGCTTCGGCGACGTGGCGAGCGTGCGTGCCGGGAAACATCTGGTGGTGCAGGTACAGGCAGCGACGCGGGACGAAGCGGCGGCCAGGGCGCGCACGATGTGCGACCGGTTGCTCGCCAATCCGGTGACCGAGGATTACGAATGCAGCGTGTCGCAGTAGTCGTCTTTCCCGGCTCGAACTGCGACGCGGACACGCTCGACGCGGCCCGCGCGGCCGGGTCGGACGCCTATTACGTCTGGCACCGCGATACCGACCTGAAGCAGGCGGATGCAGTCGTCCTGCCGGGCGGCTTCAGCTACGGCGATTATCTTCGCTCCGGGGCGATTGCCCGCTTTTCGCCGGTGTTGCGCGCGGTGTTCGCGCACGCGCGCGCGGGCGGTGCCGTCCTCGGCATCTGCAATGGGTTCCAGATTCTGTGTGAGGCGGGATTGCTGCCCGGCGCGCTGATGCGCAACGCCCGGCTCAAGTTCTTGTCGCGACCCGTACACGTGCGGGTCGAAGCGACGGACACGCCGTTCACTCGGAGTTACGAGCGTGGCGAGCAGCTGACGCTGCCGATCGCGCACGGCGATGGCCGCTACGTCGCCGATGCGCAGACGGCGGCCGAGCTCGAGGCCAACGGCCAGGTTGTACTGCGCTACGTCACAGACAACCCGAACGGGTCGATGCACGATATCGCCGGCGTATGCAACGCCGGCCGCAATGTGGTGGGGATCATGCCGCATCCGGAGCGCCGCAACGCGCAGCTGTTAGGCGGTCAGGACGGTGCCCGCGTCTTCCTTTCTCTGGAGGCTCGCAATGCGACGCAGCACGCTGGCGATATGCGCGCTGTTGATGGTCGCCACCTCAGGGTGTGACCAGATTGACACCGCAAAGGCCAAACTGAAGCTGGCGTGGGACAAGTTGCGGGGGCGCTCGACCACGCAATCCCCGCCGCCGGCGCCCGTGCGTCCCGCGACCGACACGGCGGCTACGCGCGTCGCCTCCGCACAGGAACAGAACCGCGCGCAGCATCCCCGTCCCCCTGCGGCACCTCCGGGCCAGGCGTTCTCCCGCGACGTGCCGTACCACTCCGCTGACACCGGCACCGTGAATCCCGGCATGTCCGAACGCGAGGTCTACGAGTTGTGGGCCGCACCCCTGGCCGTCCGGCGGGTCGGTAAGTACACCTATCTCTTCTTCCGCAATAGCTGCGAATACACCTGCGGCACGATGGACGTCGTCACGCTCAAGGAGGGCAAGGTCGTGGATGCGATCGTGCGCTGGGACGGCCACCGCTACTCCGGCGAGTCGTCGTCGCCTGAAGGACGAGTTCCTGTGGCGAACCCGGGCGATTCACTCCACATCACGCCGCCCCCACCCAGCCCATGAGTCACGAGAAGCCGAGCAAAAACGAGGACGAGTACTTCGCGCGCCGCGACGCGGATTTGCTCCGGCAGCAGCGCGCGGCCGCTCAGCAGGCCGCGGCCGAAAGCGAGCGCAAGAAGCACTACCTGAAGTGCCCCAAGTGCGGCTATGACCTCATCACGCACGAGTGGGACGGGATCCAGATCGACCAGTGCACCCACTGCCACGGGGTCTGGTTCGATGCCGGCGAGGCGGAGGCGCTGATGAAGACCTCGGCCCCAAACATCCTGGCGCGCGTCTTCCGCGCCGTCGCGAAGGGCGTGACGCGGAAGTGACAGATCCGAAGATCACCCCCGAGCTGGTGCAGGAACACAACCTCACACCCGACGAATACGCGCGCATCGTAGCGCTGCTCGGCCGAACGCCCACCTTTCCGGAGCTGGGCATCTTCTCGGCGTTGTGGAGCGAGCACTGTTCCTACAAACATTCGCGGCCGATCCTCAAGACATTCCCAACGACCGGCCCGCAGGTCGTTCAGGGCCCCGGCGAAAACGCGGGCGTCTTGCGCCTCCCCAACGGCTGGGCCGTCGCGTTCAAGATCGAATCACACAACCATCCGTCGGCCGTGGAGCCGTACCAGGGCGCGGCGACTGGCGCCGGCGGCATCTTGCGCGATGTCTTTACGATGGGCGCGCGCCCAGTAGCGCTGCTCAACAGCCTCCGCTTCGGCCCGCTCGATGAGGCGCGCAACCGCTACCTGTTCGCCGGCGTGGTCCGCGGCATCGGCGACTATGGCAACTGCGTGGGAGTCCCCACCGTCGGCGGCGAAGTGGACTTCGCGCCGGGATACTCAGGTAATCCGCTCGTCAACGCGATGTGCGTCGGCGTCCTGAAGGAGAAGGATCTCATCAAGGCCGCCGCGCATGGTGTGGGCAACATCCTGCTCGCTGTCGGCTCGAGCACGGGTCGAGACGGGATCCACGGCGCATCGTTCGCCTCGGAGGAGCTGACGCATGAAAGCGAGCAGCGCCGTCCGCAGGTCCAAGTCGGTGATCCGTTCACCGAAAAGCTGCTGCTCGAAGCAAGCCTCGAGCTGATCGCCTCCGGGCACATCGTGGCCATCCAGGACATGGGTGCCGCGGGACTCACGTCGTCCTCGGCCGAAATGGCCGCCCGCGGCGGCGTCGGGGTGGAGATCGACCTGTCCAACGTCCCGACCCGCGAGCCGGGGATGACGCCGTATGAGATCCTGCTTTCGGAATCGCAGGAGCGGATGCTGGTCGTGGCGAAGAGCGACCGGGTGAAAGAGGTCCAGGCGATCGCCGCGAAGTGGGAGCTCAGCGCGACGCCGATCGGCAAGGTGACGGACGACGGGAAGTATCGCTGCACGTGGCAGGGGAAAGTCGTCGTGGAGATCCCGGGCCAGCAGCTCGTCGAGGGGTGCCCCGTCTACTATCCGGAAGCCAAGGAAGATCCGCGAATCGCTGAGTTGCGAGCGTCGGGTCCCACTCCCCACTCCCCACATCCCACGCCGTTGGAAGCGCTGCTGCGCTTGTTGGATTCACCGTCATTAGCGAGCAAGCGATGGGTCTTCGAGCAGTACGACTCGACCGTGCAGGCAAGCACCGTTATCCCTCCCGGCGGCGACGCCGGCGTGGTGCGCGTGCGGCACGAGGACTTCGGCATCGCGGTCAAGACCGACTGCAACAGCCGCTACGTGCGGCTCGATCCGTACGAGGGGGGCAAGGCGACGGTCGCCGAGGCCGCGCGCAACGTGGCGTGCACGGGCGCTCGGCCGCTCGGCATCACCGACTGCCTGAACTTCGGCAGCCCCGAGCGCCCCGCGGTCTTCTATCAGTTCCGCGAAGCGTGTCGCGGCATCGCCGATGCCTGCCGCGCGCTCGGCACACCGGTGACGGGCGGCAACGTCTCCTTCTACAATGAAAGCCCGACCGGCGCCGTGGATCCCACACCCGTCGTTGGGATGATCGGGCTGCTGGCGCGGGCGGACCGCGCGGTGCCAAGCCATGCACGCGCGAGCGGCGACGTCGTGTTCGTGCTGGGCGAAACGCGCGCCGAGTTGGGAGGCTCGGCATACTGGGAGGTCTGCCTCGATTTTCAGGGCGGCCAGCCGCCGCGTGTGGACCTGGAGGCCGAGCAACGTCTGATCGAGCTCCTCGTCGCCGGCGCCGAGCGCGCCCTGTTGCGGTCCGCGCATGACTGCTCGCACGGCGGGTTGGGCGTCGCCCTCGCCGAAGTCGCGATGGGGGGACCCTATCAGGAAGCCGGATTTGGTCTAGAGCTCGATCTCACGACGCACGACGCACGACTCACGACGCACGAATTACTCTTCAGCGAGTCTCACGGGCGCGCCGTCGTCACGTGTGCCCCGGAGCGCGTGGCCGCGATCCAGGCGTTCGCCGGCGAGCTCGGCGTCCCGCTCTTCCGCGCCGGCACCGTCGGCCCGAAGGATGGGGCCTTCCGCATCGCGCTGCGAGACGGACAGATCGAGGAGTCTGTTTCGCGTCTCAGAGACGTATATTTCAGCGCCATTCCTCGACGTATGGGAGACTGATCGCAAGATGTGCGGCATCATCGGCGTAGCGGGCGTCTCGGACGCATCGCGCGTCACCTATCTGGGGCTGTACAGCCTGCAGCATCGCGGCCAGGAGTCGGCCGGGATGGTAACGGTGGACGGGGCCGGTGTGGCCCGGTCGCATCGCGGGATGGGGCTGGTGTCGGACGTCTTCAGCGAGACGGTGCTCGCAGGGTTGCCGGGCGACGTGGCGATTGGTCACACGCGCTACTCCACCGCCGGCTCCTCGGTGCTCGCCAATGCGCAGCCGATTCTCGCCGGTTACCACGAAGGCCCGCTCGCGCTCGCGCACAACGGCAATCTCACCAACGCCGAGGCGCTGCGGTCCGATCTGGTGGCCAAGGGCTCGATCTTCCAGACCTCGTCGGACAGCGAGGTGCTGATCCACCTGATCGCTCGCTCCGAGGCGCGCGAGCCGGAAGACCAGCTGCTCGACGCGCTCGAGCGCGTGGAAGGCGCCTATTCGCTCGTCGTCACGATCGGCCGGACCCTGTACGCCATCGTCGATCCGCGTGGTTTTCGCCCGCTCTGGCTCGGCAAACTGGGGTCGGGCTACGTGGTGGTCTCGGAGACGTGTGCGCTCGATCTGATCGGCGCGACGGCGGTGCGGGAGCTCGAGCCCGGTGAGTTCCTGCGGATTCAGGGCTCGCCCCCCGAGATCGACCGCCTGCCCGCCCTGGCGCCGAAGCCGCATCAACGCTGCATCTTCGAGCTGGTGTACTTCTCGCGGCCCGACAGCACGATCTTCGGCCGGTCGGTGGACCGCGTGCGGCGCGCCCTCGGCCGCGAGCTTGCGCAGGAGCACCCGGCTGCCGGCGCGGACTGCGTCTTCTCGGTGCCCGACTCGTCCAACGCGATGGCGCTCGGCTTCGCCGAGCAGTCGGGCTTGAAGCTCGAGCACGCGCTGATCCGCAACCACTACGTGGGCCGCACGTTCATCAACCCCACGCAGGCCGCCCGCAACGCCAAGGTGAAGATCAAGTTCAATCCGGTGCGTGAGGTGCTGGCAGGAAAGAAAGTCGTCGTCGTGGACGACTCCCTCGTCCGCGGCACAACGAGCCGCGAGCTCGTGCAGATGATCCGGCAGGCGGGCGCCAAGGAAGTCCATTTCCGCGTCGCCTCGGCGCCGATCACCGGTCCCTGCTACTACGGGATCGACACGCCGACCAAGTCCGAGTTGATTGCCTCGAGCCATTCGCTCGAGGAGATTCGCCGGCATCTGGGTGTCGAAACGCTGGGGTATCTGTCGCTCGACGGGATGAAGCGCGCGGCCGGCGGCGACACGACCCAGTTCTGCCATGCGTGTTTCTCGGGCGAATATCCCACCGAAATCCCCGATGACACGCAGAAGGCCAGGAATGCCACGCCGTTACAGGTGACCATGGCGGTCTAGGGGCCCATCACGTCCGTTCAGCGGTTGACGATCCGCGCGGGGATCGTGAGGACCAGCATGCTGCCGAGGGCCATGACGCCCGCGAGCGCGTAGACGCCGAAGTCTGTCGACCCCGTGCGATCGACGAGCCAGCCGATGAGCCATGGGCCGACAAACCCAGCGAGATTGCCGATCGAGTTGATGAGGGCAATTCCAGTCGCAGCGGCCGCCCCGGCGAGAATGGCGGTGGGCAGGCACCAGAACTGCGCGAGCGAGGTCGTCACGCCGGCCATCGCGAGGGACATCCCTGACAGCGCGATGGCCGTGTCCCGACCGTAGCGGACCGTCACGAGCCAGCCCGCCGCTCCAACCAATGCAGGAGTGACGAGGTGCCACCGCCGCTCGCGCGCCCGGTCCGACCGTCGGCTGATCGTGACCATCGCGACCGCAGCGACGGCGTTGGGCAGAACCGTGAGCATGCCGATCTCCAGCGGGCTCTCGACGCCGGTTCGCCGGATCAGTGTCGGCAGCCAGAATCCAGCGCCGTAAAGCCCCGCGATCAGGCAGAAGTAGATGACGCCCAGGAACCAGACTTGGGGCTTCGTGAAGCTATCCCACGGTGCGTGGGTCGAGGCGTGCCGCTGGTCCTCGGCGATGCGACCCGCGAGGATCTCCTTCTCGTCGGCGGCCAACCAACGGGCCCCGGCGATCCCGTCATCGAGGTAGGCCAGCACCGCCACGCCGAGGACGAGTGAGGGGAGCGCCTCGAGCAGGAAGAGCCATTGCCAGCCCGCGAGCCCGTGCACTCCTGCCATCGCCTTCAGGATCCAACCGGAGATCGGCCCACCGATCACCCCTGCGACGGGAATCCCGGTCATGAACAGCGCGATGATCGCGGCCCGTCGGTCGGACGGATACCAGTAGGTCAGATACAGGATCACCCCTGGGAAAAACCCCGCCTCCGCGACACCCAGCAGAAAGCGCAGGATGTAAAATCCGGTCGCCGAAGTCACGAACAGCATCGCGGCCGAGATCACCGCCCACGTCAGCATCACGCGCGCGATCCAGAGGCGCGCCCCGACGCGGTGCAGGATGATGTTGCTCGGGATTTCGAAGAGGAAGTATCCGATGAAGAAAATGCCGGCGCCCAGGCCGTAGACCGTCTCGCTGAACCGCAGATCGCTCAGCATCTGCAGTTTCGCGAAGCCGACGTTCACCCGATCGAGATAGGCCGCGACGTAACAGGCGAACAGCAGCGGGATCAGGCGCCGGGTGACGCGGGCGTAGAGGCGTGCCTCCGTCACGTGCTAACGATGGATGGTCCGCTCGTCAGCAGCAAGCATCGTTAGGCCTTGGATCACCCTTGACAATAAAAGGTGGCGATGAACTTATATCTGCACGGCGATCAGGCGGCCGCGACCGTCGCCCGTGAGACACCGCTGTGGCAAGCGTGGCTCCTGGAACGCTTCCCGATGCCGACGCAGCCGAGCAAGAGCGAATGAATATGAGAAAACTCAAGATCATCGAACACATCTCGCTGGACGGCGTGATCCAGCACTCCGCCGATGGCGGCGATTTCCCCTACAGCGACTGGACCGCGCCCTATCGGTCCCCCGTTGGCCGGGATGCGATCATTGCCGCGCAGGGCGAGAGCTTCGATCTGCTGCTTGGTCGTCGCACCTACGATATCTGGTCGCGCTTCTGGCCCAAGGCGCCGAGCGGTCCGATGGCGGACGGCCTCAATGCTGCAACGAAATATGTCGCTACCCACCGTCCGGAAAGTCTTGAGTGGGGCCCGTTCGAGGGCCTCGGCCCGGACATCATCGCGGGCATTCGCCGCATCAAGTCGCAGGACGGCCCGGACCTCATCGTCTGGGGTAGCTCCACGCTGACATCGACGCTGCTCAAGCATGGGCTCGCGGATGAAGTCCTGCTGGCCGTCTATCCGATCCTGTTGGGCACGGGGAAGCGTTTCTTTGCGGAGCGAACGCCGGCACGCACGTTCGAGCTCGTCAGCACGCAAGCATTTCCGTCCGGCATCATCCTCAATGCTTACAAGGTCGCCGGGCCATTGAAGACCGCTGCCTAACGGATCGCGCTTAAGCTTAGTTGCCGCCTCCAAGCCGTTCGGGCTCGGCGGTATCCCCACGCCTGTCGGGCAATTCTCGCCTTACCGCTCGCCCGGCCAGAGCGAGCGAACCAGAGGCGGAAACCGCGGAAGCAAGGGCGAACGTGGTGCTGATCGCCAGCACCTCACCCCAGCCAAGCGATGCGCCCGTGACGAAGAGGGCCGAGAGCAGAACGCCGCCTATGGCGCCCCACCCCGCAACGCGCGGAAGCGACAACTGATCGAGCCTGCGACGGCCCTCGGTCAGCACGAGGAGCCCGGAGAATGTGACCCCCGCAATAAAGCCGAGTGCACCAAAGAGGAGAGGGAGCGGGAGGTCGGTATAGACGCCGAACACCCAACGCGGCACGAAGCCCACAGCGAACCATGCTGCTGCCCACGTGAAGCCCATCCCGAGTGCACCCCGAATGCGTCGCAGCCACTTCCGCATGATCGCCTCCGCCCCAGCGCCGCGCAGCTCGGCAGCCTCTGCGCCCAGTGGATCGCCAAGTGCTTTGTCATGCACAGTACGACCCTCGTGGGCGGGATTCAAGAGCGCTCATCGGCGGCCTGAAGACCGGTGGCGCGAGCGCGCGCGCGTCGCTATCCTCGCGCGCCTATGTGATCCACACGCCCATCAGCGTTGAATAGATGCCAACGACCGCCCCGGCCACGGCCCGCACGACACTGGGAACGCGGCGAAAACCGAGGGCTTGAATCACGAGGGCGCTCCCGGGCACAGCGGCCGCGTCTCTCCACAGCCGTCGTGGTCCGCCCCGGCTAAACGCAAACGTGAGGTAGATGGCGATGGAGGCTGGCCAGCAGACCTGAACTAAGACTGCAAGACCCGGCTTCTCAGCAAACATTGACCGCGCC
>WNFA01010526.1_pt1 | contig 19763 bp, 17 predicted proteins | sample 5400481 | NCBI WGS metagenome assembly WNFA01 (sample SAMN13153340, study PRJNA577476) | soil metagenome | isolation source: 120 cm saprolite under Douglas fir tree site 2 hole 1 replicate 2 | place: USA:California | collected 2015-04-18
CCGGTAGCGACACTGGCAGGGCTGAGACGACTACTGGCACCCGCGGGACAACTGGTGCTGGAGGATTATAGGGAGCGGGAGCTATTGCTCATCCGCAAGGTGTTCAGATGGCTTGTACGGCTGGTCGACCCAAGGCATGTGCGCACGTACACATTAGCCGAGGCAAGTTCGCTCTGCAGGCAAGCTGGGCTATCCATTGTCTGCGAGAAAACGTTCGCGGTTGATTGGCTCTGCGATGGTTGGGCGTTGCGAACGAGCCTGGCGGGAGGCGAAGGATAAACGTATCCAGACCGCATTTCCTGAAGAAGTTCTGGGAGATGCATGACTACCTCTTTGAGCATCAACGGGCGCTCGACGATGCGCACTTAGTCCAATATGCTGTCGCACTCAATCTTGATAAGGAGACGTTCAAGCGCGAGATGACTGACATGACAAATAAGGAGACGTTCAAGCGCGAGATGACTGACATGACAAAAGGCGTTGGTGTGCTCATGCCTGTCTACCTCCTTCACTTCCGCGGTCGGCGCCCATCTGTACGACCGCGAGGGTGCAGAGCGAGACGCAAATAAGCTTATCACGCTCGTCGCGAATCTTGATCTCCCAGACCTGTGAGGTGCGTCCCACATGCAGCGGCGTGGCCGTCGCGGTCAAGACCCCCTCGCGTAGCGAGCGGATATGATTGGCATTGATCTGCTGACCGAATGCGCCCATTCCCGCTGGACAGTTCAGGAAAGCACCGACGGTGGCTGCACTCTCAGCCAGAGCGAGACTGGCTCCGCCGTGAAGGAAGCCCCATGGTTGGCGATGGCGCAGCGTGACCGGCATCCTCATCACGACGCGCTCACGGGTCGCCTCGACCAGCTCTATATCAAGCGTCTGGCTCAAGCCTTCCATTGAGGGTAAGCTGTTCATCTGACTGGTTTCCGTGCTCATAGGTCCTCCCCTGTATCTGTATGCTGTGCTGTTGCTCGCTCGTTGCTCGCCTCGGTTGCGGCGAGCAATGCTCGCTTGGTGTTTACCTTGACGAGTTGTGCGCGGTAGGACTTCGAGGCATATATATCGCCCAGCAGGTCTATTCCCTCGGCAGCTTGCACTACTCTACACGACAGAGTTCTCTTCCTTACTATTATACTGTGATCTGACGGCTCTTGGCCACTTTTGATGAAGGATGAGCTTATCAGAACTATCAACCTTCCAACTTCTGGGATGCAGCATCGGTGAAGAGACCATGATGAATGAGATGGGTGAGACTGGTGACAACCGCATCAACTGCTTCAGGCGTCTCGCGAGGAACCTCTGCAAGTCGCAAAAAGAGTAAACTCAGTTCCCACGCTAAGGTTACCACATCCACCTCCCGTCGTGCTCCCGGCACCTGAAGCAGAACTCGAAAGAAAGACTCCAGCAGGGAAGCCGTCCATCGCTCGATCCGCGCATTCAGTTCCCGCAGTTCCCGATCTTGTACCGCTGCCTCGCGCCAGGCACGATAGGCTCCTGCATAAGACCAATCCACCTGCAATCCCTGCCGAACCAGGCTTGCTATGACATCTTGCACGTGCTGAGCGTCGAGCTGCTCGATCGGAAGTGTAAGCGAGGATGCCTCTTGCAGGAGGCGATCCATCAACACCAGCAAGATTTGTCGTTTCGAGGCAAAGTGCTGATAGAAGCCACCTACTGCAACATGTGCACGACGAGCAATTCCTTCAATAGATGTTTCTTCATATCCTCGTTCTGCAAAGAGGACCAGTGCTGACTGAAGCAGCGCATCTCGTTTTCTCCTGCTGCGCTTTTGCTTTGGCAGTGGTGGAAAATGTTGCCCCGCCAGGAGATCAGGACGTGTTTCTTGCTCCCTTCCCTCTGTTGGCTCAGGAATGGACGGACTCATGCACAAACTCAGCAATACGTTGAGAAAGAAACGAGGGTTGGTCCGCTGGAACAAAGGCACGCGACTGGGATATGAACTCCAGTGTCGCGTCAGGAAAGGCCTGTTGAAGACGCTTGGCAATGCTTGAAGAGAAAAAGATATCGTTTTTCCCCCACACAATCAGGACAGGGTGCTGGAAAGAGGGAAAGGTACGAGCTGCTTCGAGCGTGTCGCGATTAGAAACGGCCTGCAGAAACCGCGTGAGATCGCGCCTGACTTCCGCATTGGAATGCATAGGCGTGAAGTAGGTATCAAGCATGGACGTATCGAGGTGACGATAGGAAACGGCCGCTACGAGCAGGCGTTGGGCGAAACGAGACCGGAACAGCCACGCCAGGAAGTCCACGAAATGCGTTCCAAAGAACTGCGCCCCGTAATGAAAGGGACTGATAAGCAGTGGGAAAAATGCCTCAAAGCCATCACAATTGGTGAGGACAAGTCGGCTGATTCGCTCTGGGTGAACGGCAATGGTCAACTGGCAAATGGCTCCCCCCGTATCATTGCCCACCAGGGTAACATCGTGCAGATCCAATGCCTCCAAGAAATCAGCAACTAATTGGGCCACGCCAGGGGGGCTCAGATCAGCGTCAGAGTGCAAAGGAACCGCGTGCGCGCCAAGCGGGAGATCGGGCGCGATACAACGAAACCGCCCAGAGAGAAGAGAGACGACATCCCTCCAGAGGGCGCTGTTCACCAAAATACCATGCAGGAAGACGAGCGTTGGGCCTGACCCATGATCTTGGTAGCGAACCAATCCTTGTGGAAGAGAAACTTCCTTGTACGTGTCAGACAGAGCCAGTGGTGTCATAGGGATCTCCTTTTTAATAGAGAACTTGAATTCACGTTCATATTATAAAGTGGAATGTGAAAAGATGTCAAGAGGTGGAGAACTCAGGGGTGCAGGGGACGAAGTCCTCCGCCGGAGCGCGAGGTGTCCTCGCATTCCTCTTTCCCTCAAAAAGGGCCGTAGGCCCGCCAATAGAATGGAAAACGAAAAGATGTCAAGAGGTGGAGAACTCAGGGGTGCAGGGGACGAAGTCCTCTGCCGGAGCGCGAGGTGTCCTCGCATTCCTCTTTCCCTCAAAAAGGGCCGTAGGCCCGCCAATAGAATGGAAAGCGAAAAGATGTCAAGAGGTGGAGAACTCAGGGGTGCAGGGGACGAAGTCCTCCGCCGGAGCGCGAGGTGTCCTCGCATTCCTCTTTCCCTCAAAGCGGGCCGTAGGCCCGCCAAAGGAATTATGAGTGAATGTCAGCCTTTCACCCTTGACAATCGCTGTTCTATGCTCTATAATAGTACCGTACGGTACGATACCAAAATAAGACGAGTTGTTATGCAAACAAGGCAGAACAGACGCGTACAAAAGACACGCGAACAGATCCGAGCCGCTGCCCAACGGCTCTTTCTTCAGCAAGGATATCTTGGGACGAGCACCGATGCCATTCTGGCGGAGGCAGGCATTTCCTCAAAGGAGACACTCTACCGTCACTATGCCAGCAAAGAGGAACTCTTCGTCGATGTCCTGGGCCATCTGACCCTGGAGCAGCCACGCATTTCCTCGAGGCTTTCGGAGATGCCCGCGCCACATGATCTGCTATCGCTCCGTCAGGCACTCGCGACCATCGCTCGCGAGATATTGTCGATTATGATCCATCCTGAATATCTGGCGCTTCTGCGCGTCATCATGGCCGAGACGCCGCGTTTCCCTCAACTCGGCCCGTTGTTTCGCGCAACTGTACCCGAGCGCGGGCTCTTCATCCTGACGGCACTGCTGCGCCAGGCCAGGGAGCAAAACATTATCGCCGACGTCGATTTCGACGCGGTTACTCACGCTCTGCTCGGTGGACTGCTAACGTATGCCTTACTAGACATTTTTTTCGCGGGGGAGGATGCACATCCCCCATCACTCGAACGCGCCGATGCGGTCGTAGAGGTCATTATGCGCGCGTTGACGCGAGAGTAGTAGTTCCAAGATTGTTTTTCAGGAGGAAATGATGTCTCACAACCGAATACGCACCTTTAATAAGTACATCACCAATCGGATAACACACAGGTTTGCAAGCTTTTCCCGCGGCCCATTTGCGCTCGTTCGTCACGTCGGTCGTCGAAGCGGAAAGACATACGAGACACCGATCATGGTTGAGCCTGTGAGAGATGGTTTTGTCATCGCGTTAACCTATGGGCCAGAGGTGGATTGGTATCGCAATGTTCTGGCCGCTGGACACTGTACTCTGCTCTGGCATGGGAAAGCATATGCTCTCGAGAAACCGGAACCGCTTGCTGTTAAAACAGCATTATCAGCGTACCCCCAGCCCCAAAGGCTCATCTTGCAGATGCTTGGCACGCAACATTTTGTGCACATGAAGTCTCAGGGCGTTGTGCCAGCAGAGGCAGCAAGAGCCTGATAATGAATTTTAACAAAATACTCGGGATACCACGAACGGGGACGACACACCTGTAGGGGCCGATTTATCGCGCCCACCGCCTCAGCGAAGCTTGCGGAGCGCGTTTCAATCCTTCGGCCCTCGGGGAATCCACCACGTGGCCGGATCAATTTTGTTAAGGCATGGTTCAAATGAACTTGACAGTTCCTAACCAACAGCAAGGTCCAGCCCTGTCATGCTGAGCGCAGCGAAGCATCTCTCTGCCTATCGAGACAGACCCTTCGCTGCGCGGAGGCGTGACACGGTGTGAGCGTGACACGGTGTGACTGTTCAAACGGTCAAGTACTTTTCTTCAAATTGAACCTTGCCTAAACCCTCATTATCTTCCGCTATCGACCTGCGGTCTCATTGCAGAGGAGGCAGTTCATGGTTGCTCTGAAAACGCTCATTTTCTCGATCCTGGTTCCTGGAACGGTGGCCGGGGTCATCCCCTGGCTCCTGCTTCAAGGATCGGCAGGGGCGGTCCTTCTAATTCCATCCATCTGGATAGTTGGTTTTCTCCCCCTGCTGCTGGGAGTGGGACTCTATCTCTGGTGTGCGGGAGCGTTCACCTTCATTGGAAAAGGAACGCCAGCGCCCATCGATGCACCGAAAGTCCTGGTGGTTGAGGGACCCTATCGATGGGTTCGCAATCCGATGTATATTGCCGTCTTTTCGGTGGTGATCGGGGAAGCCCTCCTCTTTCGCTCTTTCCTGCTTATCGGATATGCTCTGCTGGTAGCAGGGGTGGTTCATCTGTTTGTGGTCTTTGTCGAGGAACCCTCTCTGCGTCGCCAATTTGGTGCTAGCTATGAAACCTATCTGCGCACGGTTTCGCGCTGGCTTCCACATTCCCCACGGGCGTAATGCGCTGCATGACCCGGCTTTGAAGGGCATTTCTGGGGATTATGCTATAATTTCCCTAGGTAACTAGTCAGCAGGGGGTGCAGGGGGACAGCGTCCCCCTGCCGGAGCGCGAGGTGTCCTCGCTTTATCTTCTTTTTTCTCGTGCGCCGCTGCAAGCGGCGCGAAAAGGGTACCTGCATAGTTAGCCTAAGAGTAGGAAATGGTCACACTATGTCATCGCACAACAAACCAGGTACAGCAGAGAAGATTTTAGCCAGTCTCAAAGGGCTGCGCGATCATATGCAACCCGCTGAGGAGCCACTCATGACGATCCCCGCAATTTGGGATAGTGGGTGGGAGCAACCCAGTATGCCCTGTGACGTAGTGCTTACCAACCAGCGTCTCATTGGCTACGTCTTTGTGACCTTCCCACGCCAGCGCCTCTTCCTCGAAACCCTTTCCTTGAGTGCCATCACTACTGTCTCCTTGCGCCACAAATCGTTCGAGCCGCTCTTCCGCGAACTACTGGTGAGCGAGGGTCAACGTAAGGTGTACATCCGCGCACCCCGCCAGAAGATTGAAAGCCTCTACCAGGCACTCCGCAGCGCTATAGAACAATATGCACCTGGCGATGTAGAGCCCCGATTCATCGTGGGCAATGATGCCAACGTCGAGCATGTAAGTCCGGTCTTTGGTCGCCAGGAGATTCGCAGCGAGTTTCAGAACTCCCCACTGGCGATTACCCTGCTGTTCACAGGTGGTTTGGTGCTCGAGATCGCCGGAGCGGTGCTGTGGGCGATTACTCAGAGCGTACAGGTCGGCCTACCACTGATTATCGCCGGTCTGATCGCGGTGTTTACTGCGTTCATGCTAAGAAGGCAACGGCATTAGCTGCACGTTCCCACCAGGAAGCATCCTTGCAGCCCCACTTCATGAATATGGCCTTGTACATCCACAGCTAATATGACAAACGCCTTGTTGATGGGGTTGCCATCGGGGCCAAATGCTATGCGACCGCTGACCCCCTGAAGCGGCTGAGCAGCTGTAATCTGGGTCAGGGCTTGCCGCAGCTGATCCGTCGTGATGCTCTTGCCGTTTCCCCCGGTGCTCAGAGCCATCTTACTCGCGGTCAACAGAGCTAAAGTGGCGTCATAGGAGAGCATGACATCGTTGGACGGACGGGTATAGCCATACTTCCCGCCTGGTTGCTGCCCAGCGGGATTAAAGGCGTTGATGTAGTTCGCAAAAAAGGGAGGCTTCTGAGCAGTGAGATGCGCAATATCCCACTCGTCGGGATAAGCGAACGCCGTGAAGCGCAAGCGCGTGAAGTTCACATGGGCACTTGTGGAATAGCCATTGACTTCGTAGAGGGCATCACCACCCAGGATCTGCAAGTTAGCATAGGGGCCGGTGGTTGGTAGGTTGGTCAAAAGCACACTGATATCGGTGGAGTAGCCGGAGAAGTAGATCAGATCGGGAGTATGGCTCAAGGCATCCTGCAAGAGGCTTGGTAGCTTGCCCTGACCCTGTGATCCCACGGTGTAATTCTCGGTGACCACGATCTGGTTGCCGTCGGCCACGAACTGTTGACTGAAATCGGTGGCCAGGCTGCTGCTGTAGGAGTCAGCCGGATCGACGAAGAGCGCCACATTGTGGGCATGCAGGACTTGTTCGGCATAGTGCGCCCCGGCAATAGCCTGTCCCTTATTGGAAGGAGCCACACGGAAGAAGTAGGGCGATGCTCCTGTCAGCTGATCACTGGAAGCGGTCTGCGAAACAAGCGGGATGTGGGCTTTGGCCAGGGTGCCAACGGCATCGACGGTGCGCGAACTGAAAGGCCAGCCCATCACACCGACGATGCTGTGGTCTTGTTGGGCGGTCTGTACGATCTGTTGGGCCACAGTGGTAGCATAGGTGGCGACATTGCCTGAGTTGGCAATCAGCAGGAGCACATGGACATTATTCGGAAGCTTAAAGCCGTCGTTGAACTCCTTTTGGGCAACATAGGCCCCTTGCAGATCATCGCGCCCGACGCCAACATTATCACCCGTAATCATCGTGCCAACCACCAGCGTAACATAGGGATTGCCGGAGGCCAGCACCCGTTGATCTTCCAGGTAGATGAGCGCTTCGGCATCATTGGTATCCATTGCCAGCCCTGATTGCCAGAGCGACTCGGCCCCACTGATATCGCCTGCCTTCAGCCTATCCGCGGCCTGGCGCTTGAGGTTACCGTCGGGCCTGTTCGTGTCAAAGGCAAAGGTGCCATTGCTGATACCAATATACTCCCCATCTGGCGCTCTGCTCACGCCAATACCATTGGGAAGAGACGGCATCGCTGTTGCAGTGGCGACAGGACCAACCCCCGGAAGAGCAATATGCAGGAAATTGCGGGCCGCATAAAGAGAGCCAGCAAGCAGAAGAAGGACTAGCAGAACGAGCAGAGCGATGCTTATGACGCGACCCTTGCTTGGTGGTCGTTGCTGCACCGATTGTGCAGGTGGCCAGGATGGACCTGGCGGTGGGGGTGCAGTAGCAGGTAGAGGCGTAATGGGTTGCTGTAGCGGTGGTGGCGACTGTTGTACCCGCGTCGGCTGGTTCGTAATGATGGGTGAGTTGGGAATCGTTGGAGCATTGGTCGGATTCACCGTTGCCATCGCCCCGGATGTACCGAGCGTATAGGTAGGGCTACCCAGCAAACCGAAGCGGTTGAGCAAGATTTCATAGATGTCCTGCTTCATGGCGGCTGCGCTCTGGTAGCGTTGGTTGATGTCATTCTTGAGAGCGCGAGTCAGCACCCGCTCGATCTCCGGCGAAAGCTGCGGATTCAGTGTGCGCACCGGCGGAAAGTCAAACGGCGCGTAGTTGCGCGGGTCACGATTCGTTAACAGGTGATGCAACGTCGCTCCCAGTGCATACAAATCCGAGCGCGGATCGGCATTGCCCTGATATTGTTCCGGTGGTGCGTAGCCAGGGGTTCCCAGTGCCGCAGTTTGTTTGCGTTGCGCATTCTTAGCGGTATCGGCACGGGCAATGCCAAAGTCCACCAGGTGCGCTCGCTTATCCCTGGCTCCGATAATGATATTGGCAGGCTTGATATCACGATGCACGATGGGCGGTACCTGCTGTGCCAGGTAGTCCAGGATATCCAACACTTCCCAGGCGTAGCCCAGCGCATCGCGTTCCTTCATTGGTTGGTTGATACGTTCCATGCGCTCTTCCAGGTTCTCCCCATCCACATACTCCTGCACCATGAAATAGCGCGTCCCTTCCTGGAAGTGATCGGTCACATTCGGTATCAGAGGATGGTCCAGGTGCGCCAACAGCGCCACTTCACGCTTGAAGTTTTTTACATCTTCCTGCTGCTTGATCGGATCGGTACTATCAGAGATCAATTCCTTGATGACCACAGGCTTGCTGTCCAGCCGCAAATCGGTCGCCAGCAATGCTGCTCCCGTGCCTCCCTGGCCAAGCACTTTCTTAATAACATAGCGTCCACCCTGCAAGCGCGAGCCAGGGGTGAGCGAAGATGAATTGCTATGTGTGCTCACGAAAGGTCCTCCTCGAAATTACCTTCCCCAACAGTTTAGCTGCAAGACTGTGGGCCTAGGTCCCCGATTTTGAACTTTAACCAAATAATCAGGACACCATACACGGGGACGGCATACCCGTAGGGGCCGATTTATCGCGCCCACCGCCGATTTATCGGCCTTCTGGGAAACCCACCCCATAGCCGCATTAATTTGTTAAGGCATGGTTCAAATGAACTTGACAGTTCCTAACCAACAGCAAGGTCCAGCCCTGTCATGCTGAGCGCAGCGAAGCATCTCTCTGCCTATCGAGACAGACCCTTCGCTGCGCGGAGGCGTGACACGGTGTGATTTCCCGACAGTTTAGCCGCAAGCTCCTACCAACAAACATCCTTGTAGCCGCTCTTCATGAATACGGCCAAGCGTATCCACCGCTAAGACCACAAACGGCTTGCCGATTGGGTCACCATTGCTGCCAAACTCGATTGGTCCGGTGACGCCTTGCAGCGTTTGCGCCCCCGTGATCTGCTTTAACCCCTGCTGCATATCAGTCGGCGTGATGCTCGTCTTGCTGGCACTGAGAGCAAACTTACTGCCCGTCAACAACGCTAGCGTGGCATCATAGGAGAGCATGACATCACTGGAAGGGCGGGTATAGCCATACTTCCCTCCTGGTTGCTGTCCATTGGGATTGTATGCGGCGATGTATTCATCGAAAAATGCTGGTTTTTGCCCCCCGATTCCCCCATTACCCCACTCATCGGGATACGCGAACGCCGTGAAATGCAACCGCGTGAAGTTTGCACGCGCACTGCTTGAATAGCCACTCACTTCGTAGAGGGCATCGCCACCCAATATTTGCAATGAGGCATACTGTCCCGCTGTCGGCAGGTTCGTTAATAACACACTGATATCAGTGGCATAGCCGGAAAAGTAGATCAAGTCTGGATTGTGGCTCAACGCATCCTGTAACAGCGATGGCAGCTTGCCTTGCCCCTGTGATCCAACCGTATAGTCCTCGGTGACGACAATTCGGTTCCCATCTGCAAGGAACTTTTGGCTGAAATCAGCGGCGAGACTGCTGCTGTAGGAATCAGCCGGATCAACGAAGAGCGCCACGGTGTGGGCATGCAGGACTTGTTCGGCATACTGCGCACCGGCAATGCCCTGGCCCTTATTCGAAGGAGCCACGCGGAAAAAGAATGGGGATGCCCCTGTCAGTTGATCACTGGAGGCAGTCTGCGAAACCATGGGAATGTGCGCATTTGCCAGGGTACCAACGGCGTTGACTGTACGTGAACTGAAGGGCCAGCCCATCACCCCCACGATGGTGTGGTCTTGCTGCGCCGCCCGCACAATCTGCTGCGCCACTCCGGTGGCATAGGTCGCGACATTGCCGGAGTTGGCGATCAGGAGGCGGACCTCGACATTATTGGGGAGTTTATGGCCATCGTTGTATTCTTTTTGCGCAATATAGGCCCCTTGCAGATCATCGCGTCCAACGCCAACATTATCACCGCTAATCATCGTACCAACCACGAGCGTAACATAGGGATTGCCAGAGGCCAGCACCTGTTGATCTTCCAGGTAGATGAGCGCTTCGGCATCATTGCTATCGGTTGCCAGTCCCGACTGCCACAGTGATTCAGCGCCGCCGACATCACCCGCCTTGAGTTTATCGGCCGCCTGCGTTTTGAAACGGCCATCGGGCCGGTTGGTGTCAAAGGCAAAGGTACCGTCACTTATGCCTATGTACTCGCCATCGGCCGCTTTGGTCACGCCAATGCCGTTGGGCAAGGATGGTACCGGCGTGGTGGTGGCACCCGGAGTGCTGGTCGTGCCTCTCCCAGGATGGTTAATTTGATTTATGAAGTACGCGGCGCCTCCAAAAATCAGCACAATTGCTATAATAAACAGGATAAAAATGCGCCCGACATTGATCCCGCCAGGCGGCCGTGGCGGCTGCTGTGGCGCAAACTGCCCACGCGCACCGACCGGCGGAAAGGGACTGGGTTGCGGATTTAACGGTCGTAGTGGTGGTGGAGTCACCGGTCGTGACACAAGCGGTGGTTGCTGCCTCGCGCCTGCCGGTTTATTTGCAATTGTAGGCGCGCCTGCCGCACCTGGAATCGTGATAGGGCCAGAGGTACCCAGTGTATACGTGCTGAGGTTACCTGATACACCGAAGCGTTTCTGCAGAATATCATCGATATCTTGCTTCATTGCTGCAGCGCTCTGGTAGCGTTTGTTGATATCAATGTTCAATGCGCGAGTCAGCACTCGCTCGATCTCCGGCGAAAGCTGCGGGTTCAATGTACGCACCGGCGGAAAAGCAAACGGGGGATACTCGCTCGGGTCTCGATTGGTCAAGAGGTAGTGTAACGTTGCCGCCAACGCATACAAATCCGAGCGTGCATCAGCGTTGCCCTGATACTGCTCAGGTGGCGCGTAGCCTTGTGTTCCTAATGCAGAGGTCTGCTTTCGCTTGACATTTTTAGCGATATCTGCACGGGCAATGCCAAAGTCCACCAGGTGCGCTCGCTTATCCTTAGCTCCGATGATGATATTGGCAGGCTTGATATCACGATGCACGATTGGCGGTGTCTGCTGAGACAAGTAATCGAGGATATCCAACACTTGCGAAGCATAGTTCAGTGCCTCCTGCTCCGCCATCGGGCGATTGACACGTTTCATGCGCTCTTCCAGGTTCTCCCCATCCACATACTCCTGCACCATGAAGTAGTGCGTCCCTTCCTGGAAATGGTCGGTCACATTCGGTACCAGCGGATGATCGATCACGGATAGCGTCTCCACCTCACGTTCAAAATTTCGCACATCATCCTTGCGCTGGGTCGGATCGGTATTGTCAGAGACCAGTTCCTTGATCACCACCGACTTGCCAGCCACACGCATATCACTTGCCAGCAATGCTGCTCCCATACCGCCCTGGCCAAGCACCTTCTTGATCACATAGCGACCATTCTGCAAAGTCCCACCCGGTGTGAGCATACGGGAAACGCCAATACTTCCGCTAGTCGTTGTGGATGTGGGAAGCGTACTGGAGATCACCGTTGCCGGACCAGGAGAGGATTTCAAGTACCCGCCACAATTGCTGCAAAAGTCTTCTGCATCGGGATTATCAGTACCACAATAAGGACATTTCATGATTCTATCCCTACCTTTTTCGCCGTAAAGCCAGCGCCTTAAGTCTGCCATTGCAATGAATTATAATGTATCCGCTACCTTTTGTATACGTATGGATATGGCAAAAGTTCAGTGCAGCTTACCCGTAGGGGCGGGAGTGGGGTGGATGCGGGGAGGGGACCCTTGTGGTCGCCCGCCGTGCCTTCTCTCTTCCCGCATTCCCAATACAGCAAAGGCCCCTGGCTTTAACCAGGGGCCTTTGCTGTATTGGGAAGTACTCTCACAAATGCTGGCAACGCAACGAGATGATACCCGGCGCAAAATGATTTGCCTTCTGCAAATACTCTTGCTCATTCAGGCATAACTCCATCACTGCGCACCCTCTCTCATAGACCTTCACCAAACCACCGGAGCCAGGAATACGATAGACGCGGCTGTCTATTGAAGGGCTAGGGACTTCGAGATATCCAAACTTGATCAGTTGCTGGTACTGGTTCTCCGTCAACATCTCACGCAGCAGAGCTTTAGCGCGGCTCTCGGCAGACAGATGCTCGCTGACCGACTCGCGCAGACGGCTCACACGGCCATCCGGTGATTGCGACAGATAATAGATCGCCAGTAACAGAAACAACAGCCAGATACCTAGAAACAGGCTCAGTGCTTCTAATGTCATGGCCGCTTATGCTCCTTAGCCACCTACTACGCGAGGTACAATCACGACCTGCTCTGCCGTGCGATCAAACTTCTCAAGACGCTCTACAGGTTTACCAGGCTCCACTTTGAAGGCGGTTGCGCCGCGTAAGCGTTCTTCGTTGAAGATGCGCTCAGCCTCTCGGATAGCCGCTACAGCTTCAGGATCGTTCGCCCGTACTCTTTCAGGATCCCAGACGATCCGATCATCACCACGGCGGGACATGACCCGCAGCATACCCATGATGTGTCTCCTTCTTCTGTGTAAGTTACTCTACTCTACCGAGTCCCATCCCTGGCTACAACCCCGTTCTTCCCTTGTTACTGCCCTGCTGCCAGAGGTGTGTATAATCATTATACAATACAGGGATAAAATGAGCATAGCACGCTTTCAACGGTCAGTCAAGGGCAAGTTGGCTTCCTGGGCAAACAAGGAAGCGTAAAAGAGAACACACTTCCCTCGCCGGGTACACTCTCGACGGTCACACGCCCACCATGCAACTCCACAATGGTTTTGACTGCGGCAAGCCCCAAACCTTGCCCACTGGCACGCCCCCCACTCGAGTGCGGCACCTGATAAAAACGCTCAAAGATTCGTTGCTGGTACTCCCCAGCAATGCCACAGCCAGTATCCTGGACCGCTATCTCCACCCACTCATCCTCCGCGTCCGGCCCAGGCCTATCGCCACCCATACTGCGGGCAGCAACCCTGATACTCCCGTCCGCAGGCGTAAAGCGCAATGCATTGCTTATAAGATTGCGTAGCACCTGCTGCATACGCACAGAGTCGGCCCAAACTAGCGGAACATCTTCGGCAACATCGGCAGTAATCGCAATGTCATTATCAACCGCTGTGATCTCTAGCTCCTCAACAGCATTCGTCATGATCTCTTCCAGGCTGATCTCCTCGCGGTTCAAATGAAGTTGCCCGGCATCAGCGCGTGAAATAAGCAGCAGGTCTTCAATCAGAGCATACAGGTGTTCACTGCCAGCACGCGCTCGCTGCATAAATTCACGCTGCTGCTCATTGAGTTCGCCAGCAGCACCTGTCAGCGCCAGGTCCAGGTAGCCATTAATGGTATTGAGCGGAGCACGCAGTTCGTGCGTCACCATCGAAAGAAACTTCGCCTTCACCTGGGAAGCATCACGCAGTTGCTGTGCCTGGCGCGCGTTCGTCATCGCCAGCACCGCCTGTTCAGCAAAAATAGTTAGTACCCGCAATTGGCGAAGGCTAAACGCATCCGTCTGCGGGCTGCTAGCGGTCAGTATACCCATAAAATTGCCCTGGTCGACCAATGGAGCGCACATCATTGAACCAACAGCCGTACGTCCCTGGCGTTTGAAACGCGGATCAAGCCGGACATTATTGACCACAAGCGGCTCACGATGCTCGGCGACCCAGCTTGCAATACCCTCATTCAATCGGAAACGTGTCGAGCGGTATGAACGCCCTTGACCAGGTTGTGTCGTTTGTGTCACCACGGTCACACCCTTTGCATCCGATAATGTCACCGAACAATTGCTCACCTCCAATAATGCACCAGTATTCTCTACGATCCTCTGGAGTGCATCGCTTAGTTCCCGCGACTCATCTTCACGGGGAAACGTATCAGATTGCCGGTCTTGCAGAGTAGATATACCTATAATCATCGTATCCTTCGTAACTTCAGAGTGCTTCTAGCAGATGTTCTTCCTTCAAGGTATCGGCATAGAAGGTAGAAATCTGGAGTTAACCTGATTCCCTGGCCGTAGTATACCATCGCGTCTAAGACCGTCCAGAAAAAATAAGCAGATTTGGCTATACAACCTACCCATAGCAATGCCCTAGTCGTTTATCCAGGTTGGTGCTAGTCGAATGGGCGATGTGAGAGATCGCCGGATGACGTATAGTATGTTCAGTTAATGGACTCTATAGCAGAGTCAGGAACCCGCTCCCTAAAAGGGAAGCGGGCTTGTGCCGGAGGGCTAGGCACTGTCAGCTACTGACTACCGGGCATGTTCCGCTAAGCTCGTCTTGGCCGCACATGCAGCAGTCTTAAGGGCTAGAAGAACGTTCGGATGCCACCCTAGTCTGAACCGCTTCTAGGCGCGCCCAACCTGGGGCTATGTACTCATCATAGCTAAGCTCTTTTGACAGTCGGGAAGGGTCATTTTACCACGGCATTGATCGTGTGTCCGGAAATCCGGCAGGTTTGGACGTTCCTGCTCAAAACGTCCTCCCGCAAGGGAGCCCGGCCTGCGGGCCGCTTTCTTTCCTTCCACCCCGTTCTACGGGGTGGAAGGAAAGAAAGGATTTCAGATGAGAACCCGGCAGCCCGCAAGGGATCCAGACTTACTACCACGAAAGCGAACGTACCATGGAACAAGCAACAACTGATACTCATATCCTGAAGACACTATCGAACCAGATGGCCGATGCGGTCGAGCGCGTTAGCCAGTCGCTAGTGCTCGTCAACGGTCGTCAACGACAGCCTGCAAGCGGCGTTGTCTATGCGCAAGACGTGATCCTGACGGCGGACCATGTGCTTGAGCGCGAGGAAGATTTGACCATCCAGACCCATGATGCACGTACATTGCCGGCCCAATTTGTCGGTCGCGACCCATCCACTGACCTGGCCGTGTTGCGCGTAGCGGACCTCAAACTGGACCCGGCAGTGGCTGCGGCAGAAGCAGCTCGTGTTGGTCAACTGGTGCTGGCTGTCGGTCGATCGACTGGTGAAGGGCCAATGGCAAGTGTTGGCATCGTGAGCGCCATCGGCGGCCCATTGCGTACAGGACGAGGTGTAACACTCGAGCGCTATATCCGCACAGATGCAACTCCCTATCCTGGTTTCTCAGGTGGACCATTGATTGACGCACAAGGGGCAGTCGTTGGCATCACGACGACAGGACTAGTGAACGGCGTTGCACTTGCCGTACCCGCATCCATTGCCTGGAGCATCGCAGAGACGCTCGTAAAGCAGGGGTATATCAAGCGAGGATACCTGGGGATCAGCAGCCAGGTAGTACATTTACCCTCCGTACAGCGCGGAGGACGCACGCAGGAGCACGGCTTGCTCATCGTCAAAGTGGATGATGATAGCCCTGCCCAAAAAGGCGGTCTGATGCTCGGCGATATCCTGGTAGGACTCGATGGTCAGACGATCACCGATACGGAAGACCTGCAAACGCTGCTTACCAACGACCGTGTTGGCAAGACGATACCGATTGACATCATTCGTGGTAACGCACTCCAGACAGTGCAGGTCACGGTAGGTCAGCGAAAGTAGGGACAAGAACATGGCACAAGAAACAATCTTCTCCCCATCAACGTCGTCTCTACTGCCTGATGCCTTTTCGCATGCGCTCATGCAGGTCATCAAGAAGGTACAAGCAAGCATCGTCCAGGTACGCAATGAGGGACGCGGTATCGGCACCGGAATCATCTGGAGTGCGGATGGATATGTTATAACGAACCACCACGTTGTTCCCACCGATAAGTCGACTATCCAGGTGCATCTGTCGGACGATCGCTTGCTCGAAGCAAAGGTAATTGACCGCCATCCAAAGCAGGACCTGGCCATGCTGCGTATTGCCGCAGATAACCTGCAAGCGGCATCGGTCGGCGACTCATCGAAGTTGCGTGTCGGTGAATGGGTCTTCGCAATAGGCAATCCCTGGGGTCAGCGTGGAGTCGTCACCGCGGGCATTGTGAGCGGCATCAGCGCAACGAAGGAAAATGGTGATGACTCGCCAAGACGCTACATCAAGTCAGACGTGCATCTCGCACCCGGTAACTCCGGTGGACCATTGCTTGATGCTGAAGGCGAGGTAATCGGGATCAATGCGATGATCTTCGGTGGCGACCTTGCTGTAGCCATCCCAAGTAATGTCGTAAGCTCCTGGTTAGCTGGATTGCCCAAACGCCGTGTCACGTTGGGAATCGAGGTGCAGCCAATCGAGTTGCCTGCTGCCATACGCCAGAAGGCGGGTGTAGAAGCTGAACAGGCCTCGGGACTGCTGGTAATCGCTCTAGAGTCCATGCCATCTGATGGGCTCAATGGGACAGGGCAAGTAGTTCACACCGGTGTGCTAATCGGCGATATACTACTGAATGTGGCCGGCAAATCAGTAGTTGATGTCGCATCATTGCTGGACGTCGTTGCCCGGCACGAGCCACAAGATAACGTCCACGTGAAAGTAGTCCGTGGAGGTACCATTGTGACTCTCGATGTGGCGATAAAAGCCCTGGAACAAAAGGCATAATACAGGTAATCGTCATGGTATGGAGCGTAGGGGGCGATCCTTGCGATCGCCCGGCTCTCCTTGTGATCGTCCAGCTGGAGCAAAAAGCATGATACATGTGTTCGTCGTTGCATCAACACCGATGATGCTAGCCGGGTTGCGCACCATGCTCACCACGCCAGATTTGCAGGTGGTGGGCGAAACGTCAATGCCAAGCGAGCTTGTCAGCGAGCTTTCAGCAATCGATGTCATCGTTGTAGACGAGCTATTGCTTGAAGAGGTGAGGCGTGCAATGACGAACGATGGAAATGGGACGGTAGCACTGGTAGTACTCACGAACAATGATGAGGGGCCGCTCTCAGTGCTACGCACGCTCACACTACGGGGCTGGAGCATCGTGCCAATGGATGCCACGACTGCCCAGCTCCAGGCCTCCGTAGTGGCGGCAGCCCAGGGACTCATCACGCTTCCTACAGCGCTCGCTGACCGGCTCTACGAGCAACGACCGGTCACCGGGACCATCACTCTCGGTTCGCTTGATGAACCACTGACGGCTCGTGAGCGCGAAGTCCTGGAACTGGTCAGCCAGGGCTTATCGAACAAACTCATTGCGCGCAGGCTTCAAATTAGTGAGCATACCGTCAAGTTTCATGTTTCTTCAATCTCTGCCAAACTCGGTGCCTCAAGCCGCACAGACGCCGTAAGCCGCGGAGTGCGCCGTGGCCTCATCACTCTTTAGCCTCGCTGATTGAGCAAATCAGAACCCGCCAGTCGAGCGAATAATCTGACCTGTAACGAGAATGTTGAGTGGTCATTTGCTACACCTTCCTCCTTGCAAAATAGCTGGTTATTCAATCTTTCCAAGCAAGAAGCGTCATCACTACTCAACTTACTGCCGAAACGGCCTGACCAACCTCCCACCCGCTTCAGCCACCACCTTCCCCGCCCAAAAAACCGTCCTCCCGCGCACCATCGTCCTCACCACGCGCCCATGCAGCATCCTACCCACATAAGGACTATGTGGATGTCGATAGAACAAATCCTCCGCTTGCAACACACCGCTCTGCTCAAGATCGACCAGCACAACATCCGCATCTGCCCCTACAGCCAAACCACCTTTGCCCGGCAACAGACCAAAACGACGAGCTACATACTCAGCAGTAATAGCCGCAATCATCGTCAGCGGCAACCAGCGCTTCTTATAGCCATAAGTCAACAGCAACTGTAGCAGCGACTGGCAACCGGAAATACCACCCCACACCTTGAAAAAATTGGCATCCGTCTTCATGCTAGCTGGCGCTGGAGAATGATCGGACGCCACCATTGGCACATTCCCAGCCAGCACCTCTTGCCACAACTCCTCTTGCTCTGTCACTGAACGTAATGGCGGCGCACACTTCGCCACAGCCCCCAGTTCCTCCACATCCTCATCGGTCAGCACCAGGTAGTGTGGGCAGGTTTCGCAACTCACATCGATGCCTCGCTCCCGTGCAGCCTTTACCAGGCGAATACCGCGCCCGCTGCTGACATGCACAATATGCAGTGCGCAGCCGGTTTCACTGGCGAACAAGATCGCTCGTTCGATGGCCTCAAGCTCGGCCACCACAGGTCGCGAGGCGAGATAGTCGCGTATGCCCGTCCGGCCCTCGGCAATGGCACGACGCGCCAGGCCGCTCGTAATCTGCTCATTTTCCGCGTGCACCGCGACAATCTTGCCAAGCCTGGCGGCACGCGCCATACCTTCGTAGAGTGTCAAATCATCTACCGCCGGGAAATCGTCGATACCACTATTGGACATAAACGCCTTGTAGCCAACCACACCGCGCTCGGCAAGCTCATCAAGCTGCTCCAGGTTACCCGGCACCAGGCCGCCCCAGAACGCAAAATCAACAAGCGACACGGCCTGTGCGGCAGCCAGTTTGAGATCGAAGCTGGCCGCATCGATCGTCGGTGGGTGCGCGTTGAGCGGCATATCGAAAAAAGTGGTAGTGCCCCCTGCTGCCAGCGCCCGGGTTCCCGTAGCGAAACCTTCCCAATCGCTGCGCCCCGGCTCATTGAAATGCACATGCGCATCGATCACCCCGGGAAAAATGTGTAACCCTGCGGCATCGATTTCTTGCTTGCTCGTTCCCTCGAGCGCTGGAGCGATAGCAACGATGTGCTCATCAGCAACGGCGAGGTCTGCCCGGCTGATGCCTGCCTGTGTTACCAGCGTTCCATTGCGGATGATGAGGTCGTATAAGCTCATGATTCTCCTTGTTCCTTCGCCAGCAGCATCAAAAACTGCTCCAGCACCTCAATCGCCACCGCCACATCTTCCCTAGTCACCGACTCGGCCGGATTGTGGCTGACGCCTCCTCGACAACGCACAAAAAGCATCGCCACAGATGTCAAATCGGACAGAGCCACTCCGTCATGTCCCGCACCGCTCGAAAGAGTATGCACCGGGTATTTCAGCGTCTCAATAGCCTGCGCCAGCAGTTGGGTGAGATGGGTCGCACATGGCACCGTGCGGCTCTCCTGCAAATGTTGCCACTTGAGCGAGACCTGGCGTGCCGTGGCGATTTGACGCGCCTGCTCCTCTAACCGGTGGCATGCCTGCTCGCGCATCGCATCGTCTTGATGGCGTACATCCAGACTGAGCGTCACCACTCCCGGTATCACATTGCTCGCCCCAGGCTGCGCGGTGATCTGCCCTACAGTCGCAACCAATCCCGGCTGATTTCTTGCGAGTGTCTCAACGGCCAGTATAAACTCAGCAGCCGCGCACAGTGAGTCATGGCGCATCGACATCGGCACCGTACCTGCATGACCTGCTTCGCCAACAAAGCTCACGCTGATACGATTCTGTCCCGTAATGGTCGAAACCACACCGACCGGAAGATTTAGTGATTCGAGCACCGGACCTTGCTCGATGTGAACCTCGCAGTAGCCCAGCAAATCGTCATTTCGCCGTCTGGCACCTGGGATGGCATCAGGATCGCCAC
>WNFA01002254.1_pt1 | contig 19762 bp, 19 predicted proteins | sample 5400481 | NCBI WGS metagenome assembly WNFA01 (sample SAMN13153340, study PRJNA577476) | soil metagenome | isolation source: 120 cm saprolite under Douglas fir tree site 2 hole 1 replicate 2 | place: USA:California | collected 2015-04-18
AAGCTCGAGGCGATTCCGGGATTTCGCACCAACCTGTCGCTTGCCGAGGCGAAGGCGCAGGTGCAGAAAATCGGCTGCGCGCTGATCGGCCAGACCGCCGAGATCGCGCCCGCCGATCGCAAGCTGTATGCGCTGCGCGACGTTACCGCCACGGTCGAGTCGATTCCGCTGATCTCGGCGAGCATCATGTCGAAGAAGCTCGCCGAAGGACTGAACGGCCTCGTGCTCGACGTGAAAAACGGCAGCGGTGCATTCCTGCCGGAGGTGGAGCGCGGCCTCGAGCTGGCGAAGACGATGATCGCGCTCGGCGAGGATCGCGGCTGCCCCACCGTCGCGCTCATCACCGCGATGGATCGGCCGCTGGGCCGCGCCTGCGGCAATGTGCTCGAGACCGAGGAAGCGATTCTCGCGCTGCGCGGCGAGGGCCCGCCCGATCTCCTGGAGGTGACCTACGCGCTGGGTGTGGAGATGCTGCTGCAGGGCGGTATCGAGAAGAACACGAAGAAGGCGCGCAAGAAACTCGAAACCGCGATCGAGTCGGGCCTCGCTGCGGAGAAGTTCGAACAGATCATCGAGGCGCAGGGTGGCAATCCCAAGGCCGTCGAGGACCCGTCGGTGTTGCCGCAGGCGCTCGCGGTGGAGGTCTTCGCCGCGCCGCGCACCGGCGTCGTGCAACGCGTCGAGCCTCGCACCATCGGCCGCGCCATCATCGCGCTCGGAGGCGGCCGGCGCACCGTCGACGATACCATCGACCCGACGGTCGGCTTCGTCATCACCGTGAAGCCGGGCGACAAGGTGCTGGAAGGTGAGCCGATCGCTTCGGTGTTCGCCAAGGACGCCGACGGCATCCGCACCGGCTTCGACGCGCTCAAGCAGGCGATTGTGATCGGAGACAAGCTGACGCAGAAACCGTTACGGCTCGTGTCGCACCGCGTTACCCGGGCGGGCGTCGAGGAGCTGAGTTAGCGCGGGGGCTTTTGCCCCGTTCCTGGGCTCCAGTCGCGAACGGTCTCCTCGTCGGCCGCCTCCCGCACGTCTCGCTCGGCGGCTTCCAACTCCGCTTCATCGACGTCCGGTCGCTCGCGCCGCGCCGGTTTGGGGTCCGCACTGGGCCAAAGGAACCACACCAGCACGATCAGCAGAACCGCGATGACGCCGATGACGGCCATCAGACATCGAGGTTCTTCACGAACTTCGCGTTTTCCTCGATGAACTTGCGGCGCGGCTCGACTTCGTCCCCCATCAGCGTCTCGAACAGCTGCGACGCCTCGAGCGCGTCTTCCATCGTCACCTTGAGGAGCGTGCGCTTGGCGGGATCCATGGTGGTATCGCGCAGCTGATCCGGGTTCATCTCGCCCAGACCCTTGTAGCGGCTCACGTTGATCGTGGTCTTGCTCTCGGCGCCATTGGTCAGGCGTTTGACGTAGGTATCGCGCTCTTTTTCGTCGTAGGCGTAGAACTCCTCTTTGCCTTTGGAGACGCGGAAGAGCGGCGGCTGGGCGATGTAGATGTACCCGACGTCGATGAGCTGCTTCATCTCCTTGTAGAAGAAGGTGAGGAGCAGCGTGCGGATGTGTGCGCCGTCTACGTCGGCGTCGGTCATGATGATGATCTTGTGATAGCGCGCTTCCTCCACCTTGAAGTCCTCGCCCACGCCCGTGCCGATGGCCGTGATCATCGTGCGGATTTCTTCGTTGGACAGAATCTTGTCGATGCGTGCCTTCTGCACGTTCAGGATCTTGCCGCGCAGCGGCAGGATCGCCTGGTAGCTGCGGTCCCGGCCCATTTTGGCGGACCCGCCGGCCGAGTCGCCCTCGACGAGATAGATCTCGCACAGCTTGGGATCGGTGAGCGAGCAGTCGGCGAGCTTGCCGGGCAGGAGGCCGGCGTCGAGGCCGCTCTTCTTGCGCACCAGCTCACGCGCCTTGCGGGCCGCCTCGCGGGCCCGCGCCGCGCTCACCGCTTTGGCGATGATCGCGCGCGCGACACTCGGGTTCTTGTCGAAGAACGCGCCGAGTGCCTCGTTCACCACGGTCTTGACGATGCCTTCGACTTCCGAGTTGCCCAGCTTGGTCTTGGTCTGCCCTTCGAACTGCGGGTTTTTGACTTTGACGCTGAGCACGCAGTTGAGCCCCTCGCGGACGTCGTCGCCGGAGAGCGTGAACTCCTCCTTCTTCAGGGCGCCGTCCTGCTTTGCCCATTCGTTGATCGTGCGGGTCAGCGCCGACTTGAAGCCGGTGAGATGCGTGCCGCCTTCGTGTGTATTGATGTTGTTCACGAACGTGAACGTGTTTTCGCTGTACTGGTCGTCGTACTGGACTGCGCCCTCGACCTCGACGTCTTCGCGTGACGCCTCGAACGTGATTGGCTTGGGATGCAGCGGACGGCGGTTGCCGACGATCCACTTCACGAATTCTGACAGGCCGCCCTTATAGTAGAAGGTCTCTTCCTTCGTGCTGCCCTTGCGCTCGTCCTTGAGCACGATCGTGAGCGCCTTGTTCAAAAACGCCAGCTCGCGGAGGCGGTTGGCGATCGTCGCGTAATCGAAGCGTGTCTCAGTGAAGATCTCTGTGTCGGGCTTGAACCACACCGTCGTGCCCGTGCCTTTGGCCTTGCCGACGACCTCGAGCTTCTTCTTGGTGTCCCCGCGCTCGAACGCCATGTGGTGGCGTTTGCCGTCGCGGTCCACCCACACCTCGAGCTTCTCGGAAAGCGCGTTTACGACCGACACGCCGACGCCGTGCAGGCCGCCCGACACCTTGTAGCTGCTCTTGTCGAACTTGCCGCCGGCATGGAGCATCGTGAGCGCGACCTCGACCCCGGGCTTCTTCTCCGTCTTGTGAATGTCGACGGGAATGCCGCGGCCGTTGTCGACAACGGTGATGGCATTGTCCGCATGGATCGTGACGGAGATGTCGGTCGCGAAGCCTGCGAGCGCCTCGTCCACCGAGTTGTCCACCACTTCGTAAACGAGATGGTGCAGACCGCGGGCGGACACTGAGCCGATGTACATCGCCGGCCGGCGCCGGACGGCTTCCAGACCCTTGAGGACCTGGATCGAATCGGCCTGATAGTCCCCGTTGCCTTTTTCTTTCGACGTGTTGGGAGCGGATTTCTTCTTAGGCATCAAGTTCCTAGCGTGAAAGAAGCCAGCGTATCGTCGTGATGCGGCCGGCACCGCGCCCCGCATTGACGCGGGCCATGATGTCGGGGGTCATGAGCTGCAGCTCATTCATCCACGAGCTCGTGGCCACACGCACGAACAGCACCCCGTCGGGGGTGATGCTCTCGGGCGTGGCAACGGCCGCGATCTGGGGACCCACCAGCCGCGGCCAATCGGGAATCATCTGCGCCTGACCCACCCGGCGCGCCAAACCCGCCCGTTTCAGGTAGCCTTCGAGCGCCTCGGCGACTGCCACGGGACGGCTTTTTGGAGGGCGATTGGAGCGGTCAGTCACAGTCCCTAAAATACACGGAAGTCATTGTCCTGTCAACAGTTAAGGCTGTGGCGGAAGTTACGGTACAGCCACAACGTAGGTGTCGCGTTGGGCCTCAAAACCGGCCGCGTCGCGTGCCCGGAACGACATCGGAATCTGGGTGCCCGCCTGGGTGCCGGAGGGGATGATGAGGCGGTAAGGCGTGCTGATGACCTGGTTGAACCCCCCGTCTTCGGACCACTGCTGGGATCCGGCCGTGACCCAGAGCGAATCGATGCCATCAACATCCTGAGCGCGCACCGTGCCGCTAATGGTGTCGGCGCGGCTGGAGACGACCGTCGTATCATCGATCGTGAACGAGACCTGCGGGGGCCCGGGCCGCTCCCGTTCGCCGAGGCAGGCCGCGGCGAACAGCAGGGCTAGCGCCCCTGGAATTTTGCCGCGCGCTTTTCGAGAAATGCGGTCGTCCCCTCTTTCATGTCCTGCGTCGCGGCCAACAGGCCGAAGTGATTCGCCTCGAGCAGCAGGCCCTCGTCGAGCGTCATCTCCAGACCCTGATCGACGGCTTCCATGGCGAGACGCACGGCCAACGGGCCCATCGCGAGGATACCCCGCATCATCTTCTCGGATTCGGCGAGCAGGTCCGCCGCCGGCACGACCTTGTTGACGAGCCCGATCCGGTAGGCCTCCTGTGCGTCGATCATCTCGCCGGTCAGAATCAGCTGCATCGCGACGCCTTTCCCCACCAGCCGCGGCAGCCGTTGCGTGCATGACCGAGCTCCAGCATCACTTGATCGTTCAACGCATTGAGCTTATCGGGACGATTCACTGTTACGAAAGCGATGCCATCGCGGTTTTCGAACAGGAGTGTCTGGTAGGTCATGCGGAAATGCTACTCCAAGGCGTGGGGTGTGGGGAGTGGGGTGTGGGGCGCGCGCGACTCCCACTCCCCACATCCCACACCCCACGTAGTTTCTAGCTCGTGCCTATCCAAGCCATCTCATGGTCTCCCTCCGGCGCCGTTCGGATCATCGATCAGCGTGCCCTTCCGGAAGCCGAGATCACACGGGATCTGGAGAGCGCCGAGTCGGTGGCGGATGCGATCCGGCAGCTGCAGGTGCGCGGCGCGCCGTTGATCGGTATCGCCGCCGCAATGGGGCTCGTCGCCGCCTTGCGTGACCAGCGCACCGCTCCGCGTACCGATTTCCTGGCACGGGCCAAGGACCTTGCGGCGCTGCTCGGTGCGGCCCGCCCGACCGCGGTGAACTTGCGCTGGGCGCTCGATCGCATGGTCCGCGTCGCGGAGCGCACGCCCGGCGAGGGCACCGATGTGTGGGAGCGGCTGCGCAGCGAGGCGACCGCCATTTGGGAAGAAGACCGCGCTATGTGCCGTAAGATTGGCGAGCATGGACTCAACATTCTTCCCGACGGTGCCAACGTCCTCACGCACTGCAACACGGGAGCGCTCGCGACCGGCGGCATCGGCACGGCGCTCGCGGCGATCTATCTGGCGCACGCGCAGGGACGCAAGGTGCACGTCTATGTGGACGAAACACGGCCGCTGCTCCAGGGCGCGCGGCTCACGATGTGGGAGCTGCTGCACGCCGGGATCGCCTGTACGCTGATCACAGACGCGACGGCGGCCACGCTGATGCGACAGGCCAGGATCGATGTCGTCCTCGTCGGCGCCGATCGGATCTGCACGAATGGCGACTTCGCCAACAAAATCGGCACATATGGCCTGGCGGTCCTGGCGCGCCATCACGGCGTGCCGTTCTATTGTGCGGCGCCGTGGTCCACGGTGGACGCCACGCTGGCCGATGGCGATCTGATTCCAATCGAGCAGCGCTCGCCCGCCGAGGTGACGATGGTGGCGGGCCGGCCGACCGCACCGGATGGTGCGACCGCGCTGAACCCGGCATTCGACGTCACGCCGGCGCGGTACGTGACGGGGTTCGTCACCGATCGTGGGATCGTTCAACCACCATTCTCGGGGGAGGAGTCGCAGTCATGACCGCAGTCCTCGCGCTCGATCAGGGAACTACCGGCTCGACCGCGCTCGTCTTGAGCGACACGGGCCGTGTGCTCGGCCGCGGTTACCGCGAGTTCACTCAGCACTTCCCGTCGCCGGGAGAGGTCGAGCACGACGCCGCGGAGATCCTGCGCGTGACGGTCGACGCGGCGCGGGAAGCGATTCGCCAGGCCGGCGTGACGCCCGATGCGATCGGTATCACGAACCAGCGGGAGACGGTGTGCGCGTGGGAGCGCGAGAGCGGCCGCCCCGTTCATCGCGCCATCGTCTGGCAGGATCGCCGCACTTCGGCGCGTTGTGCACAGCTCGAGAAGCAAAAGAAGGGCAGGCTGGTGAAGTCGCGCACCGGCCTCGTGCTCGATCCGTATTTCTCCGCGACCAAGATCGAGTGGCTGCTCGAGCACGTGAAAGGGCTGCCGCGACGTGCGGCCAACGGGGACGTCGTCTTCGGCACTATCGACACGTGGCTGATCAACCGGCTTACGAACGGCAAGACGTTCGCGACCGACCACACCAATGCGTCGCGCACCATGCTGTACGACATCCAAAAGCGCGCGTGGGATCGCGACCTGATGAAACTGTTCGGTGTCCCGCGCGACGCCCTGCCGGACGTGCGCAATTCGAGCGGCGACTTCGGGACGGCTGCTGCCGAACATTTCGGTGCCGAGCTCCCGATCAGCGGGGTGGCGGGCGACCAGCAGGCCGCGCTGTTCGGTCAGGGCTGCTGGAAGCCGGGGCAGGCGAAGAACACGTACGGCACGGGCGCGTTCTTGCTGCTCAACACCGGGAAGCGCCGCGCCATCTCCAAGCGCGGGTTGCTCACGACGCTGGCCTGCGGTCCGCGCGGCGAGCCGGTGTACGCGCTCGAGGGTAGCGTCTTCATCGCCGGCGCGGCGATGCAGTGGCTGCGCGACGGGCTGGGCATCATCAAGCAGGCCGCGGAATCGGATTCGATGGCGCGCAGCATCGACGATACCGGGGGCGTGTACTTCGTTCCCGCATTCGTCGGGTTGGGCGCGCCGCACTGGGAGCCCAACGCCCGCGGCACGATCGTCGGTCTCACGCGGGGAAGCAGCCGCGCGCACCTCGTCCGCGCCGCGCTCGAGGCGATGGCGTTCAGCACCAAGGACGTCCTGGACGCCATGACGGCCGACGCCAAGCTCAAACTGTCGAGCCTCCTCGTCGACGGCGGCGCGGCGGCTAACGATTGGCTCATGCAGTTCCAGGCCGACGTGCTTGGGGTGACGGTCGCCCGGCCCGATCTCGTCGAGACGACCGCACTTGGCGCTGCGGGGCTCGCCGGTCTCGGCGCCGGGCTGTGGAAATCGGCTGACGACTTTCTCGCGGGCCGCCTGTTCACGAAGTTCGCGCCGGGGGCGGGGCGACGGGCCGTGCAGGCGCGCGCCGCCGAATGGCACCGCGCCGTGGAGACGGCGCTGCATTGGGCCGGATGAAGTCCGTCATCGCCTCGATCCCGATTCCGTTCGCCCTCGTTTCACGTCTGGTGAGGTTTACTGTAAACGTCCTCGCATCGCAGCACCGACTGCCATCCCAGGAACGCTCACGCGCGCGATCGTGGTCCCGGTGAGGATGTTCGGATCTACGATTCCGTCATCGTTGCAATCCTGCGAACCTAGATCGATGGCAGCCGTCGAGTTTCCGATGAACGTATTCCCGCCTGAGGTCGTATCGAAAAAGACGGTCAGTCCACTCGACGTGCTTTGCAGGTCGTTCCCGACGAAGACATTACCGCAGGCCTGGGCTACCCGAAGAGCCGTCGATCCGACGGCTCTCGCGCGGTTGTTACGGAACACGTTGCCGCGCAGTCTCACCAACCTGAAAGAGCCAGGAAGGCCAAGCAGAATTCCGTTGAGTGAGGCGCCCGTGAGATCGTTGCGTTCGATCTGGGCATCATTCAGGAACGTGAAACTCATTGAATTGAGCCACGGTCCGACGATCACGTTGTCCGCGATGACGACGTCGCGGCCGTCCCGCGCACGGATCGCGCCGAAGATCGCGATGCTACTCGGGGCCGTGGCGATGATCGTATTTCGCTCGATCCGGCTGCCGTCGATGCCGTTCTGCATATGGAGGCCAGTGCCGGACCCGACTGCCGTGAACCGGTTGTCCGTTACGATCGCGCCGGGCGCCGCATCGAAGAATGGACACTCCCCATTCGGTGGACAGGTGACGCTGTTGCTCACGAGACGGAGGTTGGGCGCAGAGCCGAAGTACGGGCCTTCTGTCAGAACGGAGCCATCGAGCACGAGGTTGTCGACAACGTCACCCGACGCCAGTGCCTGGATCAAGAAGAGGAAATCGGGATTGCCGGCGAGCGCGACCAGCCCGGATCCAGGAGTCGCGCAGGTTAGTCGAACACTCGGTGTGGTGACGAGCAGATCCGCCGTAACGCCGATCATGCCACGGATGGCAATGACGGTTCCCGGACTAGCTTGATCGAGGGCCGACCGAAGGCTGCTTTCGTCAGAGACGGTGAACGTGGCCGTCGCCGGACAAACAGCCGGCGGTGCCCCTTCCGTGATCGCATAACTCGCGACTTGGGTCGGAGTCGTTGCGTATTCCCGACAGCCCCAGAGCACCGCGGTGATCGCCAAAACGGCAATTACGCCTCGCATACCACCCTCCCATCTCATGTTGTTCACGCCGTTAACTGGTTCCGCTTCCGCCCGTTTCCTCGACGCGTATCTTAGACCGCCCTGGTACGTGGCCGGGTCAAAAAAGGGTCAACTCGGTGTCGATGCTCGAGCTCAAGACATTCGGTGGGCTCTCGGTAGAGAAGGACGGCGACCGATCGGATGGCGTCGCCGGCCGGAAGAGAACGCTCGCACTCCTCGCACTCCTTGCCGTTGCGGGCAAGCGCGGTGTAAGCCGGGATAAGCTGATCGCGTATCTCTGGCCGGAAACGGACACCGCGCACGGCCGCCACCTCCTCAAGCAAGCCTGCTATGCTCTGCGGCGAGATCTCCGCGCGCGAGAGCTGTTCTTGGGCGCCACGGAGTTGTACCTGAACCCTGAGATCATCAGCAGCGACGTGCAAACGTTCGAGGATGCGCTCGCGCGCGGGGATCGCGCGCGAGCGGTCTCCGTGTATGCGGCACCATTCCTCGACGGCTTCTACTTGAATGGTCAGGGCGACTTTGAGCGCTGGGTGGAGAGTGAGCGGGGGCGCTTGAAGCAACTCGCAGGAGAGGCTCTCGAAGCACTTGCGACCGAAGCGGCGTTGCGGGCCGACCACACTAGGGCAGCCGACTGCTGGCGGCGGCGCGCCGCACTCGATCCGCTGAGCTCACGCGCGGCGATCGGGTTGATGCGGGCACTCGCCGCCACCGGCGACCGAGCCGGGGCATTGCTGCACGCGCGGGTTCATGAGAACCTGCTCAGCCAGGAGCTCGATGTCGCGCCCGACCGGGCGGTCATCGAATTCGTCCGGCGGCTGCGTGAAACGACGCCTGCGCTGCCGGACTCACCGACGGAGACTGGGGACGGAGCGGCGGAACCCTGGAGGGAAGCAGTCGTTCCCCATGCTCCGCCGACCGTAAAGCCGAGCTCACGTCGAGCTGCTCAGATCACGACGTGGCTTCTGGTAGGGGTTGTGTTGACGGTTTTCGGTGTCGCGCTCTATTCGCGTTTCAGGACAGCTCGAATGCTCGACCCCGACCTCGTCGCCGTCGCGCCGTTCGACGTGCTGGCGCCACGGCTGGGGCTGTGGCGCGAGGGTCTCGTGGACGTACTGTCCCACTCCCTGGACGGCGCCGGCCCGCTCCGCACCGTGTCGCCGACTATCGTGATCCGCGCGTGGAACGGGCGCGCTGATCCCTCATCCGCTGCCGAACTCGCAAGAAAGACCGGCGCACGGCTAGTGCTGTTTGGAGAGCTGCTGGGCGCCGGGGGCGATTCGGTCCGTCTGACGGCGACGTTGTTCGACGCGGCCACCAATCGTTCGTTGACTGAAGTCGAACTACGCGATGAAAGCGCGCGTGTGGACCGGCTGGCAGATTCGCTCACCGTCGACCTGCTCCGTGAGCTGGGCAGGACGCGACCAATCGGCACCGTTCGAGTCACGTCTCTCGGTTCGACGTCGCTCACCGCGTTGAAAGCGTTCCTGCAAGGCGAGCAATTGTATCGCCGAGCGATATTTGATTCAGCCGTCCCACTTTACCGCCGGGCCGTCGCCCTCGACACCACGTTCGCGTTGGCCTTCGATCATTTGGCCAACGCTTCCGAATGGTTAACGAGCGGCACCGATTCCCTTTCCAACACCTATCTCGCTCGAGCGGGTGCTTACAATTATCGGCTCTCGCCGCGAGACAGCTTACTGTTAACGGTCGACTCCTTCAGCGCCCCCCTATACGACTACGCCGGCGACACCCTGTTCCCCAAACACGCTCGGGGCCTATTCGCCACTCTAAACGTAGCCGTTCAGCGCTATCCGGATGATCCTGCCGTCTGGTATGCCTTGGGCGACGCCGGATACCACTTCGGGATCGTGTACGGGCGTACACTCAATGGCGTGCTCGGAGCCTTCGATCGCGCAATCGCGCTGGACTCGGCCTACACGCCATCCTACATCCACGCGACCGAAATAGGCTCGAAGTTGTCGGGGCCCACCGGACTGCGACGCTACGCCGAACCGTATCTTGCGCTGACGCCCCGGAGTCCCAACGCGGCAGGTATTGAGCTGGCTGTTCGGCTTGTCGATCCGGCGCGAGCGCACTCTCCTGAGTTGCGACAACTGATTGACACCGGCTCGCCCGACCTGCTCCTCGACGCCAATGCGATTCTGCGACATTGGCCGGATTCCGCTGAGACCGTGATCCGCCTGGCTCGCAAAATCCAGACATCGCACCGAGCTTCTGCGCCCGGCTATTACGCCGATCCTGAGTCAAGGCTCTTCCAGCTCGTGCGCGCTCTGGCGTTTCGGGGCCACGTGCGCGAGAGCTACACAGTGAGCGGTGGCCGCTTCCGCCCGCATCTCGTGGCTTGGGCACTGTTGAACGTGATCCCCAATGATTCTGCGATCTCGTGGTATACCCAGGTGCTTCGGGGGGAACTGCGCACACGGGCGCTGGCCTTGCCCTGGCTGGCCGCGCGCCGTGACACCGTCACGCTGCAGGCCGTCGGTCGGCAGGTCGACTCCGTGGGCCGGAGAAGCCCCCACCAGTGGCAGCGGGACCAGGCTCGCTATCTGGCCGGCGCGGTGCGCGCCTATCTCTCTCTCGCTCGGTACGACAGCGCGGCGGCGCTGGCCGGTTTATCCGCGTTGCCAGACTCGCTGTGTCTTTTTTGCGAGAATTTCCTGCATGATCTGGTGCGCGCCCAATTGCTCAGATCACGCGGATCCGATTGGGACGCCGCAACCCTCCTGGACCGGGATTTCCGGGCCTTTCAGCATCCGCTTGAGGTGATCTGGATGTTGGAGCGCGCTCGCGTGCACGAGCGGCTAGGCGATAAGGGCCAGGCGATCGATGCCTATCGCTTCGTGGCGGACGTCTGGCGCCACGCCGATCCAGAGCTTCAGCCGTTCGTCGTCGAGGCGAGAACCGCGCTCCAGCGATTGGAGAAATGAAGCCGATCATCGCCGTGATTGGCGGTAGCACCTGCACGACGGAGGACGCGGCTGTCGCCGAGGAGACGGGACGGCTGCTGGCACAACGCGGCGCGATTCTGGTGTGCGGCGGGCTGGGCGGCGTGATGGAGGCGGTGGCGCGAGGCGCGCACACAAACGGCGGCACGACGGTTGGCATCTTACCGGGACCCGATGCCGCGGCCGCGAACGCCTACATCTCCATCCCGCTCGCGACTGGGCTGGGTGAGATGCGGAACTTTCTGATCGTCCGGACCGCGCACGCACTCATCGCGATCGGCGGTGGCGTTGGAACCTTGTCAGAGATCGCGCTCGCCCAGCGCATCGGGAAGCCGGTGGTTGGGCTTCACGATTCCTTCAGGACCACGCTCGATATTCCGCGGGTGGAGAGTGCCGCCGAGGCAGTGTGGTGGGCGTTACAACATGCCGGAACCGGAATGGTATAATTCACCCATGAAGGCAGGGACCAAGTTCGCGCTGGGGGCGGTCCTGATCGTCGGCTCGGTCGGGTACTTGATGGCGTCCGGGATCCGGCAGACGGGACAGTATTTCCTGACACCCAGCGAGCTGGCGCAGCGCGTCTCGGCCGATCCCTCGTTCTACGATCTCGGCCTGAAGGTCGGCGCGCGCGTTGTGCCCGGCACCGTTTCCAAAGAGATCGCGACGCAGACGCTGCGTTTCCACATCACCGACGGGACGGTCAACTATCCCGTCATTTTCAAGGGCCTGCCACCCGACACGTTCACCGACTCGGTCGAGGTCGTCGTCGAAGGACGACTTCAAAAAGACGGTGTGATTTACGCGACCAACGTCCTCGCCAAGTGCGGGTCGCGCTACGAAGCCGTCCCCAAGGCGTAAATGAGTTTGCTCGGCCACCTTTCCCTCTGGCTCGCCTTCCTGGTCGGCCTGTGGGGAGCGATCACCGGCTTCGTCGGCGGCGCGCAATCGCGGCCCGACCTGCAACAAAGCGCTCGCAACGCGACGTTCGCGCTGCTCGGCACGCTGCTGGTGGCGGTCATCTCGCTCGAAATCGCCATTTTCCGCCACGACTTTAGTCTCGAGTACGTGGCGGCGTACACCAGCCGCAATCTGCCCACGTTTTATCTCTGGTCGGCGCTGTATGCGGGGCAAAAGGGAAGCCTGTTGTTATGGGCGACCGTGCTGAGCCTGTTCGCGGTGCTGGCGCAGGTGCTCACGAGCCGGCGCCATCGCGCGTACCTGCCGTATGTCGCGGCGGTCACGTGTTCGGTGGCGACTTTCTTCATTGCCGTAATGCTCTTCGCCGACGCGAACCCGTTCCAGCGGCTCGGCTTCACGCCGATCGACGGGCGTGGCATGAACCCGCAGCTGCAGAATCCGGGGATGGTCTTCCATCCGCCGATGCTCTACCTGGGCTACATCTCGATCACGATTCCGTTCGCCTTCGCGATCGCCGCGCTGCTGACCAGGAAGCTCGACAGCGACTGGCTCGTCGCGGTGCGCAAATGGACGCTCGTCTCGTGGCTGTTCCTGAGTATCGGACTGATCCTCGGGATGTGGTGGGCCTACGTCGAGCTGGGGTGGGGGGGCTATTGGGCGTGGGATCCGGTCGAGAACGCCGCGCTGTTGCCGTGGCTGGTCATGACGGCGTTCCTCCATTCGGTCATGATCCAGGAAAAGCGGGGCATGCTGAAGAAGTGGAATCTGGCATTGATTCTGGGCGCATGGCTGCTCTCGATTTTCGGCACGTTCATCACGCGCTCGGGCGTGATCTCGAGCGTGCATTCGTTCACGCAGTCGAGCGTCGGCTACTTCTTCCTCGGCTTCCTCGTTGTGGCCGCGATCGCCAGCGCTATCCTGTACGTGAGCCGGCTGCCGCTGCTCGAGGCCGAAGCCACTCTCGAGTCGATGGTGAGCCGTGAGGCCAGCTTTCTCTTCAACAATCTGTTGCTCATCGGCATCGCCTTCTCCGTGCTCTGGGGCACGCTGTTTCCGATTCTCTCCGAGGCGATCAAGGGCACGAAAGTCACCGTCGGCCCGCCCTTCTTCAATCAGGTCAACGTGCCGCTCGGTCTCGCGCTGCTCGCGATGACCGGGATCGGCCCGTTGATCGCATGGCGTCGCGCATCGCTGCCCAATCTGCGCCGCCAATTTCCCGTGCCGCTGACGAGCTGCGTATTCGTGCTGCTCATTCTGTTGGTAGCGGGTATGCGGGACATCGGCGCGCTGATCGCCTTCAGTATTGGTGGCTTCGTGCTGGCGACGATCGTCCAGGAATTCGCGCGCGGCGCGCGCGCTCGGCACCGCCAATACGGCGAGCCGACGCCTTTCGCGGTCCTGCAGTTGTTGTCCCGCAATCGCCGGCGTTATGGCGGCTACATCGTCCACGTCGCGATCGTCCTCCTGTTCGTCGCATTTGCCGGGATGGCCTTCAAGACGGAGACGCAGGCCTCGCTGCGGCCGGGCGAAACGGCGACGCTCAAGGGTCCCGATGGGCACGTGTACACGTTCACGCACCTGGGCGTCTCGCAGTACAACACCATGAATCGTCAGGTCACGGCCGTGCTCCTGGACGTCGGTCGAGACGGCAAACCTATCGGCCGGATGCGTACCGAAAAGCGCCAGCATGTCGACGCCCTCGGGAATCCGACGTTCGAACCCTCGACTGAAGTCGGGATCATGAGCGGGCTGCGCGTGGATCTGTACGTGGTGCTCGCGGGACTGGTGAATGGAACGGAGCAGGCGGTCTTCCGCTTCACGATCAACCCCCTCGTTTGGTGGGTATGGTTCGGCGGCTTCGTGCTCGTGATTGGTGGCTTGATCGTTCTCTGGCCAGGCGGTGGTCCGCCTCCGGGAACTGGTCCGCGTCCGCCGCGCATGCAGGCCGGATACGCCGTGAAGCTGGAGGCCGAACGGTGAGCGATCATGTGAGCCGGAGAGGATTTTTCGCGCTTGCCGCAGCCGCCGCCGGCGCCGTCATTCAGGACACGGTGCAGGCGGGGCGCGTCTACGATCCCCTGCGGGCGGGCCGCTCCAGAGAGCCCATCACCGCCCTCGACACTGACGCCGGCATCCAGGCGACCGAAAAGAAGCTCCGGTGCACCTGCGGCTGCGGGCTCGACATCTACACTTGTCGCACGACCGACTTCACCTGCACGTACAGCCCGGCGCTGCACAAGGACGTCCTCCGGCTCGCGGGGCAGGGGAAGACGGCGCAACAGATCATCGACGAGTTCGTGAAGCAGTACGGTGAAGTCGCGCTGATGGCGCCGCCCAAAGAGGGTTTCAATCTCGCCGGCTACTTGCTTCCCGGTTTCGCGATTATTGTCGCCGGCTTTTTCCTGGTGCGGACGCTGCGCCGCTGGACGCGTGACGCGGAAGCCGCTGCGGCGGCGAGGCCGACACTCCCGCCGAACGCGACTCCCGCGGAGCTCGAACGCCTCCGCCGCGAACTCGACCGGCTCGATGCTTGAGCTGAGTCTCGGAATCCTGCTGGCTGCGGGAGCGACCTACTTCGTCCTCTTGCCGATTCTCCGGCCGCCCGTGGAATCGGCGAGCGGGAATGCGGGCGGCGATGAGCGAGAGGACCCAGCCGACGACATGAGTCCGCAGACGGTGGCGCTGCGCGCGCTGAAAGAGATCGAATTCGACCGCGCCACTGGTAAGCTATCCGACACGGATTACGAGCAGCTCAAAGCCAGGTACACCGAGCAAGCACTGATTGCATTGCGTGGTGAGGGTGTTCTAACCCCGAGCGCGAGCCCGGGGACTCGTGAACCCCGGGTTGTCGCCCGGGGTCAGAAAACCACAGGTCCGACCTGTCCGGAACATGGGGCACGACCGGAGCCCGACGCCGTGTTCTGCTCGGAATGCGGAAAGAGGTTGGGGTCGGCACCGGGCTACTGCGCGCGCTGCGGCACGGCGCTCGAAGACAATGCCCGCTACTGCAATCGCTGTGGGGCCCGCGTCGCCGCCTGACTATTGCGTTTTCCCCTCCCGTTTCCTATCAGTCTGCATCCCTGAACTCCGGAGCGCGTCGTGAACCGATGGGTCTCGCGATTATTGGTCGTGCTGCTGCTCGTAGCGGTGACGGCGTCGACGGCGGATGCGCAGCGGCGGCGCCGGCGCGCGATCGCGACGCAGTCCGGTCCCTCTTACGGCGCACATGTCGGCTACAACTTCGACGGCGACAATCTGCTCCTCGGTGCCCAGCTCTCCTGGCCACTCACGCCCGATCTCGCGCTCTATCCCACGTTCGACTACTACTTCGTGAGCGGCGGATCCCTGTGGGCGCTGAATTTCGATCTGAAATACCGGCCACCCACCCGCTACGGCGCATGGTACGTGGGCGGCGGATTGAACTGGTCGCACCAGAGCGCCGGCGGGGTCAGCGGGAGCGACACCAATCTGAACCTGCTCACCGGCCTCGAGGGACGACGCGGACGGACGCGGCCCTACATCGAGGGCAAATTCATCCTCGGCAACGGCAGCTCGTTCCAGCTGGTCGGAGGGATCAGCTGGCGCTAGGCTAGAACTCGAACGTCTCCATTTTTCGGAGCGCCATCCGCAGCGGAATGATCGTGGCCGCCGTGCACAGCGCGGCGGCCATGACAAACCAACCCAACATCTCCGGTGTGATCCCGATCGCCTGACCTTCCCAGGCGGAGCGCACGTACGTGTACACGGCGCGCGAGAGCGTCCCGAGCACCGCCGCGAGCAAGGCGATCGTCGCCATCATGAAGACGAGACCACCGAAGGACGTCGGAATTTGCGCGGCATTCTCGGTCTCGAACTGCGGATAGAGCGTCCCGAACGTCAGTGCCATCGCGGAGATTGCGAGCGTCAGTCCCGCCATCGTGGCGAGACTCAGAATCATCATGAACGGCGTGACTTCGAGCAGCGCGTTGGTCAGGCCGGTGAGAATCAGACCGAGGATGAGCAGCGGGAGCGTCCCCACCCAGTACTTGGACCACAGCAGGGCACGCAGGTCGAGCGGCGATGAGCGGAGCAGCCACATCTGCCTGCCCTCGAGCGAAACGGCGGGAAAGATGAATCGCGCCGCGATCGATGCCAGGACGAAGCCCGCGAGGCCGAGGTTCAAGAACGACACGAGATTGACGTAGAAAAAGCCGACCGGCTCGCCGCGATGCAGCGGCAGCGCCTGAATGTTGAAGAGATAGACGACGATGAGCACGGCAAGGAGGATCAGCTGGCTCCACTGTGTCGTGTCGCGGAAGAAGAGCTTGATGTCCTTGAGCACGAACTCGCGCTTCGCGACCGGCAGCCAGCCGAGCATCGATCCCACCGTCCGGCGCCAGAGGCCACCGCGAATGAATCGCTCCGCACCCTCCTGCGCCTTGGTGAACCCTTGCGCGTACAGCGCGCGATGCAACACGGCGCCGAGCGTGACGAATGCGGCGGCGGTCGTCCAGAGCAGCAGGAGCGGGAGCGGATCCAGCTCATGCCGCAGGAATCCCATGATCGCCTGCGCGGCCCATTCACTCGGCAGAAATGGTGACGTGGGCCCACGGAGCAGGATCACGAAATCGAGCAGATTACGGAATCCTTCGGGGCGGGCCAGCTGCTCGGGCCGAATCACGCGGAACAGCAGGATCACGCCGCCGGCGGCGCCAAGGGCGATGATGGACAGCAGATCGCGCGTACGTCGCGCGGGGAAGATGTTCACCAGCACCAGCGTCACCGCGCAGCCGAGCACCGCCGGCAGGATCAGCATCGGCACGATGGCGATGAGCGCGTACAGCGCGAACAGCACACCACCCTTGTACACGACCCCGTAGGCGGTGAGGATAGGAACCGACATCAGCGCGACCATCCAGGACGAGTGCAGCAGCGTCTCGCCGAGCTTCGCGAGATAGAGACGCAGCCAGTCGACCGGTGCCGAGACGAGGAGGTCGAGGTCCTTCGCGAGGAAGAAGCTCGACAGCGCCGTGATGACGTTCGAGAGCACCAGGATCGAGATGAAGGACAACAGGATGAGCCCGAGGATTTTTCCAGGAATCAGCGGTCCCAGCTCCTCGACTGCGCGCAGCGCCTTCAGGATCCTGTACAGGACACCAAAGACACCCGCCCAGAACCCGGCGCCGACGAGCGCAAGAATGACGAGCTTGCCGGTGCCGCCGCTGGCGCGTTCCTCGCGCAGCCGCTGCAGCGCGGTCCGCCACTTGGGCTGCAAGACATGCGCGAGCGAGGGCTGCCTCACCGACCGAGCACCTCGGCAAGCTCACGCACCTGCGCGCCGCCGGTGAGCTTCAAGAACAACTCTTCGAGGCTGGCGTCGCCGGCTTGATGCTGACGCCGCACGTCGCTCACCGTTCCCGCCGCCACAATCTTGCCGTGCTGGAGGATCGCGATCTGGTCGCACATCGCTTCGGCGACCTCGAGCGTGTGCGTGCTCATCAGCACGGTGCCGCCGCGCTCGACGAATTGGCGGACGATGTCCTTCAGCAGCCGAGCGGCCTTCGGATCGAGCCCGACCATCGGTTCGTCGACGACGATGCACTCCGGGCGGTGAATCAGGGCGCTCGAGATGATCAGCTTCTGCCGCATGCCGTGGCTGTACGCCTCGACTAGCTCGTCCTTCCAACTCGTCAGCTCGAATACTTCGAGCAGTTCCGCGATGCGGCGTTCGACGCTGTCGCCTTCCTGCCCATACAACCCGGCGACGAACCGCAGAAACTCGGCGCCGGTGAGCTTGTCGTACACGAAGGGGCGGTCCGGGATGAAGCCGAGCCGCATCTTGGCCGACAGCGGCTTGACGTGGACGTCGTCGCCGCCGAGCAGCACGCGGCCCTGCGTGGGCCGCAGGATCCCGGCGATCATCCGCAGCGTCGTCGTCTTGCCGGCGCCGTTCGGCCCCAGACAGCCGTAGAGGACGCCGCGCGGCACGTGCAGGCTGATATCGTCGACGGCGACGAAGCTGCCGTAGAGCTTGGTCAGGTTCTCCAGGCGGATCATAGTACCTCGAGCTTCAGCCGACCGATGAGCGGGACGAGCTCGACTTGGCGGGCAAGTCCGCCCGTCGCGATACGGATATGCGCCGCGTCGGCCGGGAATTGGTCGAATGTGGGGTCCACTGCGATCCAGTCGTTGAGGTAAACCTCGGCCCACGCGTGATAGTAGAACCGGCCATTCAGGTAGATCAGTCCTGCGACCGTGCGCGCCGGCAACCCGGTCGAGCGTGCGAGCGCGACGAAGAGCGTCGCCGCTTCGTTGCAATCGCCGCGGGCAGTCTCCAGCACCTTCTCGGCGCTGGGGACGCTTGCCGCCTGCGGGGTCGTGCGGTGGAGCGTGCCGTGGACCCAGTGCGTGAGGAGCTGCGCGACGCGCGCCGGACTGGGCTCGCGCTCGATGATGCGCCGCGCCTGCGCGGCGATGCGCGGGTCGTGACTCTGAATCAGCGGTTCTGGCGCGAGCCAGCGCGCGAGCGCCGTATCGCGGGAAGGAAGTCGATAGGGTGCGGCGTGCGCTTGCAGCGCAGCGGCCTGCACGATCTCGAGCGTGTCTCTTCCGTTCCGGCGCACGCGCATCCTTGGCCGCTCGGGCGGATCGCCGCGGACACCGGCCACCAGCGCGGTCAGCGGCACGATCTCGCCCGGGCCGGGTGCGGCGCTGGCGCGGGCCACGCGGGCGGTGTCTCGATGCTTAAAGTTCTCGTAGACGATCTCGAACGCCGCGCGCTCCATCGCGAATCCCTGGTCGTCGGCGCTCTTGGTCGAGGCAACGACGATGCGCCCCTGCGCGTCAATCCAGCTGCTCGTCGGGACGCCGTTCGCATCGTGGTCGATGCGGAATGCGCGCACCGTGTCGAAGTGCTCGGGCACCCACGTCATTGTGGTCGAATCGAGATCGGCGCTGTCGGACACGACCAGCGTCGATTCTGCCGCCACTCGGGCGGTGACGTCTCGGCCGGTCAGGAGCAGCGGGTCGAACAGACGGGCGGTATACGAGCGTCCCGAACGCAGCTCACCGCCGAACGCGAGCCGCAGCGGCAACAGGGTCGGCAGCGTGACCGGGCCCTGCAGCGGGATCCGCGTCGTCTGCGAGTCACCTTCGGAGACGATCGCGATGGACAACACCGTGTCACCGAGGACACGGCCGTGCGCCGCGAATTGGCCCATATCACCGTCGAACGTCGCTTCGACGGTCTGCAGGCGCAGCGCGCGCGACAACATGGTCGTGCTGCGCGCGGTGGTGCGGTGCAGCGTTCCCAGCGCCGGCACGTCGAGCACGAAGACATTCTCGACCCGGATCTGATCCGGGAGGGTGTCGATGGTCGTCGAGGAATAGCCGACCTGCTGGCCGCCGACCGCGAGCCGATAAAAGAGCCCGCCGGGCGCGACCGCCATCGCCGCCGCGGCGAGGCGCGCGCCGGTGGGGCGGAACACTTCTCGCTTCACGAGCCACCCGAGCGACAGCACCCAGGCGGCGAGGACGGCGATCACCCAGGTCCGGCGATTCACGAAACCGCTCGTTGCAGCGCGGCCTCGAACACCTGTTGATCTTCCGGGCGCTCGACGATGAACGACACCTGCTCGGGGAACTGGGCACCCCCGCGATGTGCGTGCAATACGGTCGCCATGATTTCGGCGGAGTCCTCGAGCGTCAGATTACCGGCTCCGGTGCCCAGCGGCGGCGCACTGAGGTGCGCGAACTCCCACTCCTGCGCCTGATGCAGGGTGGACAGCCAGG
>WNFA01004301.1_pt1 | contig 19753 bp, 21 predicted proteins | sample 5400481 | NCBI WGS metagenome assembly WNFA01 (sample SAMN13153340, study PRJNA577476) | soil metagenome | isolation source: 120 cm saprolite under Douglas fir tree site 2 hole 1 replicate 2 | place: USA:California | collected 2015-04-18
CGAGCATCGAGAGCAGGAACGTGGCGAAGATGAGCGCCATGTTCCAGACTTTCAGCATGCCGCGTTTTTCCTGCATCATGACGGAATGCAGAAACGCTGTGCCAGTGAGCCAGGGCATGAGCGACGCGTTTTCGACGGGGTCCCATCCCCAGTAGCCGCCCCATCCGAGGACAGCGTAAGCCCAGTGCGCGCCGAGGAAAACACCGATGGTGAGGAAGCACCAGGTCACCATGGTCCAGCGGCGGGTGATGTGAATCCATTTCTCGCCGGGATACTTCATGATCAGCGCGCCCAAGGCGAAGGCGAAGGGGACGGTGAAGCCGACGTATCCGAGATACAGCATGGGGGGGTGGATGACCATCTCGGGATATTGCAGAAGCGGATTCAGTCCGGTGCCATCGGCGGGGAGACCGCCCTGCATGATGGCGAACGGGTGGGCGGCGAAATTCAGAATCAGCAGAAAGAAAACCTGCACCGCGGCGATCACCACCGAAGCGTGCGCGAACAGCCGCTGATCGGTCTTGTAGCGCAGGCGGAGAACGAATCCGTAGCCGGCTAAGAGCAGCGACCAGAACAACAGCGACCCTTCCTGACCGGACCACAGCACGGCGAACTTATATGCGGCGGGCAAGTCGCGGTTGCTGTGATGGAAGATGTAGGCGATGGAGAAATCGTCGCTGAACGCGGCGATTACAAGAACGATGGCAGCTAACAGCACCGCGGCAAAAGTGGCGATTCCGGCGCGGCGGGCAGTCTCACCGAGACGAGCCGAAGCGGCATCCCGATTTAATAATGCCAAAAGCCCTGCCAGGAAAGAGTACGCACTCAGGCCGAGCGCTAGCAGGAGCGCAAAGCTGCCGATTTGAGACATCGCGGGGACCCCACAGTACCGTTACAGTATTTTTTCAGAGAAGCAGATGGTATGCAAACCAACGCCGATCAGACGCGCCGTTTGCTTACTTGCGATGCGTGTTTACCGCGATTTCTCCAGCGGGTAGCCCTTTCCGCGCCAATCGCGGATTCCGCCGTCCATCGAGATGACATTGGTGTATCCCATTTTTTGCAGGTTATCGGCTGCAAGGGCGGACCGGAAACCGCCGCCACAATAGAGGACGAGTTCGGTTTGCAGATCGGGGTACTTGCCCTCGATGTCGCGTTCGATGACGCCTTTACCGAGGTGGATGGCTCCGGGCAAGTGGTCGGCGTCGAATTCGCGGTCTTCGCGGACGTCGACGAGAACAAATTTCTCGCCGCGATCGAGCCGGGCTTTGACTTCGTCAACGTTGGTTTCGCGGACGCGCTGCTTGGCGTCTTCGACAATCTTCAGAAAGCGCGGTGGATGCTGAGCCATGGTTATCGGTTCCCCACCCATAAATGATAGCAGCCGGATGGGCCGCGAGCTTCGAGCCAACCACCAGCGGCGCCAAAGATGAGCGATTCCGGATAAAATCTAACAACGCTCTTCTGAATCGCGAACCATGACGCTCATCCTTCGCCAGTCTCGCATTCATTCCTATGGTTGCTACACCACGCGGCCGATTAGCAAGGGAAAGTTGATCGTGGAATATGTAGGCGAGCACCTCACCTACGAACAGGCCGACGATCTTTACGACAACTTTCCGAACACGTATTTGTTCGGCCTGGACGGCGGCAAGCGGATCATCGACGGATACGGCGTGGCTGCCTTCGTCAATCATTCGTGCAAACCGAACTGCGAGACCGATCAGATCCGGGGAAAGATGTGGATCATAGCGCTGCGCGATATTGATGCCGGAGAGGAATTGACGTACGACTATAACCTCTACGACGGCGAGGATGACGCTCCCTGTTTCTGCGGAGCGAAGCGCTGCCGGGGAAGTTTGTATTCGGCGACGCACCTGCGCAAGCTCGCTAAAAAGCGCGCCAAGGTTGCGGCGGCCGCGGCCTCCACGGCTGCGTAGACGGATGCAGCATTTTCCGATGCTACAATCATTTCTTTCCGATCGTCTTTCCGATCGCCGTTACTAATCGCCGTTCCGATCGCATTCGCGAATCTGGAGTCATGTCTTGAACCGTGCTTCCGCCGGCCTGGAAAACATCGTCGTCAAGGCTCTTCATCGCGCACCGGCGAGCGAGAGCGCGGTGCTGGCCTGGCCTATCGCGTGTGGCAGTGCGGTCGCCGAGCGGACTCGGGCGCTCAGTGTCTCCGAAGGTATTCTGCGCGTGGAAGTTGCGGACGCGGGATGGCGGCGGGAACTCATAAATCTGGCACCTCGTTATTTGGTCCTGATCAACAAGTATTCCGCCACTCCGGTGAAGCGAATTGAATTCGTGGTGAAGGCTTAGTTGGGTGAAGTTTTTAGAATTGGAAAGCTGTTGCGAGCAGACTTATGAAAGTTACTGACAAAGACGTCGCCTACGTGGCCGATCTGGCCAACCTTGAGTTGACCGAGGAAGAGCGCGCTCACATGCTGCGCGATTTGAATTCCATTCTTGAATATATCGAGCGGCTCAGTGAACTGGAGACCGGCAAAGTTGCGCCCATGGCCCAGGTCTCGGACCGCTATGGCGTCGACGAGTCGCGACAGGGAAGCGATCGGTTCGCGTACGCCATCCGGGAAGATGTGAAGGACGGTCTGCGAAAATCGCTGCCGCACGACGAAGCCTTGAAAAATGCGCCGGACACGGACGGGATATTTTTCGAGGTTCCAAAAGTGATCGAGAGATAGCGTAATGACCGCAGGAAAAGAGATCGTGGGAAAAACGGATGCCGTCGGTCTCACAATCGATGAGATCCGCGGCGCGATTATCGAGGACAGGACGACGGCGACCGCGCTCGCGACCGAGTTCTACGATCGGATCAGGAAAGAAGATTCCGAGATTGGTGCGTTTCTGACTCTCTGCGAGGAGCGCGCGCTAAAGCAGGCGGGGCTGATCGACCAGATGGCCGCAGAGGGCCAGCCTTTGCCGCCGCTGGCGGGAGTTCCGGTTGCGATCAAAGACGTCATGGTGACGCGCGGCGTGCGCACCACCGCCGGTTCGAAAATTCTTGAGAATTTCATTCCTCCCTATGACTGCACGGCGGTGGCTCGCCTGGAAGCAGCGGGCGCGGTGATTTTGGGCAAGCTCAACTGCGATGAGTTTGCCATGGGCTCGTCCACGGAGAACTCGGCTTATCACGCGGTGCACAACCCCCGCGACAAGAGCCGCGTGCCGGGTGGCTCGTCGGGTGGATCGGCGGCAGCGGTTGCCGCGGAGATGGCGGTGGCGACGCTCGGCTCCGATACGGGCGGATCGATTCGCCAACCGGCGTCATTTTGTGGCGTGGTTGGCTTGAAGCCGACGTATGGACGCGTGTCACGGTATGGGCTGATTGCTTTTGCTTCGTCGCTCGACCACATCGGCCCGTTTGCGAAAACGGTGAAGGAAGTCGCACTGGTGCTGCGCACGATTGCAGGCCGCGATCCCATGGATTCGACTTCCGCGGATGTGCCCGTGCCTGATTATGGGGCTGAGCTTGAGAAGCCGGTGCAAGGGCTGAAAGTCGGCGTGGCCAAAGAATACTTCGGCTCAGGACTCGATCCCGAGGTGCGCGCGGCAGTCGAGACTGCGATTCAGAAGCTGGCTGAGCTGGGATGTGAGGTTGTGCCGGTGAGTTTGCCGCACACCGAGTATGCGATTCCCGCGTATTACATTGTGGCCACGGCGGAAGCGTCGTCGAATCTGGCGCGCTATGACGGGGTGCGTTACGGCTTCCGCGCCAAGGCAAGCACGCTTTCCGAAATGTATCGGCAGACCCGCGACCGCGGATTCGGAACGGAAGTGAAGCGCCGCATCATGCTCGGTACTTACGCGCTGAGCGCTGGATACTACGACGCCTACTATCTGAAGGCACAGAAAGTGCGCACGCTGCTGACGCGCGACTTCGACGAAGCTTTCAAGAAAGTGGATGTGATCGCCGCGCCGACCTGTCCGACTCCTGCGTTCCGGCTGGGCGAGAAAGTCAATGATCCTCTGGCTATGTATCTTGCGGATATCTATACCGTAACTGCAAACCTCGCAGGCATTCCTGGGATTTCAGTTCCGTGCGGCGAGAATCATGAGAAGCTGCCGATTGGGTTGCAGTTGTTTGCGCGGCACTTTGATGAGGCGACGTTGCTGCGGGTTGCGCATGCTTATGAGCGGGAGAGATCGTCGTTGGTCGTTAGTCGTTAGTCGTTCGCTTTACGGTCCCAGCTCTCACCTGCAGTCCTTCCTCAAAGTCGGACCAAGCTTTGTTAGTGTTAGTTGGCGCTCCCATTTTGGAACTTAGCTGTCGTTGTGGGGTATTCCCTCCCCCACCCGGTATATTAGAATCAAGACTTTAGGGAGTAGAATCAAGACTTTAGGGAGAATTCCCGGCCAAAGTCTTGAGAGCAGAGGAGTTAGAGGCAAAGTCTTGACGACAAAAGAGTTAGGGTTGACTTCTTCAGAAAGCCATCCAGCCTAGCCCGAGTTATCCCCTCTCAGTAAGTTGTCAAAGACCAAGTGACTGCGATGCACTGAGCACTTACTTCTATTGTAACAAGGGATGTCAATAGGGTTCGAGATTCAGACGGGGCACCCTCGTCGATTGCATAGAATCGCAGGTTGGCTATGCGCCCGAGTCACCATTGGGGAACTGTTGGGATGCAAGAACGTGACAACGATGGCTCGATTCTTGTCCGGTGTCCCGTCTGCGGCAAGCTGTTCCAACCGGACCGCCCCTTAGGCGATGACTTCTCCCAATACGTCACCGAGGCTGCGCTTGCGGGCGAATGTCCGAACCATTCCCTCTTGTCTGAGGTCATTGAGGATTAGCGCCACATTATTAGGATAGTTCGTTGACAGCGGTGGCGACGTTTTTGGCTGCCCCCTCCGTGTCTTCCCCGTGGTAGAGTAGCCACCATGAAAAAGCTGAGGCCCGGCATGCGGGTGGTAATAAACGACCCTGGCAGTCCCGATCATGGCATAACGGGGATCGTGGTGAGCAAGGCGAATCGTGACGACAAGGCCTACTACGTCCACGACTCGACGGGATCGTTGATAAAGCTGCTCAGAGAGCGCAGTAAGTTATTTCGAGCCCCCAAGAAATAGCATTCTCAGCAGCACCTTCTGGAGCCTGCCGCACGTTGCTTCAGGGCGCCTCGGAGCCAGACCTCGTATTCCCAGTCAGCTAGACACTTCGGCTGCGCCTCCGTCCTGAGTTTCTTGATCCAAGTCATGTATTCTCGCTCGTCATCGCATTGCGTCCACGACCCCAAGAGTCCAGCCTCACCAAGCACTATGCCGTCAACGGGGCAGTGCGGGGGCGCCGTCGCAATCTTGCCCAGGCGCCAAAGGTATTTCAGGTAGAGGTTGAAGGCCTTCTGCGAGGTTCCAAAACGTAGCCTGCCTCCGATCAAGGATGTTCCAAACCTGCCCGTAACCGCTTCCGAAATTCGGCGGATCGTCTCGCAATGTTCACCGTCCGTCACAGGCGAACTTGAATTCATGTAGCGCTGGGATTCCTTACGAATGAGGCTGGCCCATTCTGCGCGAAACTGGTTCCGTCTCCACTCGGCCAATCCGTCGCAGTAGGTTTTGTTTCGCTGGAGAGCCGCCATGAGAGACATTTTGATGGCGTCGGCTTCGGTCGTTACGCGATCTGCTTCAAGGAAAGGATCGTTCACTTGACCACTCCGCTGAATCACTTCTTACGCTGTAAGTTATAGTAGAGACGCGGTCGGCCCCGTCTCACAGCGATTCGTAGTACTTCTCCCCAGCGCATGCCCGGCACAAGACGCGCCCGTCGCGTTCCACTTCGCGGCGGAAGTTGATGCCTTCGCCGCACTCGACGCAGACGATGCGCTCTCCTTTGTATCCGGGGAATTCTTCCGCGGGGAGTTCGACCTTTACCCACTGCTTCGTGAATAAGTCGTCCTCCGGCATTTCGCGGTAGGCCAGCATCTGCTGCTGGTTTTTGCTTTCGATTTCAGGATGCATGGTGCGCGCCAGCGCCTTGGACGATTCTTTCGCGGCGATGCGGATGGCTTTGCCGGTGCTCACATCGACGAAGGTCGCCGCCATCTTGCCCCAGTCGCGAAATTTCAGAGCGCGCTTTCCGAGACGGCATCCGGTGACCACGGCGATGGCGTCGGTGGCGCAGCGATCGATTTCGACGAACGTGACCAGACGCTTGCGGTCTTTACCCCGAGGATCTTCGATGCCTAGCTTCTCGAGTCCCAACATGGCCAGACGCACGCCGAGTACTTGTCCGGCGCAAAGGTGGCCGTGGGCTTGTTCGGCTTCGCGGAGATACTCGTCTAAAGTCATGGCTCTTTGAATTGTAGCGCCGCCGTCCCGGCGGCTGTCCGGCGGGCGCCCTCGCCCGCCGCGCCGAGGGCGAGACGCCCTCGGGACAGCCGGCAAGATGCCGGCGTTACTTTCTGCGCCAGCGCACTCCATCCTTTGTGTTCTCGACGATGATGCCGGCGGCGACAAGCTCGGCGCGAATGGCATCCGACTCTTTGAAGTTTCGCGACTTTCTTGCGGCTTCCATTTCGGCCAGCTTCTGATTGACTTGTTCGTCGGCGAGTTGGGCGGAGCCAGCGATCTCCATCAGTTCAGGGCTGATTTCTTTTTCGCGGCCTTCCGCTCGGGCCCAGTCGAGGATCACTTTCATCTTAGGCTGGTCGTCATCTTTCAGCACGCCGAATATCTCGTCGAACTTTTCGAGCGCTCGGAGCAGCGGCTTCACGTCATCCTGGCGAACGTTGTTCTGGCCAGTTGCCGCGGCATCGAGCGCGGTGTTCGCTTTGCGCAACATTTCGAACATGGCAGCTTGCGCCTCGGCGGTGTTCAAGTCATCGTCTAGTGCGCTTTTTATTCGCGCGATGGTTTCGTCCGCCAGTTGCGCCATCGGCGCGGTCGCGCCAGCGGGGAACTGTGTGCTTGTCAGGCGGAAGCGGAAGTTGCGCAATTTTTCCACCGAACTTGCGGCGGACTTCAAGCCATCGAAGGTGAAGTTCAGCTGATTGCGATAGGGTACCTGCGTCAGCAGCCAGCGGATCGATGACGGCTTGTGCCCGCGCAGCACAAGATCCCGGATGGTAAAAAAATTCCCGAGACTCTTTGACATCTTCTGGACCTCGACCAGCAGAAAACGCGCATGAAACCAGTAGCGCACAAATTGCTGTCCAGTGAGCGCTTCCGACTGCGCGATTTCGTTTTCGTGATGCGGAAAAATCAGGTCTTCGCCGCCGGCGTGCAAGTCAAAACTCGGCCCGAATTGCTCCATCGACATCACCGAGCACTCGATGTGCCAGCCCGGACGGCCCGGTCCGATCGATGTGTCCCACGAAGCTTCGCCCGGCTTCGGAGCCTTCCAGAGGGCGAAGTCGCGGGCGCTGTCCTTTTCGTATTCGTCCACGTCCACGCGCGCCCCGTCGTTCATGCCGGCAAAATCTTTTTTCGAGAGTTTGCCGTACTCGGGGAATTTCGCGATGCGGAAATAGTAAGAACCATCGTCGGTGCGGTAAGCGAAGCCTTTCTTCTCCAGTTCGGCAATGAAATCGGCCATGGCATTGATGTGTTCGGTTGCGCGCACCAGAATAGGGTGCTCAATGCTCAACGTGGCCGCATCATCCAGGAATGCCTGAATAAACTTCGCGGTGTACTGTTGCACGGTCACGCCGTCGCGCGCGGAGTTGCGAATGATTTTGTCGTCGACGTCGGTGATGTTCATGACGTAGCGGACGTCGTATCCGCTCTGGCGCAGGAAACGATAGAGAAGATCGACGGCGATAAATGTGCGGAAATTGCCGATGTGACCGTAGTCATAGACGGTCGGTCCGCAGGCGTACATGCGGACGCGGTTGTCGTCGATGGGATGGAATTCTTCGATCTTCCCGGAAAGAGTGTTATAGAGACGAAGTGCCATGGATGATGGATGAGTTCGCGAGCGCCCAGCCGACACATGCGGCATCGTGGCCGGGCGAGGACGCCCGGCGCTCCATCTAAGACTTGATTGCGGCGGTTGGCGCGGGTTCATGCAGGCGGTGCTGCACTAGCAATGCGTAGTGCACGGCGGAGACGATGGTGAAGATAAACGTCGCGCGCAGGAAGATGGTTCGCGCGATCCAGACCCAACGTACGGGCTCGACCAGCAGCAGCAGCACGAAGAAAATTGCGGCCACTTGGGCGAAGGTGTTGGCTTTGCCGAAGATGCTGGGGCGAAAATCGCGCAGGCCGGCAATCATGAACAGCACGCCGCTGATCAGCAGGATGGAGATGTCCCGGCTGAAAACCACGACCGTATATTTCCAGGGAATCATTCCTTCGATGGAGAGCACAAGAAACATTGTGCTCATCAGCAGCTTGTCGGCGATTGGGTCGAGATACTGGCCGAGCAGGGTTTGCTGATGCAGGGTGCGAGCCAGGAGTCCGTCGAGGCCGTCGCTCATTCCGGCGAGAATGAACAACGCCAACGCCCATTTGAAATCGTGCTTGACCACATTGATGACGATGAAGGGCAGGATAATCATCCGTAGCAGCGTGAGCTGGTTGGGCGCGGTCAGGATCTGGCGGAAGTTCACCGCTACTTTTCTCCCACGGCTCTTCCTGTGGCGCTCGCTGCGGCGCTCCCAAGAAACTCGCTGACCAGAATCGGGGCGGGATCCTGCCCGGTCTTTTCCGCGAAACGCTGGGCGAGGGAGAGGAGGTTTCCCTCGGGAAGATCGAGTTCCATCCGCTCAATGCGGTGCATGGGAAAGAAGACGACGCCGGAGGTAAAGGGTTCGCCGTTCTTGACCTGTGAGGCCAGGTCGTCGAACGATGCTACATCGACACCGCGCAGGCTCAGGCCTTCGCCCGCGAGATGGAGAATCGCGCCCCAGAATTTTTCGCGGGGATTGGTCAACGTCGCGATGACGAGCGCGCCGGGACGAAACGGGCTGACAGTTTGGGGGTCCTGATAAAAGCTAGTGCTGGGCACGGATCGATTGTCGTCTGTGGGGGATGGAAATTGCAAACGGACTTGATGTCGTATGCCTCAAATTCGCGACATGAATGGGGTTTGTCAATATGGGGTGTCAGCGGTCGCCCTCGTTCTTGACTGCTTTCAAATCAATTCCTACCTGCTCGGCCTTCTTATAAAGATGGGACCGCTCCAGTCCGAGCGCACGCGCAGTGTTCGAGATTTGGTGGTGATTGCGTTTCAACTCCGCCAGAATGGTTTGTTTCTCGAAGGCGCGGACGCGATCGGCTAGTGGGCCAGTGCCTGACGAGCCAGAATCCGGTGGGGCAACTGAAGTGGGGAGCGCGAGCGCGACGGTTTCAGAAGTAACTTCATCGGAGGTTGCCAGCAGCATCAGCCGCTCGACCGCGTTTCTGAGTTCGCGGACATTGCCTGGCCACGGATGCTCTTGCAGCGCGGACATCGCGTCGGCGGTGAAGCGCGTCGGCTTCCATCCGTTGGTGGCGCTCACCTGGAGGGCAAAGTGTTCGATCAGCGCTGGGATGTCTTCGCGGCGTTCGCGCAATGGTGGCAAGCGAAGGGGGAATACGAACACGCGGTGAAATAAATCCTGCCGGAATTTTCCGTCGCGTACTTGCGCTTCGAGGTCGCGGTGAGTGGCGACGACGACCCGCACATCCACGGCGATAGGGCGCTCACCGCCGATGCGCTCGACTTCGCCTTCTTCCAGTACGCGCAGCAGCTTGGCTTGCATGGTGAGTGGCATGTCGCCGATTTCATCGAGAAAAATGGTGCCGTGCTGGGCTTGCTCGAACTTGCCGAGATGTCGGCCGGCCGCGCCGGTGAACGATCCTTTTTCGTGGCCGAACAATTCGGATTCAATCAGTTCCGCCGGAACCGCGGCGCAGTTCAGCGTGACGAATGGAGCGCCGGATCGCGGACTGCGCTCATGCAGCGTGCGCGCCACCAGTTCTTTTCCCGTGCCGGTTTCACCGAGAATGCAGACGCGCGTTTCGCTGGCGGCCACGCGTTCCACTTGCGCCATCACTCCGCGCATGGTCTCGCCCTTCCAGACGATCTCGTGTCTGCCGAGGCGGCGGGCCAGGTCGCGATTTTCACGCTCGAGGCGGCCGAGCTTCAGAGCGTTTTCCACGGTGAGCAGAAGTTTTTCGGTGGAGATCGGTTTCTCCAGGAAATCGAGTGCACCGAGGCGCGTCGCTTTCACGGCCATCTCGATGTGGGCCTGGCCCGACATCATGACAACCGGGGTCGGCACGCCTTGCGCTTTGAGTTCTTCGAGAAGTGTGAGGCCGTCTTTGCCGGGCATCACCACGTCGGAGAGTATCAGGTCGAAGGATTGCGACTTGGCCAGTTCCAGAGCCTTGTTTGCGTTGTCGCAGACGGTGGCTTCATGGCCTTCCAGACGAAATGCCCGCGACAGCGAAGCCAGGGTGTTGGCTTCGTCGTCTACGATCAGTAAGTGCGCTTTTTGCGCCACGGTTTTCTCCTAGTCAACAGCGATGGAGCGACGGGCGTCCCTTCGGCACGCTCAGGGCAGGCTCTCGCCCGTCTCCCGCCGACATATGCGGCATCGTGGCCGGGCGAGGACGCCCGGCGCTCCATCGAGACCATTAAATTTGTCCAGTTTGCCATGGTTGTGGCTCACACGGTATTTCGATCCGGAACGTGGTTCCTTTTTCTTTCGTGCTTTCAACGGAAATCTTGCCGCCGTGATCGCTCACTACCGACTGCACAATCGCCAGCCCGAGCCCGGTGCCATGCTGCTTAGTCGTGTAATAAGGAGTGAACAAGCGGCCGCATTCTTCCTGGGTCAGGCCGGAGCCGGTATCGGAGACGGAAATTTCAATGCGATCGCCCAGGGTTGCGGTGCGAATCGCCAGATCTCCGCCTTGCGGCATGGCATCGATCGCGTTGAGCACCAGGTTCTGCAGCGCGCGATGCAGCAAATCGGGATCGGCTGAGATTTCGGGCAACGCATCGGGCAGCGCGGTGTGTACTGCAATCTGATTCTTATCGCTATACTGCAACTCGCTATTTTGCAATTGCGCATGAAAGACGCGCAACACCGACCGGACGACATCGTTCACCTGCGTCGGCCGGCGCTGGGGTTGCGGCATCCGGGAGAATTCGCTGAAGCGGCCGATGATGGTTTTCAGATTGTTGATTTCCGCCAGCAGAGTCGCGGTTGCTTCGTGAAAAACTTCCTCGAACATCTCGGGAGATTTTTGTTTCGCACGCATCAGATTCTCAACCGTGACCTGCAAGGGGAAAAGTGGATTCTTCAATTCGTGAGCCAATCGCCGAGCCAGTTCGCGCCATGCGGCGACGCGTTCGGCCTGCAGAGTGCGGTCTTTTTGCTGCGCGAGATCTTCCGTCATGCGGTTGAACGATGCAGCCAGTTCGCCTAGTTCATCGCTCGATTCAACTTCGACCTTGGCGCCGAGATCACCTGCCGCAACCCGGCGAGCAGCCTCGGCCAGCGACACGACTGGACGTGTGACGCGGGCTGCGAACCACAGGCTGGCCAGCACCGCCACCAAAATTCCCGCGCCGCCGACCAGCATTGCCGTGGAGACGACCTGCCTTTGCAATTCGATGAGCGGACGCCGCGAACTGCCGACGAGCAGAACGCCCATCAGTTGCTGGTTTGCGCCAGTCTGATTTGCAGCACTCCGATTCACACCGTTGAGAGTTGGTCCGGTCAGCGGGATGGCGTGAAAAACTTCGGCGTCCGCGGGATCGGAAGTCCAATGGATCACGCCCTGAGATTCCTGCAGCGTGTCGCGAACCTGTGCGACCAGCGGAGCGATCTTCTCGGCGCCCGCAGCCGGTCCATTCAAATCGAGCAGCGATTTCGGATTCCATTTTGTTGCCAAGTTTTGATATAGCAGCACGCGTGTGCCGGTTGGGATGTCGAGCGTCGAGAGGAAGCCCTGGTCAAGCCGTTCGCCGCCAATCACGTACAGAGGTTGTTCTCCGACGCGCGCGGTCCGCACAGCAAACAGGCCGAGGGTTGCGCTATCCGGCAGTTCTTCGCGTTTTAGAAACGCGCCGGCCGGGGCGGCCGCCGCGGAAGTTGCAGCTTCGGGAATTGCGGCTTGGGGAATTGCGGCTTCGGGATATCCGAACTTCGCCTGCCACTGCGCAGAGGAAAGAATGGTGCCGCGATAGTCGACGAGTTCCAGAAAATCGAGCTGCTGCTGACCGGCCAGCGTGTGTGCCGCGCTTACGTACTCGCCTGAGTCGGTGGCTCCGCGGTTCATATCAAGAGCGAGGTGTTGAACGGTTTCGCCGGCGGCAACCGACTCGACCTTGCGCACAACCTCGGACCCTCGGCGCTGGAACTCCGATCGAAACTGAGCAGCGATGGCATTCGCGCGGTCCTGATTCGCCTGCTCGAACGAGCGCCGGATGGTGCTGTACACCGACGCCGAAATGACTGCGACGCAGAGCAACACCGTCGCCGCAAACAAGAGAAGAAGTTTCTTGCGGAAGCTCATCGCGAGCTGGCCTCGGGCCGCGCATCATTGGGGCGCGAATCTGCGGGGCGCGAATCTGCCGTTCGCCGATCAGCGAGCGAGGCATCAGCCAACCAAAGATCAGCCAGCGAAAGCCCCGCGCCGCTCCACTCCCCCAGTCGATCCGGTTCCCAGCCGCGCACGCGGACACTCGCCGCAGTTGCCACCGGCAGATGGAAGAGCGGGATGACGGCGTATCCATCGAGCAAACTGCGTTCGGCTTGATACAGATCGTCGAGAGAGTTGCCACCTGTCGCGGGGAATGCGGGCTGCGGCAGTCCCATTTGCCGCGCAGCTTCTCCGAGCGACGTGGCGGGATCGGGACTCGGCAACACTGCTCGCACCAGGCGGATGTCCTCTGCTCCTGACAAGGATACTTGCACGGTGATGCCAACTTCGCGCGCGTTGAGCGCAATGCGTTCGGCGATCAACTGGGCTTGCGGGTCTCTCGGATCGTAACTCAGATTGAGCGCGGGTTGGCGCGAGCCGGCGAGGAGAGTCCGGGCGCGTTGCGGATTCACCTGCGCGGAAAAGACTGCGCTGTAGCCAGTCATCCAGTTGGGAAGAATGCCGGCGGCGGGTTCTCCCGCGCCTTTCAGCAGCACGGACTGGATGGGTTTGCGATCAATCGCGAGTGCCAGCGCTTCTCGAAGGCGAGGGTCCTGTGCCTTTGAGTTCGCGGAGAAAACCAGCGCGAGCAATTCCACGGGCAGCGACATCGATGTAGCTCTGCCGAGCTGCTGCAATCCGTTTGCTGCTTGTGGGGCCGCCTCGATCAGGTCGGTCTTGTCCAGTTCGAGTGCGATTGCCTGGTCGCGCAGCGATTTGCCGAATTCGATCTCGATCGCGTCGACAAAAGGACGCCCCGCCCAACTCTCTTCGTTGGCGGCGAGCTTGAGCCGTTTCCCGGGCTGCCACTCGGCGACGAGGAATGGGCCGGTGCCGGTGGGGAGTCGATTGTCGCTACTACTGCGCTTGAGCAAGAGACTGCGCGGCAGCGCGAGTTCGGCGAGCAACGAGGGCATGGGTATCTCACTATCTATTGACACCGAATCTGCCGATGCCCGCACAGTCCAGCCGGGATGGAGTGCGCTAAGAATCTGCGCGATGGCTGCGGGCGACGCCGCACTGCCGTCGTGGAACTTCACTCCGTGGCGCACAGTAAATTGCCAATGCCGGGCGCTCGGGTCACTCTGCCACGCCACGGCCAGCGCGGGCTGCGGGCGGCCTTGCGCGTCCAGTTTTACGAGAGTGTCGCCGATGACCGAGAGGGTGCGTGCAATGTCCCAGTAGTCGGCGGGCGTGGCGTTTGCGGGAAGGTCAAGCGCGTTGGGCGCGGATTGCATCATGACGCGCAGGGTTCCGCCGTAGTGCGGACGGGTCTCTGCTGATGCGTTCGTTAGCGCGATTGTTGACGTCAACGTCATCAGGGTTGCATACAGAAGGCTTTGCGGCATCCAAAGTTGTCTAGAACGCAGGCAGCTGCCGAGCTTCGCTCGGCTTGGACGGGCGAGGGCGCCCGTCCCCACACGAACTGTCCCCAGACGAGCGGCGCTAATTGCCGCAAGAAATCGATACGCGATACGCTTCATACCATCCCGTGTCTTTTCGTTTTACGATTGCGACCGCGCCGTTGCCGCCGCTTTCCGGCCACAGCGCGACGATTCGCCCGTCGAACTCTACCGCTGAACTGGCAGCCACTGGATCGCGATCGGGGACCTCGAATGCGCGCAGGCCGTCGCGCTCCGCATCGCCGCTCTCGGAGGCGAGCAACTGTGTGCCCGTGCCGCAACTGGAGTGAGCCGCGGCCAGATCGCTTCCCCATTTGCCGCCGCGAATTAATTGGTCCGTCATTCCATCCACAAGATGCAGCGATCCATCCACCGCAGCGAGCACCCACAACGTGTAATTCGAACGCGGCAGCGCGGCCGCCGAATAGAACGACGGAACGTTGGAGACCTTTCCGATGCCGGGAGAAAGTGCTCCGGTGAAGAAATTGCGCGAAGCCGCGAAGAAGGCGCGCACGCTGCCGTCGTCGGGAGTCAGGGGCCACGGGTCGTCAGTATCGTTGCAGGTTAGCGTAAGCGATGCGACCGAGTTCGATCGGCAAAACGTTCCGGGCAGGTAAACATCGAATAGGTGATCGCGCCGCAACAGCAGGCGTCCACGCAAATCGCGGGGAAAAACGCGCGAGTGAGTGATGGACAACGAAGTTTCTAATTCCCAGCGTGCGGCTGGATTCGCTCCCCGCTGACGATAGATCGCGACCGTGCCGTCATTGAGGACCAGCAGGCGAGCTCCTCCGGGCATTTCGACCAGGGCGATGTCGAGTATCGGTTGTTCTTGAGCAAACAGGAGAGTTGTTTTCAGAACGATCGGCAACGCGGCGGCGAATGGCGTTCCTGTTCCCGTTGACGATCGCGGCATCGAGACCAGGGCGACCCGCTTTTCGTCGGAGCCAATCACAATCGCGGCGGTCCAAACGTATTCGCGCAGGCTCTCGGAGAGAACGACCTCGACCGTTCCCATCGCTTGCTCGGCTTTGGCGGTGCTCACGCCTTCGACGTGCAACTGGGCTTCGAGCGCGCTGCGCACTTCGCGCACTGATTTTTCGTCGAGCGACGAACGGTTGGTGACCTCGAGTGCGAAGGCCCCGGGCCCGGCGGCCGCGGCAATCTTGTGCGCCAGTTGGCGGGAGGTGTCTCCCAAGCCGGAAGCGAATGACGAGGGTGGAAGAAAAGCCGTCGCTAGTAAGAACGAACTCAGCCAACCAAGCCGCAGACCGCGGGACGTTCCAGTGGACTCTCGAGTGGACTCTCGCGCTCGCATGTGTGGAATGCGCTGATTATAGCGCGTGATTGATAGCGGCCTGTTCATCTCGTCACTCGCGGGCATGTGGATCGCTGTGTCCCCCTGTGTTCCCTGTGGCTTCAAAAAATCTTTACCACAGAGGTCACAGGGGGGACACGGGGGAACACAGGGGAAATCCGTTTCCACGCCTATTGTTGCGGTCTTCCGCCTGGCACTGTTTCCACGTCTTCCGCCTGGCTTACATGGTTCGGAGCGCTCATTCCGTGCATTATGTCGTTGAAGAAAAACTTGCCGTCAGCCGGGACCATCATGATCTGCAATTTGTCGGAGAGACGCTCGGCGACGATTTTGTTGATCAGCAGAGGATTCTGCTTCAGGATTGCGGCCTCGCTCGCCATACGCTCTGCGTCGGCGGAGGCGGTCAAGCGAATGCGCTCGGCCTCGGCTTGCGCCAGCAGTTTGCGGCGCTCGCCTTCGGCCTTGCTGTCGATCAGTTTGGCTTCGCCGGCAGCCTCGGCATTCTTGACCGTCGCTTCCTTGCGCGCTTCGGCTTCCAGCTTCGATTGCTGAATCTGTTTCTCTTTTAGCGGGAGCAAGTACTGCATGGCATCAGACTCGCCCTTGGCTTGCAGCACGCGGACGGCGGCTTGTCCTTCGGCTTGTTTTACCTGTTGAACCTTGGTTGCTTCGGCGTCGGCCTCGGCGACTTTCACTTGCTTTTGGTGGATCTCGGTTTCGACACCCATGCGGTCGTTCTCTTGTTCCTTCAGCAATAGCGACTCGAGGCCCTCGGCATATTCATGAGGAAGTTCGATATCACGCAGCATGACTTCCTTCACCACGATGCCGTCGGCGGCGAGGCGCTTGCGAATGATTTCGGCGGAGCGCTGACGAATTTCTTCGCGCTTAGCTGAGAAAACTTCGCGAACCGTATAACCCGGCACCAGTTCACGCCACGCAGTAGCTACCACGGGCGGCACGATCTCTTTTTCCAGAGGCTGCGGCAGATTGGCTTCAATGTAGTCGAGACGCTTTGGGTCGAGCTGGTAACGCACGGTGATGGCGAGGCCCAAGGTGAGTCCTTCTTTAGCTTGGACATTCAGGGCCTGGACACGCAGCGCTTCGCCTTTCGCCGCTCCTTTGGCCAGCGAATCTTCACTGATGCCGGTGGTGAACAATTGGTCGCGCGTGTTGAATAGTTCGACGCGCTCGATCAGCGGCAGGACGAAGTGCACGCCGGGATACAGAGTTCCGGCAAGCGTGCCTTTCGTCTGACTCACGCGCACGCCGGCCATTCCGCTGGGGACGATCACTATGCCAGCCGAGATGAGCAGAGGAGCCCAGGCAAGCATCGCGAACGCAATCGAGGTGCGCCATCGGATTGGGGGCGCAAGTCCGGGCGCGCCTGCCGCAGGGTCAAGATTTAAACGTCGGCGCTGCCAGGCAATCAGCAGGTAAGCGTCGTAGGTGAGAATTCCGGCGGCGATCACGAACATCGCGATTCCCGCAGTCAACAGCAAATACTTCAGGAACAGCATAGTGGTACTCCTTTCAATTCTTTTGCGCGTGTTCGGAAAACTGTTTAGAAGATTCCGCGCGGCGCGCGAATGCCACGCGGACGATTTGTCCGAAGATGAGTTCTTCGATCAGCAGAGACGCGGCCAGCGAGAAGGTTAGACCGCCGATGATTACCAGACCTTGCAGCATCGTTTCCATGATTGCTCCATGCCCTCGCAAGAGAAAAAGCAAGCGGGGAGCCAGACATAACCTATTGAAAACAATGCAGTTAATATCGCCGCGAGGCGGCTTGCGTGTCTGCGGAAACGCGGGCGTGTGCGGGGTGACACGGGGGTGGCGGCGATCAATCCAATCGTAAATCGGGTGTCGGCTATCACTCGCGAATGCCGGACGTCGAATGCCGACCTTGAAACTTAACTTCCGCTTCCGCATCGCATTGTGTGCTAACGTCTGCTCATTGAATGCCTGATTTCCGGTAGAGACGCCGCGTCTAGCCGCGTCTCCGCGCATGGTGAGACGGGGCTAGCCCCGTCTCTACGGAGGGAGTTTTTCCCGGAAGGACCAACATGATCACTCGTCTCGAAGACAAGGAACTCAAGCGGCGGAGCCGGCGGCAACTGCTCAAACTGGCGCCTGTCGCGGCGTTGGGCGTCTTTGCGTTTCCCAAGGTGAGCGACCGGCTGATTGCGGCCGGAGTTCGCTTCGGCGACTGGGCGTCCGGCGCGCTGTTTCGTTCACAGCATCTTGCCCAGACCTTTTCGAATACCGACGTGGTGCCGTTTGAGAAGTTCCCCTACAATGGCTACGACGTGCTCGACCCGGAAGTTGATCTTGAGAAGTGGACGCTGACCGTCGAAGGTGACGTACAGCATCCAGGAGAATACAAGCTGGCGCAGATCCAGGCACTGCCGAAGCTCAACCAGAACACGCGCCACGTGTGCGTCGAAGGCTGGGACGTAGTCGGCGCGTTCGGAGGGACGCCCATCTCGAACTTCCTAACGCTGGTGGGAGCGAACACCGGCGCGCGTTTTTTGGAAGTCGAGTGCGTCGACGATTACTACGAGTCGATCGACATGGCTTCAGCGTTGCATCCGCAGTCGCTGCTCTGTTACGAGATGTACGGGCAGCCACTCGATCGCGGGCACGGCGCGCCGCTGCGTCTGCAGATGGCGACCAAGCTGGGATACAAGCAGGCCAAGTATCTGGACACCATCCGCGTAACCAATGTTCTGAAGCCCGGCAGGAGCGGCTACTGGGAAGACCAGGGCTATAGCTGGTTCGGAGGACTGTGATGTCGAACGAGGAGGAGAAAAAGCAACCCGACGCACCGCCGGATCGAGCTGCGGACGCCGAGTCTGGCGCGGTCGAATCAACGGTGGCGAAACGGGAGATGGTTGCCGCCGAACCGGAGCCGGCCCAACCCATCGCGAAAGCGGAAGAGCCTGCGCTGGTCCGCGCCGCGTACGAGCACCCGCTGGCGATTCGGATTACTCACTGGGTCGCCGCCATCAGCCTGTTCGTGCTGGTGGCAAGCGGGCTGCGGATTTTCCGCGCGTTCCCCAGCTTCGGCACGAAGATTCCAGAGAAAGTTCTGCTCGATATACCGAAGTCGCTCACGCTCGGCGGATGGCTCGGCGGAGCCCTGCAGTGGCATTTCACGTTCATGTGGTTCTTTGCCGTCAGCGGCGTGGTTTATGTGGTGTACCAAGTCGTCAGCGGTCACTACCGCACGATGCTCTTCACGCTGAGTGATATTCCAGGCGTGTGGCCGATGGCGCGGCACTATTTTTTCTTTGGTCCTAAGCCCGCGGCGACGGGTCAGTACAACCCGCTGCAAAAACTGGCTTACACTTCCACCATTCTGTTCGGCGCGCTGGCGCTGCTTACTGGGATCGTCCTTTACAAGCCCGTCCAGTTCTCATGGCTGGCGTTTCTGTTCGGCGGATTTCATCTCACGCGGGTGTGGCATTTCGCGGCCATGTGCGGCTTCCTCGCGTTTATTCCCGGACATCTGATCATGGTTGTGCTGCACGGCTGGGCAAATTTCTACTCCATGCTTTCAGGATGGAAACGCGAGCCGGAATATCAGGAGTAGGGAAAAGGTGTCAGGCGTTAGGTCTCAGGAATAGCGGTTCGCGCCGGCTTGCCTGAGGCCTAACACCTAACACCTGAGACCTGCCATTCTTAGTGCTTCATGCTGTCGTCAGACTTCATTTCGTCTTTCTTCTTCATCTCGTCTTTCTTTGCCTTTTTAGACTTTTTCTTCTTGGAATCTTTCGCCATGTCGTCCTTCTTCATGGAGTCGCCGGCTTTCATCTGGTCATCTTTCATCTGATCGTTTTTCATCTGATCATTCTTCATGTTGTCTTGCTTCATGGCGTCGCCCGATTGCGCGAAGGCCAGGGCGCCGAACAGCATCATAGTGGACATCAATTTCACAAACATATTTTTCATGAACACATCTCCTGTTGTTGAATTGTTAGCGATTCGTCGCCCTGATTCCGCAGGGCCAGGCATGAGATGCGGCGGGCGGACGAAAGTTACAGGGTTCCTGTGGCTAGAAATCGAGGAGATCAAAGAAAAAGCCGCCATCGGATTTTCGCCGATGGCGGCACTCAAAGAAGAACGAGGAAAACTTGACTTGCAAAAACGTGAAGAACCAAACTCGAGTTAGGCGCGCAGCAGCTTGCGCCGCAACATTCCTGCAATCCCGATCAGACCCGTCGAAAGCAGCATCAGGCTGCCCGGTTCCGGTGTGGCCATTGGTGTTCGATAGCCGATGAATTCCTGCGGTCCGTGGCCCGGGCTTGAGCCGACAGCCGTGTACAGCACCAGACCTTTAAATTCGCTCGCTGGAGCGTGCTTCGCCAAAAATAAAGCATTGCTGTCGAGGGCCAGCACCGCGGCATCCGTTGTGATGCCGTGGACGAAA
>WNFA01002433.1_pt1 | contig 19739 bp, 20 predicted proteins | sample 5400481 | NCBI WGS metagenome assembly WNFA01 (sample SAMN13153340, study PRJNA577476) | soil metagenome | isolation source: 120 cm saprolite under Douglas fir tree site 2 hole 1 replicate 2 | place: USA:California | collected 2015-04-18
GAGTGGACACACCTGTGGCAGCAGCCCCACCGGGGCGCTGATGAGCTATGACAACGAAGGACGCCTGGCCAGTTGGACGGCGCCCACCGGCACCACGGCCACGGATGGCTTCCTCTACGACAACGCAGGCAACCGGGTGCTGCAACGGGTGAACACCGGAACGGTCACCGACACCATCACCTTCGATGGCTACAGCGAGACGGTGCTTACTGGGGGCACCATCACCCCCACCAGGTATTACAACATCAATGGCCAGCGCGTCGCGATGCGCACCAACAGTACGCTGTCCTACCTGCTCTCCGATGTGCTGGGCAGCAGCACGATTGCCCTGACCAGTAGCGGCAGCACCCAGGCCGTGCAACTCTTTGCCCCCTATGGCGCGATGCGTTACAGCCAGGGCAGCCTCACGACTAGGCACTATTTGTAGGGAATCTTACATGAGTTGATAGGCCATTTCAAGAGACTGGTTTGCAAAAAGGTTATGGACTATCCTTATTGAACAAGGTAAACTTCAACCTGTTGTGTCCAGTACTTGATATATTAACCAGTCTGTATGATTTGCTACCTCTTTACAACAAAAACACAACCTCAACCACACCTGGAAACGCTACCCTGAGTAGGGAAATGTCAATTGATATTTGAACGGCGAAGGGAAGCATACGAATAAGCAGTGGTACAGCAACGTCATCTTATATGGGCAGTAGTCGCAATATGCTCCCTGATGCTAGCTTCATGTGGCCATTCAGTCACAGCCTCCGAGGCACAGCGGTCCCAAGGGACAACTCCTACAGGGCTATCAGACGACTGGTCGACCTATATGGCAGGCAATGAGCGGAGCGGCTTCAACAAGAATGAGACTATCCTCAATCAGGCCACGATACCCCACCTGAAGCTTCACTGGACTGCCCAGGCAAAAGATCGTATATTCTCCCAGCCAGTGGTAGCCAATGGCATGATCTACTGGGGGTCAGGGGATGGATTCGAGCATGCAACAGACTTGCATGGCAAGCAGGTATGGGCTGTCAAACTGGGTGCATCACGACAGATATGTAATACCAGGAATAATGGTGTGTTGAACACCGCCACGGTGGTATCTATAGTGCTCGGGGGAAAGCAGACCCCGGTCGTCTTCGTGGGAGGTGGCAGAGGCCGTTTTTATGCGCTCGATGCTGCGACAGGGGCCACCATCTGGAGTACTTTTCTTGGTTCGCCCCCGAATCATTACCTGTGGAGTTCATCTCTAGTGTATAAAGGCAGCGTGTATGAAGGCGTGTCCTCGATAGCCGATTGCCCATTGGTGCAAGGGAAGCTGGTCCAGATGGACATCCGAACAGGCATGATTAAGCATACCTTCAAAACCGTGCCCAACGGGTGTGTTGGGGCTTCCATCTGGGGTTCACCCACCGTTGATGCAGCAGCTGACGCCATTTACTTCGCCACAGGCAATGGAGGTCAATGCTCGAAACCGGAGCCTTACGGGGTTGCGCTGGTCAAACTACGTGCCTCAAACCTCTCTTTCCTCGATTCATGGCAGGTCCCACCGGGCAAGCAAATAGGCGATAGCGATTTCGGATCCACACCGACTCTCTTTGACGCAGCGATCAGAGGGGTCACAAAGCAGCTAGTGGGCATTGTAAACAAGAATAGCACCTATTATGCGTTTGACCGCACAGCTATCGGACGTGGGCCCGTATGGAAAGTCAGATTAGCCTGTCACAGTTGTGATTACCCTACGGAAACTATCGCGCCGAGTGCCTGGGATGGTACTCATCTCTACGTTGCCAGTCAAGGTACAACGATCAGCGGGGTTAGCTGTCCTGGTAGTGTGAGAGCGCTCGATCCGGCTGCCGGAACCTCCATCTGGAAGCAATGCCTGCAAGAAGGCGAAGTATATGGGGCCGTGACACTGCTTCCAGGGGTAGTAGTGGTTTCAGAGGGACCTTGTTTTGTCGCCATTGCGACGACAACTGGGCATATCATCTTCAAATACACCACCACAGGCAATGAGAAATTCTTCGGTCCCGCGTCTGTCTCAAACGGCGTGCTTTACATCGGCAGCTATACCGGAGTTCTTTATGCCTTCGGACTTTAATACCAGCAGCGCTGTCAATTTCCTCCACCTGTCACGCCAGCGCGCTCCGGCAACTGAGCCGCTGTGGTCCTGCGCTGGGCGCGAATTGCGGGAGCCTGGGCCTTCCGCGTGGTTGCAACCGTGGCCCGGCTCACCACCCAGATGAAGACAAAGAGCAGTATCCAGCTGGTGACGCCAATAACGATCAGGAACGCCAGATTTGAGAAGCCCAGTGCACTTACTATCAGGTAAATCAGCCCCGTGAGCAGGATGTTCCCCAGCGTGGTCGGGATGAGAATCAACCATGCGAACTGCATTAACTGATCTGAACGCAGGCGGGGCAGCGTGGCGCGAACCCAGATGAAGACGCCACACAGCAGGTATACTTTAAGGATGAAGTACACAACCCCGAGGATGTTGCCGAGTATCTGCCAGCCAAATGCTATGCCAGGAGCAGTCAGGTATGCAACACCGGGACCAGACCAACCTCCAAGGAACAAGGTAGTGGCGATGGCGGAAACGATGGTCATGTTGCCATATTCCCCGAGAAAGAACATGGCCCAGCGCATGCCGCTGTACTCGGTCAGGTATCCGGCCACCAGTTCGGACTCTGCCTCCGGTAAATCGAAGGGGGCGCGGTTGGTCTCGGCCAGGCCGCAGGTATAGTAGATGATCAGCATCAACGGCTGCACCCAGAAAAACCATGCCCACGGCGTAAAGCCTTTGAAGATGAAGTCGAGGATGGAGATACCGCTGCCCTGTTTGGGCCATGTGTTCTGGAAGTCGATAATCTCTTTGATAGAGATAGTCCCAATACCATTGTATCCTGGATAGCCAGGACTGCCGGCCAGCACGCTGGTGAGCATGACCACCCCGACCAGGGCCAGCACAAGTGGCAGCTCGTAAGAGATCATCTGCGCCGCCGAACGTAGTCCACCCATCAACGAGTATTTGTTGTTGGAGCCCCAGCCGGCCATGATCACGCCGATTACGTCAAGCGAACTCATTGCCACCAGGTAGACGATGCCCGTAGCGAGCGCGGTTCCCGGCAGGTTGAGGTACGGCGAGAAGGGCAACACGGCGAAGGCCGCGATCACAGGGGCCAGGAAGACTGAAGGAGCCAGCAAAAAAATCGCACGGTCGGTCTTGGAGGCACGGATATCTTCTTTCATCAGCAGCTTGCCCACGTCGGCTACCGTCTGCAAGAGTCCCCACGGGCCGACATGGATTGGCCCGAAGCGGTCCTGCATCCAGCCCAGTACCTTGCGCTCGGCCAGAATGAGGATGATGGCACTGATCGAAACAAAGCCGAAGTAGGAGACGAAAGCTATCAGGAATTGCAAAAACTGCCACGAGAAAATACCATGGATCAACTGGCTTACTATATCGTCTCCTAATACCAATGCGACATGCATATGCTGACTCCAAATTACCGGTCAACTTCACCCAGTACAATATCGATGCTGCCCAGGATGGCAACCACGTCACTCATTTTATGGCCGCGTAGCAGTTCCGGGAGAATTTGCAAATTGACGAAGGATGGACCTCGTATCTTGGCGCGCCAGGGATATTCGCCGCCATCGCTGATAAAGTATATACCCAGTTCGCCCTTACTACTTTCGATGGCAAAGTAGGTTTCGCCGCGAGGAGGGCGCAGGGCGATCGGCGTGCGTGTAGAAATTGCTCCGCCCGGCATCTTGTCCATAGCGACCCGGCAGAGGCGCATGCTCTCGTAAATCTCCTGCATGCGAACTTTGTAACGCGCGAAGCAATCGCCTTCCTGGCGTACCTGCACATTTACTGGCACCTCGCGATAAGCCATATATGGCTGGTTAACGCGCAGGTCCCAGTTTATTCCACTGGCCCTCAGCATTGGGCCGGTCAGACCATAGGCAATGGCCTGCTGTTGATCGATATAGCCCACGCCCTGGGTGCGAGCCTCGAAGATTTCGTTGCCTGTGATCAACGACTCCAGTTCGCCCATGCTCTTCTCAAATTGATCAAAGAAGGCCTCGCACTCTTTGAGCCAGCCCTTAGGAAAATCGTGCAAAACGCCGCCGACGCGCAGGTAGTTAACGTTAAAACGACTTCCGCCCAGCGCCTCGAACAACGAGAGGATACCTTCGCGGTCGCGGAACGTCCAGAAGATAGGCGTGAGCGCGCCCAGGTCATTGAGATAGGTGCCTACAGCCACTAAGTGGCTGGCAATACGCTGCATCTCTCCAACGAGCAAGCGTATATACTGCGCTCGTCGAGGCGCTTCCAGTCCCATCAACTGCTCAACCGCGCCTGCGTACGCGATTTCGTTAAGCATAGGAGAGAGGTAGTCGGAGTTATCCATGTAGCGTATACCGCCCATCACCGGGCGGTTCTCCAGGATCTTCTCAATGCCTCGATGCAGGTAGCCGATCACCGGAGTACAATTTACAACGGTCTCGCCTTCCAGTGTCAATACCAGGCGCAGCACCCCGTGCGTGCTGGGATGCTGGGGCCCCATATTGAGGATCATCTCCTCGGAGCGAATGCCTTCGGCTCCTTCGACGTTCTCGGATGGTATCTGTGTTTCTGGATTTGTAGCCATGTGTTTCCCCTGTTGTATGTTATGCCCGTGGCCTTTGCCGGAGGGATTCTATTCATCCTGGTGCCCTTCGAAGGAGTGGCCAAAGGTTGGCGTGCCCGGGTGCAGGCGTTCTTGCTGACCTTGCCCCAGCTTCTGCATTACCACGTGCTCCACGCCCTTTTGCTGATTTCTACCGGAGACGGCAGTGTTCGGATCAACCTGAGTGGTTGCAGGAGATTTCACGGTCATGGGCACTTGATGGAAGCTTTTCAGCAAAGGATAGCCCTCAAAATCATCATCCAGCAGCATCCGTCTCAAGTCGGGATGGCCAGCAAACTTGATGCCGAAGAGATCATAGGTCTCGCGTTCCAGCCAGTTCGCGGTCGGCCAGACCGAAACAACGCTGTCCAGCTCTGGTTTTTCGTGATCCAGGCGTACCTTGATCTGTAGCAACTGCCCACGCACAATTGATCGCACATGGTAAACGGTCTCGAGGTGGTCGAGCATATCCACGCCGGATATACAACTCAACAGGTCAAATCCTAACTGGTCGCGCAAAAAACGGCAAACCGCGACAAGATTCGTACTATCGATGTCCAGGCTCAGAAAATCGCCCTTCATGGTTCTCGGTACGAGCGCTTTGCCTGTGATCTGGGCGATAGGCGCCAGGTCGCGGGCCAGCGCTGCATTCTGGTCACGATAACCGGCCGTTGAGCTGGTGAGTTTTGTTGAACGCGGTACTAGATCCATCGAATCACTCCCTTGCGCCAGGCATATACCAGGCCTAACGCGAGAACGACGATGAAAAACAGAATCTCAAAGAATCCGAAGACGCTCAACTGCTTGAAAATAATGGCCCAGGCGATGATGAAGACAATATCTACGTCGAAGGCCACAAACAGCAGCGCGAAAATGTAGAAACCCAGTGGATACTGCACCCAGGCTGAACCTATAGGAGTCTCGCCGGACTCGTACGTCTGGAGTTTCTGCTTGGTCTTATTGCGATTAGGCCCCAGCAGGTTTGAAACTATCATCGTAGCGATGACAAAAATAAACCCCGCCGCAAATAATATGGCAGCATATAAGTAAGCAACGTTAACAGGTGTCGACACGTATTCTTCCTCGTAGGAACATCCCTCGCGGGTGCTTCCCTTGTTATCTCAACAAAGACCAGTGGATGCTGCCTTGATTATAGCACAGGGAAAGCAGAGCGACAATTCATCCTTCCTGCAACTCGCCATGTTCATACAACCACCGCGCAAAATGCATGCGATGGTCATTCGCCATGCGTTGTCGCATTTCAGCTCCCTCGTAGAGGTGCTCGCGTAAGACCAATAAGCTCATCACCTCGTCCCATGCGAAGCCCATCTCCAGCAGGTGTTTTATGAGCTCCTGCTCTGCTTCCATTTCGATCATAATTAGCTTCTTGTCCATTGTGGTTCCCCCTCTAATGCTACTTTGTTAGTTTCTCGCGGGGTGCAGGGGCAGAGCCCCTGCCGGAGCGCGAGGTGTCCTCGCACAATTCTTTTTTCTTTCAATTTGTGCCGCCGCAGGCGGCACAAATTGAAAACTAACGAAGTAGTACTAAGACTCTGCTGGCGAATGAAAGATAGGGCGCAATCGGGCGTAGCACCTCTTGCCACTGCCATGCAGCTATATTCATCATTGTTTATGTTCTAGCATCACCTATCGGCTAACCTTGCAACGCACTATAGCTGAGCCTTGATCGGGACTTTTGTCCATCAAACAAGCGACCAGTGTCAATATCGCTCGCGCTAAAACCACACTACACTTTACTCATGAGTACAGAGAGGAGTATTGCATGAGTGTATCTGTGACTGTAGGCGATATCTGGACAGAGTTTGTTGCCACCAGGCGCGCAGAGCTACGTAATCAACTGATTTCTACATACATGCCTCTAGTGCGTTTCGTCGTTGGCAGGTTGGGCATACCTCCCACCAGCCTCCTGGAAGCCGATGACCTGGTCAGCTATGGAACCATTGGGCTGATCAACGCCATTGATCGCTTTGATCCTTCCCGTGGCGTGCGCTTTGAAGCGTTCGCCACCGTTCGCATTCGCGGCGCAGTCATAGATCAACTCCGCTCGCTTAACTGGTTATCTCGCTCGGCTGTAAGGCGGGTACGCCGCATCGAGGCAGCCATGGCGAAATTGGAACAGCATTTGGGACGACCGGCAAAAGAAGAAGAAGCAGCAACAGAGCTGGGGATATCGACCGATAGGTACCGCCAGATGTTACTCGAAGTAAGTGTCACGGTACTTTCTCTTGATGCCCCGCTTAGTCTGCCTGCACAGGATGATGGAGCTACCTCCCTGGCTGATTTGCTCGAGGATCATGATATGGTTGGTCCTGCTGAAGAAGTGGAGCAGCGTGAACTGGTGGTCTCGCTCACTGCTGCCATCGACCAGTTGCCTCCCCGGGAGAGGTTATTGCTCTCCTTATACTACCAGGAAGAACTGACGATGAAGGAAATCAGCAAGGTGCTGGGTGTGTCCGAATCTCGTGTCTGCCAGTTGCACATACAGGCAATTTTGCATTTACGTGCTGCCATGACCATTTACCAGGAAACCGCGCAGCCTGTGCATGTGCTTGCCGCTGCCAAACGACCTCGACATAGGATCCGTAGTGTATAGAAAATAGCCCTGTTCAACCATTTGTTGCTGCCGATAGTTACAGACTGAGGAAGTGAATATGTTTGATAGGGTATAGCGACAGATTTCTGTAGGGTGGAGTGTTTTCATGAAAGTAGGCACTGTAGAGACTGAAACGGAGACTGTTTTACTTGTGGCTCAGGCAAAGAAGATGGTTCGCACAAGGTCAAACGATGAAGAGTTGACTGGCAACGAAGCCGGGGAGGATCACCTCTCAACATTGGGTGGAACCAGACGCGCTAAGGTGAAGTACATGCCTGAGGTTCGTGCCGCTCGACTAATAGAACTGCGCCATCAGATCGAGGCTGGCACTTATCACCTGAATAGTACGGCGCTCGCACGGAAAATACTGGGTCTGCATCCTTACGGATGATGCAGTTAGTGGGGTTTAGTGACAGTAGTCCCACAGGAGCGCAGGATAGTGTGAAGGTGGGTCGGTATGTAGTTCAGTAGACTGCATGCCTCGTGGGTCGCCCCAAGGGAAGCTCCTAGCGCATCGCAAGGATGCCCGGACCGTAATAGTGAGAGAATGGAGTCTTACATGCTTGTGTTACGACGAAAAGTTGGTGAAACCATTGTAGTCGATGGGGTCATCAATATTTCTGTGCTTGCTGTGGAAGGTGAGCGCGTTAAAATCGGTATCGTTGCTCCTCCCGAGGTCACGATTGTGCGTCAGGAACTGTTGAAAGCAGCAAACGATTCTACACCACCAGTGAAAGAGCCGGTTCTGCGCTCTTAGGAGCACCTGCGCAGGTGCTCCTAAACATGACGTACGGAGTGCTAGTCTGCCGCGCTTGGCTGGCTCGCTTCTACCTTGTGCCCATTGGTATGCTCCAATGATTCTATCTCGTGGGCAATAGTGTCGTCCTCACCGCGAATAAATGCCTCGGTCATCATGCGAGCAACGTCGTCATGATGCTGTACAGGTGGCGACTTCATCAGGTAGGCGCTCGGTCCTTCCAACGTGCCGCTGAGGCCGCGATCCAGGGCTAGCTTCACCATGCGCACGGCATCGATCACTACGCCCGCCGAGTTTGGCGAATCCCATACCTCCAGTTTGAGTTCCACGTTCAGTGGTACATCACCAAAGGTACGACCTTCCAGGCGAATATACGCCCATTTGCGATCAGTCAACCAGGCAACATAATCTGAAGGGCCAATATGAACATTGTCTGCACCAATGTCATAGTCCAGCTGACTTATGACAGCGTTCGTCTTACTGATCTTCTTCGATTCGAGCCGTTCGCGTTCGAGCATATTGTAGAAGTCGGTATTACCTCCTACATTTAATTGCATCGTGCGCTCCAGCTTGACGCCGCGTTCGCGGAAGAGCCGCGCCAGCATGCGATGTATAATCGTTGCGCCGACCTGGCTTTTGATATCATCCCCGATCATCGGGGCATGAGCTTCTTTGAAGCGTTCTTGCCAGTATGACTCGCGGCCAATAAAGACCGGAATGCAGTTGACGAAACCCACCTGGGCCTGGAGCAGTTGCTCGACATACCACTTCGTAGCCGTCTCCGAACCAACGGGCAAGTAATTGATGACGACATCTGTGCCAGTATCTTTCAGGATGCGCACAATATCATCTGTCTGCCTGGGCGCTTTCTTAATGACACGCGAAAGGTACTTACCCAGTCCATCGTGTGTCATACCGCGATAGACCTTTGCTCCAAGCTTGGGAACATCGGCAAAGCGATATGTATTATTCTGACCTGCGTAGATGGCCTCGCTAACATCCCTGCCGACCTTAGTTGCATCGATATCAAAAGCTGCGGAGAACTCCACATCCCTGATGTGATATCCTCCCAGATTCACGTGCATCAAGCCAGGGACAAAATCGTCCGGCTTTGCCTCGCGATAATAATGGACTCCCTGTACAAGAGAGCTGGCGCAGTTGCCGACCCCAATGATCGCTACACGCACTTTTTTAGCATTTGTCATTATAGACATTCCTTTTCTCAGCAGCCGCACCGACTGCTCTACCTGAGGGATAGGTGACTCCCGTATAACACCTATCCGAACGCGTATCTCATAAACATGTAGATACTATACCCCTATATTAGATCGCTTGCTATAGACCCGGTTACATAAAAGGTGTGAACAAAATCACAATACAGGTCCGCTTTCCCGCGCATACAGATGGGCGCTGTAGGTCCCCGATTTATCGTGGGACCGACATTTATGGCACCCGGGGTGGGGCAAAACCCACCGTAATTTCTTAATCCCCATTATCGAGAGCCGGCATTTATGGCGCTTTGTGACATGCTCAACGGCTCAGCAGACCAGTTGCTCTAGAGCTTTCTGCAGTACATGGGGATGTGTCAACACCGGAAAAATGTGCAGTCCCGTTTCCCGCTGAAGACGATCCAGGGCAGAGCTGTCCTCTGGATTGAGCATGGCGACAGTCAGCATATTTCGTTCGCGGCCAAGTGGGTAGCAATGAAGTTCCCGTGCCAGTTGCGGATTGACCAGTCGCTGTAAATCCTTCGGGAGCTTTCCCGGCAAGAGCGTGAGGTAGGGGATGCCAAGCTTACGTGCCAGGGCAGAAAGTTCTTCGCTCTCACCTCTGTCCTGTTGTTCGAGAGGATCGCTCTGTATAGGGGCGGGGAGAGAGTCCTTCACGGGTGCCTGCGCCTCGGATGCGGCGCTCTGCGTGGAAGACAGGTGTGATCTTACAACCTTGCGCGTAAATGGTTCTAGTGGAAGTTCGAAGCAGAGGGCGACCTTGCTGGCTCCTTTTATGAACTCGTTAATATCGACATAAGGTATTGGATGGGCGCTGTGGCCGATTGTAATATTGTGTGCATGCAGCGCCCTGGCGTCAACGATCTCAATATTGTTGATATGCCAGAGCATCGCTTCCCAGAGGCGGCTCCGCACAATTCGTGCTCCTTGCAGGTTCGCCCCGGGCAATAGGAAGTACGACGTATAGTCCAGGAGAAAGACTCCATCTGTTTTACGTACTAATGGTCGTAGATGATCCACCAGCCCGCATAAAAATGCTCTTTCCTGCCTCCTGTGCTCCATCAGCGTTGTTGGACTCGATAAATAGGAGAACTGGTGTGGAGAGCAGGCAGGATCATTATTCGCCTTGTTTCCGAAGTGCAGCGTGATTGCTACCAGGGCAATCTCTTCCACGTAGTTCGAGGTGACATGCTGAACCGCTGCTGCAATAGGGTCAATTGTTTCAATGATATCATATGTGGATGACTTCGTGATCTGCCCCATTGTAGAGCGATAACCAGCGTCTTTGACCATTCAACGCCTCCTCGAAAAGATAATGCACCACCCATCACCGCTTCATGTTAATTATCTGACAGGCGTGTTAGGGAAAAGGCGTCAATATGGTTGTGTTCTTGTTAAGACTGTACAATTATGGTTAAGATCACGTTATAGCTATGGGGACTCATCACTTATTACAGACTCGGGCCCTAACCTGAAGTCTTCTATTAGTCCATCGAGAAACTCCAGCGTCGCGTCAAGCTGTAGTAACAAGTGATCGGATTGCTGTATCAAGTCAAACAAGAGCGTGGCCGTACCCTCATAATCGTTCGCCGCGCTAGTGCGAAATGCTGGCAAAATATCGCCAAAAATAACGCATGCGCTGCCCAGTAATGTAGCGAAAGCGGCATCAAGCCGGTCCAGGGGTACCTCTTGCGCGTGATCTTTCTCTGGGACAGCTAATCCACCAGTAGCTTCGTTCAAATCACTAAACTGCATGCTGAAGGGAGTGCATGCGCGGTAGCTCTGCTGCCAGCTCTTCAGGCTCTGGAATACAGTGCTAAAAGCACTATCCCATCGCTCGTCATCGACAGGCTCCGTGGGGATAGCATATCCATAACCTCGAGTCCTTTCTTGTGCGAACCCAGCAGCAGGGATATCTGCCAGGCTTCCTATTCCTACACGAAAGGAGAATACGTCGCTGGCTGCGTCCAACGTATCAAAGATGCCTTCTATAGCATCGCTCAGCAGGTGGCAGATTGGCTCCAGGCGATTCAGCGTCCGGCCTATTGCCTGGAGTTGGCTCCAGATGCGCTGGCGGCGGATGAGAGTGTCTTGTAGAGACAGGTCCTGTTCCAGGCCCATAGTGATCGTAGTGGCAGTATTTGCTTCCAGGCCAGGTAGCGCATCTCGATACAAGAAATCCACGCGGAGAAACAGGTGGTGCAGGCTAAAGCCGAGCGCATCCATGTCGTCTGTATAAGTACTGCTGCCGAAACAGGCCAGCGCCTGCCGGATGAGAACAGCTATGCCCTCCTCGGAGCTCTGTTCGCGCGTGCGTGTCCCCCTGGTCTTGTGCTCTTCGGTTCGCTGATCCTTCATTCAACTTCCCTCCCACATTATCGACTATAATATGCATATAGTGACACTCCGCAGCCTCTAAAGAGGCGCGGCTTCTGCGCAGTTACCCACACAGACATTTTCTCGTCCTTGCGAACGAGCTACGCCAGACTGCGGATAGTACCGTAGACTGGTGGGAGGCGCCATCGCTCCAACTACGTGGCAGCTACCGAGTTTGCCACGATACTTTTGCCTGATGTTCATGGCTCCAACTCCATCCCGATGGTAGGTCCAACCACACTGGGGACAACGAAACATCCGTCCTTTGACCTTGCTCCGCACGTACCCACATGCTGAACAGGTGCGGCTCGTGTAGTGCTCGTCCTGCAAGGCGACATCCATGCCCAATCGCTCAGCCTTGTAGGTGAGCTTGAAGCGAATGCTCCCGTGTGACCACTGGTGGATTTTCTGGTTGTTGGTATGCCCAACATCGTTGTTTTGCCTGATATCGCGCACATCGCCTATCACAACCGTCTGCACGCCATTCGCGTGGAGCGTGGAGATCAATCGGGTTGTGCTCTTGTGCTCAACATCCTTGATTTGATTCTTGAGTTTCCTGAGTTGCCGCGACTTCGAAGCAATGAGCTTCTTCCGCCGCCGTGAACCTTTCTTCTTCACATCGATCCTGGCTTGAAGACGCGCCTTAAGCTTGTTCTGATATTGCCGTTTGCTTCTGAGGAGCCGCCCGTTGAGGATATTCGTGTGTTCTCCATCATGGGAAACAGCCATATGCACTTCACCCAAGTCGATACCTGCCACGTTGCCTACTGGAAATGGGCCATAGGCTCGTTGCTGCTCGTAGGTGGCTATTGCCTCATACTACTGCGTGCCCGTCCAGTGGATAACCACCGTCTGAGGCAGTTCCCAGGGCCAATTGAGGACCAGTGGTTCGTTGCCACGGCCATTGGAAAGCCGAAGCATGCCAGATTTCCGCACCATCGCAGAGCGTTTGTACTCGATACGGAAGTACCACTTACGCCGCCGTGGTGGATGTGCCGTTGGATCAGTAGCCCTCCGCTCTCGCCAACTCTTGAGCGAAGCAAAGAAGGATTGTACACACGCATCGGCAGTATGGGCATGCAACTTCTTGGAGGTGAAGAGCCGCATGAGATGCTTGGGCTTAAGCCAGAGACCTTTGTGCCGCACTGTCCGCCAGAAGAAGACGAGCGTCTTGCTATAGAGTATGCCGCATTCATGCGCCAACTCATCGAGTTGGGCGGTCTTGCCGATATGCACGCGTCGGACGTGATACATGCGGTTTTTCCTCCTCAGTGACAACCCGGTGAATGGCAAAACGGACTGCGGCTGCATCACTATCCAAGTGATAGCGTGTGCGAATGGTTGCTAACCATGCCTTATCTTGCTCATCCAGGTAGATGCTTGTTCGTGTCTTACCCATGCATCAATTATACGTCATACCGATGCATCTGTCAAAGGCTAAAGCCCATATCTGTCAGCTGTATCTCTATAACATTGTACTGATAGTTCCAAAAATATAGCGTTTTAAGCGGGAGTCATAGCATCAGGAGCAAAGAGATGCTACACTTTGAGTAAATGCTCTTGTAGGCAGGTAGAACAAGATTAGCCGTACTGATCTTGATGCATTCGAACAGGCTCATAAGGCGAAACGGGCTAGCGAGGACTGGGATAGTGTATTCAATATGACAACAACCACCTTTCCTATCGATCCCGGCGACATGCCTGCTTTGAAGCGCTGGTTGGCGGCACAGGAACCGGGCAGTCAAAACATCCATTCGCCGTTGCGCCCGGTGGAGATCGACGAAATCCTTATTGGCCCTGATGTGCTGCAACAACTTCCTGGCGTCCTGCAGCGCGCAGGTATCGTTCTCGGCTCACCGCTAGTACTCGTGATGGATGAGACGCCCATGCTTCGCGGCAGGGATGATCTGAAGCTTCTCGTCCAGGCTTTGTTGGACAGTGCGGGGTACCACGTCAGGCCCCTCTGGCTGGCAGGCGACCACCATGGCCTCGTGTACGCGGACTTCGAGCAGGTGCAGCGCGTCCAGGCAGCCATCACACCGCAAACGGCCCTCATCGCGCTTGGTTCGGGGACGGTCACCGACATCGCCAAGCATGCCGCGTACCTGTACGACCTGGCGCACCCCGGGCAGGCGGGCAGCGTTTACATCTGTTGCCAGACGGCGAACTCGGTCACGGCCTACTCCGCTAACATGGCGGTTTTGCTGAAAGATGGCGTCAAGCGCACTCTACCTTCCCGTTATCCCACGGCCATCATCTCTGACCTGGGTGTCATGGCCTCCGCACCGCAGGCCATGACACTCGCGGGCCTGGGCGACTGCTGCGCTCGTTTCGTGGCATATGGTGACTGGTACCTTGCCAGCGCCCTGGGCATGGTCGATCTCTATAGCGAGGTTCCACTCGCTTTGTTGGATAAATTGGATGTGATCTTGTTGGAGCATGCTGCCTCCATCGCTGAACGTTCGTATGCAGGAGAAGCAGTCGTCGCACGCGCCCTCCTTCTCGCCGGTATCGCTCAATCCATCGTCAACATGTCGGCGCCCATCTCGGGCACGGAGCACGTGACCTCGCATGTACTGGACATGATAGCTGATCACTACCGGCGGGGACTTGCGCTTCACGGCGCCCAGGTAGGAGTAGCAACTATTACTACCGCGCAGCTCTACCAGCGCTTCCTTGATACCTTTGACCCCCAGGCCGTCGATATCGAGGCGTGTTATCCCGGCGCGTCGCTCATAAGAACCCACATACAGCAGCTCTTTCGCCAGGTTGATCCCAGCGGGGCCATGGCGCGCGAATGCTGGCATGATTACAGCGAGAAACTGCTGCTGTGGCGCAGCAGCCGCACGCGTTTCGAACACTTCTGCGCTCACTGGCACAGCCTGCACCGTCCGAAGCTGGCCTCCCTCGTCTGTTCGCCGCACATAGTACACGCTATTCTCGCGCAGGCAGGCGCCCCACTCGTTTGCCAGGACCTGCAGCCAATCATCACCCAGCAGGAGTACGATTTTGCCGTGCAGAACGGCCATTTCATCCGCAAGCGTTTTGTCCTGGGCGACCTGCTCTATTTTCTCGGCTGGCGCGTTTAGGGCTGTTCGATGGCTGCGATCACCGCAGTTCGCACCTTCTCCATGCTGATACTGATGCTTTGCAGCGCGGCCGCCGCGAAGCTCTCTTCGATGCCTGTCAACCCGAGCAAGAGATGCTCTGTACCGATGTAATCATGACTGAAGCGGTTGGCTTCAATGGTGGCCTGTGAGAGCACTGCTGCTGCCCGCCGGTTAAGCTCAACATCGTCGTCATGCTTGTAGTCCCCACGCCAGGAAATAAGCTCAACGGCCATACGCAGCTTATCCAGTTCCACGCCGAGGTTACTCAACACTTTTGCAGCAATACCATCCCCTTCGCGCAGCAAGCCAAGCAAGAGGTGTTCTGTGCCAACATGATCGTGCTGGAAAAGCCGCGCCTCCTCCTGGGCCAGTTGAAGTACTTTTCCGAAGGCTTCCGTCAGGCGTGGCGTTGGTTTTTCTGTACTCTCCTCCGCCGGAGTACCCCCGGCGTGACTGAGCACCATGATCGTCTGCGTGCGCACCCTTTCCAGGTTGACGCCCAGGCTCTCCAGCACGCCAGAGGCGATGCCTTCGCCTTCGCGCACCAGCCCCAGCAGGAGATGCTCCGTGCCGATGTAATGATGATCGCGCACGAGCCCCAGCAGGAGATGCTCCGTGCCGATGTAGTTGTGTTGGAAGCGCTGCGCCTCCTCCTGGGCGAGGCTCAGAACTTTCCTGGCCCGCTCCGTAAATTTGTCGAACCTGTCCCGGTCGCTCATTATTTATATCCTCCTTAACTGTGCGGAAGGTAGGCGCGGGCCCTCCCCAGGTGTGTAAACCGTATATTGCTGCTACAAGAACATCCCGGTCTCTTCCTATCGCATCATTATATCAGCTTCAGACCCATCAGAGAAGACAACGAAGGCAAAGCTTTCAACCTCACAAACTTGACAGTTGGGTTGATATGTCTCAAAATGTATGAGAGCCGCTAACACACTTATTGTGCACTCATAAATTCTAACCATACAACAGGAACAACCAGCAGACCATTATGCAACATAATAATCCAGACCTCACTACGCACAACGCGCCGCAAACAACCAATGGCGTGCCCCTTGAAATGCGCGAAGCAGCAAAGGCCGCTGAACGTGCTCGCCTGAGACAGGGCATCATGCATGTGCGTATTCGTCACTTCTACTGTACCCTGGAGGAGATGTTCGATCCCTCTCTGCGCGGGCAAAGCTTCGTCGTGGGCACTGGCACAGGCCGCCCCAACGAACCCGGGCGTGTAATCGACGCCTCGCCTGCTGCCGTGCACCTGGGCGTCAGTCCCGGCATGCCGCTGCGCCGAGCGCATCGGATAGCCCCGCGTACGCGCTTCCTACCAGCTTCCTACGACCGCTATCAGCCGGTGCTGCAGCGCCTGCGTGAGCGTTATCGCGCCTATTCGCGCATCATAGAATCGGTACCCATTGCCGACACGTTTATTGACCTGCGGGGTTGTGAATTGACCTTCGACTCCCCGGTAGCACTGGCCGCGCAGCTCTGCGCCGAAATTGCCGCTATGGGGTTGACCGCCCTCATCGGCATTGCTAACGGCAAAGCCATTGCCGAGTTAGCAGCGCTCATGAGCCGCAAAGATGGCCGCCAGGGCGTGCTCTACATCCCGCCAGGCCGTGAAGCATCCTTTGTCCAGACCCTGCCCCTATCCCTGCTGCTCCAACTGCGTGCGGCAGGTACCGGCGCCCCCGGCTCATTACCGGATTTAGCTGAACAGCAGGAGAGCCATGGCTCTAATCCACCTGAGGTGGAAGGCAAAAGCGAGCAAGTGGATTCGGTGGCAGTCGCCGAAGTAGTAGCTCACCTCAGGGATTTTGGCATTACCACCTTCGCGCAAGTTGCAACGATGAACCAGGAGGGATTACATCGCCGCCTTGGTAGGCTTGGTAGCTGGCTATACCAGGTGGCTTGCGGCCAGGATGTGAGTCTCGTCGTCCCCGATGCCCCGCCATTGAGCCAGAATGCCCGCGTGCGCTTCCATCACGCCGCTGACGCCGACGAAACCTGCGCCGCCATTCGCAGGCTGGCCAACTACCTTGGCGAGCGCCTGCGCGAACAACGCCTCAAAGGCCAGGTAATCGCGCTTATGCTCTGGCCCAGCCGCTTTGTGCGCCGTGAAACACGCAAGCTCATCATCGATGAAGAAGGTGAAGAGATAGCCGTCACCTCTGCTGAAGAAACTATCAGCGGTCAAATGACGCTCAATCGCCACACGGATGACGCCGACGTCATCGCGCATCACTGCCTTATGCTCTTCGCTCACTACCATACACCTGGCAGCCGCTACCTGCAGGTACAGGTGCGTATTGGCGACATCATTGCCATCACGCAGGTCTACTACCCGCCCCTCGCCCGCGTTCGCGGCAGCAGGCCAACGCGCAAACTTTGATATAGGTGGCGAAGTATCCATAAACGGCGAGCGAAGCGATGCCGAGTGCGTAGGGGCCCGATTTATCGCGCCCTGGGGGTTGGGTGGGTGACCCACCATTGAATTCGCCACCAATATCACTTTGAGGAAGACCACCCTCCATAGCGGGGTTTCGATTTTCCAGTACCCAAATGCATATAATATCAAGTATTGACTTAATTAAGGAAATGTTGTATAATCCATTGTATGGATATGTTTGTGGCACTTGCCGATCCGACCAGAAGGAACATTTTAGAACTCCTTGCCAACAGTGGTGAGTTAGCTGCTACTGCCATCTACGCGCAATTCCCTGTCAGCCCACAAGCGGTCTCACAACATCTCAAAGTCTTACGTGAGGTACACTTAGTGGAGATGGAAAAACGGGCACAAAAGCATGTCTACCGCCTCAATCCACAAACGCTGTCTCAATTTGAAGCATGGGTTCAGCAAATGAAGCAGAGGTGGAGTGAACGTTTTGACGCCTTAGATACAGTACTCGAACGTGAAAAAAAGAAGGAAGGTGAATAACATACTATGCCAGCAAATACAACGCATATTCTTGCAGAACCAGGGAGACAAGAAATAGTCATCACGCGCGAATTCGATGCACCGCGAGAACTCGTCTTTAAAGCATGCACCGATCCAGAACTTATACCGCAATGGTGGGGACCGAGATACCTTTCAACCGAAGTAGACAAGATGGATGTGAAACCTGGTGGTCAATGGCGCTTTATCAATCGAGACGCTGAGGGAAAAGCATACGCGTTTCACGGCGTGTATCACGAAATCCTTGCACCTGAGCGCATTATTGATACCTTTGAGTTTGAAGGGTTACCGGAAACAGGACATGTGACTCTGGAGACGATGAAACTCGAGGCATTGCCTGGAGGAAGAACCAAGCTCATAGCTCAATCCGTCTTCCAGTCAGTCGCTGACCGCGATGGCATGCTCCAAGGTGGCATGGAAGAAGGAGTCAATGATACCTATGATCGTCTTGCAGAACTTCTGAAAAAGCTGTAGAGGCTCTTAATGGCAAAGAACAAAGTCAATACAAAACCAACGAACAAGGACGCCAAGGGTAGCTACGCTTCCGTGAACGGTCTCAATCTGTACTACGAGATCCATGGCGCCGGAGAACTGCTGATCCTGCTGCATGGCGGCGTCGGCGCGATCCAAATGTTCGGCGAAGTGCTGCCGTCCCTCGCCCAGAACCGGCAGGTCGTCGCCGTCGATTTGCAAGCCCACGGGCGCACAGCCGACATCGATCGCCCGCTGAGCTTTGAGCTGATGGTCGGAGACATCACTGCCCTGATCAAGCATCTGGGGATCGAAGAGGCCGACGTCATGGGCTACTCCCTTGGCGGCGGCGTCGCCCTCAGAACCGCCATCCAGCACCCGGAAGTGGTGAGAAAGCTCGTTCTCGTCTCGACCCCCTTCAAGCGGGATGGATGGTACCCAGAGGTACTCGCGGGAATGGGGCAGATGGGTCCTCAGGTCGCGGAGCCGATGAAGCAGACCCCGATGTACCAGCACTATGCCAGCATCGCGCCGAAGCCGGAAGATTGGCCAGTGCTGCTCACCAAGCTCGGCGAGCTGCTCCGGCAGGACTATGATTGGTCCAAGGACGTGGCTGCGATCAAGGCACCCACGCTGATGGTGGTGGGAGATGCCGACAGCGTCCGCACCGCGCATGCCGTGTCGTTCTTCGAGCTGCTTGGCGGCGGCAAGGTCGATGCCGGTTGGGATGGGTCCGGTATGTCCAATGCCCGGCTCGCCATTCTGCCCGCCACGACGCATTACAACATCTACTCGTCTCCCCAGCTTTCGGCCGTCGTCGCGCCGTTCCTCGACGCGCCCATGCCCGGAGCCAAATGACTGGTGACCATAAACCAAAGGAGCAATTATGATGGCAGAGAACACCAAAGAGAACCTTCCGGCAGTCCCTACGATGAAACTTGAGCTGGTGCCGGTACCAGTGTCTGATGTTGACCGCGCCAAGGCTTTCTACGTCGAAAAAGCCGGTTTTAAGTTAGAGGTGGATACGCGTCCTACCGACACGATGAGGGTGGTCCAGCTAACGCCGCCCGGGTCGGCTTGTACGATCGTCTTCGGGACCGGGATGGGGGACATTTCTGCCATGCAGCCTGGATCGGTCAAGGGTCTGCATCTGGTGGTAGCGGATTTACGCGAGGCTCGTGAAGCGCTCGTGAAACGGGGGCTGGAAGTAGGCGAGGTGTGGGACGTGAAAGGAGTGAAGTATGCCGGATTCAGCGACCCCGATGGCAACTTGTGGCTGATGAGCATCTATGCAGCAGACCAGCCATTGTCAACCGCCAGGATTGCCCCATTGACGTTGCTGGAGTCATCGGAGGCCAGAAAGGCGATGGCCGATGCTATTTGTTCTGGCTTGGCCACCCCACCTGACGCCGAGCCCTGCACCATTGCAAACACCTTCTGTAGTCCGGCCTCGTGGGCCATTGAACCCCCCAGCCCAATCGCCGTCTCGACACCGCCAGGGCAAACTGCATTGCAACGGATACCCTGATCGCCGTAATGGAAGGCAATACTCTTCGTTA
>WNFA01001368.1_pt1 | contig 19734 bp, 20 predicted proteins | sample 5400481 | NCBI WGS metagenome assembly WNFA01 (sample SAMN13153340, study PRJNA577476) | soil metagenome | isolation source: 120 cm saprolite under Douglas fir tree site 2 hole 1 replicate 2 | place: USA:California | collected 2015-04-18
CCCACGCAGTGGATCTCGGTCGAGCAGCCGGACCTCCGCATCGTCGACGACACGCTCTGGACGGCGGTGCAGAAGCGGAAGGAGCGGACCCGCCAGCGCTACCTCCGCGGCCCCAAGGGCACGCTCGCGAGCCAGGCCGAGTCCGGGCTGATCAGTCGGTACTTGCTCACCGGCTTCCTGCGGTGCGGCACGTGCGGCGGCTCGATGACTGTGATCGGCGACAGAGGCCGACCGCGATACTTCTGCCTGACCCGGGCGCATCGTGGGGCGGACGCCTGCAGCAACAAGGGCGGGGCTCCGATGGTGGCGGTCGACAAGGGTGTGATCGGGGTGCTGCTCGACGAGCTACTCTCTGATCCCGAGCGGCTGCTGGAGATGGTCAAGGAGCACGACGCGAAGCGGGTGACGGCCACCCCGCCCCGCAAGGACACCGGCAAGGCCCAGGCCCGGCTCAAGAAGGAGATCGACAACCTGGTGGCAGCCCTGGCCGGTGGGCAGGCTACCGGGACCCTCACGGCGGAGATCGCGAAGCGGGAGGCCAGCCTGGCCCTGCTGGTCGCCGCGGACGTCCCCCAGGCCGAGCCCGTGACCCGGGAGAAGTTCCTGACCGGCTACGCGGCCTTCCGGGTCCTGATCAACCAGAAGCACCCTCAGCAGGTCCGGGCGCTCCTCCGCAAGCTGGGCTGCGAGAAGATCGTGCTCACCAAGACCGGCCCCAAGACGTGGGATTTCGCGGGCGAGTTCGACGCCAGCCGGATTATAGACAGCGCTCCTTCCGAGTCCTCGGGCGGCGTGATCCGGTTGATGTAGAAGTCCACCATCTCGGTCCCGTACTTCCGGAACTCCTCGGCCAGGCGGGTCTTGACCGCCACCGCCATCTCGTCGTACTGCCGCGGCAGCTCGAGCAGGCTCTGCACGGTCTCGCCGAGGAAGTCGTTCAGCCGGGCCACGATGACTTCGCGGAGATAGTCTTCGATCTGATCCGTGGTGTAGCTGCCCTGGGTGCCCACCAGGCTGTTGACGAAGAGGAGCGGCTGGGTGACCCGCATGGTGAAGCTGCCGAAGGCGCGCAGGCGGATCAGGCCGAGCTGGCTGTCCTTGAAGGCCACCGGATCGCGCGTGCCCCACCGCATATTGGTGAAGACCTTCAGGTTGACGAAGTAGACCTCGGCGCGGAACGGGCTCTGGAACCCCCAGGGCAGCGAGAGCAGCCGGGTGAGGATCGGCAGGTTCTGGGTGGACAGGGTGTGGCGGCCGGGTCCAAGCACGTCGAGCCCCTGGCCGTCGCGGAAGAAGACCGCGGCCTGGTTCTCGCGCACGATGAGCTGGGCACCCATCTTGATGTCGCCCGATCCGTCCTCCGGGTAGCGCTGGACGATGCCGGTGCCGGTCTGATCGAACCACTCGATGACTTCCATCATGATCGGGGACATGGCGGTGGTCCGTCCTAGTCCGCGTCGACGATGTGCCGACGCTGGTCGAAGAGCTCCGCGAAGTCATCCAGCGCTTCCCGCATGTGCTCGGCCGCGCTCCGGAGCGCCTCCGCGTCGGAGAGCGCGGCGCGCACCGCTTCCGCCTTGGCCCGCACCGCGCTCAGCGCGTCGAAGAGCCCGAGGTCGAAGGCGTAGAGCTGGGCCAGCGTGTCGCCGTCCACCGTGTGGAGGTCGAAGAGGCCGGAGTAGCCCCGGCCCGCGAACTCCACGGTGCGGCTCAGGCGCTCGAGCCGGCCCGCGAGCCGGTCGAGGCGCGGCAGCGAGGAGAGATCGCCGGAGCCGGCGATGCGCTCCTTGTCCTCCTCGAGGCTCTGGATGAGTCGCTGCAGCTCACCGACGAGCCGCATCCGGACCTGCTTGTCGGTGGCTCGGGCATTCTCCCGGTCCTGATAGCCCGCCACTCCGGGAACGAACCGGACTAGCCGCTCCAGCCGCTTCGCGACGGTGACCCCACCCATTGCTTGCCTCCTCGGTTTCTCCGGGTGCGCCCGGACAAGCCGACGAGAGTGCAAGCGGATTGCCAGCGAGAATTTAGTCCAACTTACCGAAATGGAAAGAAAGAACAGCAGCGTGCCACGGCGACTCTGGCAGGGCGTGTCAGTCTGCTGACACTTCTTGCCGGGTCTGGGCGCTGGATGCGACGGGCTCCTACCCGGGGAACTCCCGTAGCAGCCGGCCGGGCCGGCCGCACTGGGGCATCACGCCGCGCTCGTTCACGGTCCGGACCCCGTTGACCCACACCCCGCGGAGGCCGACGGCCGGCGTATCGAGCCGGCTGGCCCCGGTCGGCAGGTCGTTCACGCGGCGCTTGCCGCCGCGGCCGACGGTCCTCGGATCGAACAGCATGAGGTCGGCCCAGGCGCCGGCCTGGAGCCGGCCGCGGTCCTGGATGCGGTAGGCGTCGGCCACCGCGCTGGTCACCGCCCGCACCGCCTCCTCGAGGGTGAGGTCGCCGCGCTCGCGCACCCAGTGCCCGAAGAGGTGCAGGCCGAAGCCCGCGTCGCAGAGAAACGAGAGATGGGCGCCCGCGTCGGACAGGGCCACCGCGGCATGGGGGTGGCGCAGGAGCCGCTTCACCTCGCCCTCGTCAATATTGAAGAGGCGGCAGTCGAACATGGCGTCGAGCTCGCCGTCGAGGCCGAAGTCGAGGAAGGTGTCCCAGGGATGCTGGCCCCGCTCGCGGGCCAGCGCGCCGATGGTCTTGCCCTCCAGCCCCCGGTGCTCGGGGCGCTGCACCTCCGCGATGGCCAGGTGATCCCAGTTCTTGTCGCTGAAACGGTTCGGCACGCCCGGCTGGCCGATCTCCCGCTTGAGGGCGGCGCGGAACGACGGGTCGGCGAGCACCGCGCGGTAGCGCGCCTCGTCGGTGGCCTCGATGGCGGGCCGCCAGGCGATGAAGGCCTCGAGCGGGTAGGGGTGGCGGAGGGTGAACTCCATGCCGAGCGGGAAGCACCCCACCTGCGCCCACAGCTCGCGCCCGCGGCTGCGCGCGGCCTCGATCTCGCCCAGCTCGCGGAAGACGCGGGTCGGATCGCCCGGGTCGACGAACATCGCCGCGATCATCACCGGCCGGCGGGTGGCGGCCGCGATGCCCTCGAGCCACGGCACCGTGGAGGTCATGCCCTTGGTGAGCATGAAGACCCCGTGGCCGACCTCGCCGAGCGCGCCGGTGAGCGCGGCCATCTCGCGCTCGTCGGCCAGCCGCGAGGGCATCGGGATGCCGTGCTCGCCGTTGTGCTGTTCGAGCGTGGAGGTGGCGAAGCCGATCGCGCCGGCCCGGAGGGCCTCCACCACGATCCGCCGCATCTCCGCGATTTCCGTGTCGGTGGCCTTCCGCTTGCTGGCCTCCTCGCCGAGCACGTAGGTGCGCACCGAGGAGTGGCCCACGAACGAGGCCACGTTGGGCACGAGCCCCCGGCGCTCGAGCGAGGCCAGGTACTCGGGATAGCTCTCGAAGTCCCACTGGATCCCCGCGCGCATGGCCTCGAGCGACATGCCCTCCACGTGCGTGAGGTTGCGCACGACGAGGTCGCGGTTGGCGGGGCGGCACGGGGCGATCGTGAAGCCGCAGTTGCCGATCACCACCGTGGTCACCCCGAGCGAGGTCGAGGGGGTGGCGAAGGGATCCCAGGTGAGCTGGGCGTCGTAGTGGGTGTGGATGTCCACGATACCGGGCGCCAGCACGAGGCCGCCCGCGTCCACCCGCTCGCGCGCGGGGCCGAGATCGCCGCCGCGCCGGTCGCCGCTGAGCGCGGCGATGTGGCCGTCCTTGACCGCGAGGCTGCCGTCCCGCGCGGGCGCGCCGAGACCGTCGATGAGACGCGCATTGTCGATGACGAGATCGTGCACGAGGAGGCCTCCTGGGCTCGGAGCTTGCCTGACCGGCTGAGGCTAGCGCGGGGGCGGCGGCCCGTCAACCGAGGCCAGGCTCCTGTCGGCATCAGGGCCGCCCCCTCACCCTGCCCTCTCCCCCTCGCGGGGGAGAGGGGTCACCAACCGGCTCCCTCTCCCTCCTGGGAGGGAGAGGGTCGAGGTGAGGGTGGGGCGCACAGGGCTAGAGCGTCCGCAGCGCCTCGGTGACCGGGATGCGGGCCGCGCGCACCGCGGGCAGGAGCCCGCCGGCCAGGCCGATGACCAGCGCCCAGGTGAGCCCGCGGAGGAGCAGGCCCGGCGTCACGCGGAAGTCGAAGGCCACCTGGGAGAAGGTATTGAAGTTGAGCGTGGAGAGCGAGGCCCCGTCGCAGTAGACGTAGGCCAGCCCCCCGCCCACCGCCCCGCCCAGGAGCGACAGCAGGAGGGCTTCGATCATCACCGAGACCACCACCGGCGCGCCGCCGAAGCCGATGGCGCGCAAGGTGGCGATCTCGACCTGGCGGCTCGCGATGGCCGAGTACATGCAGTTGAGGGCGCCGAAGGTGGCGCCCACCGCCATGAAGGTGGCCACCGTGTAGCCCAGCACGTTGATGAGCCCGGCCAGCACATTGGCCTGCTTGGCGTAGTACTCGGGCTCGCGGAGCACGCTGATCGAGAAGCGGCGATCGCGCCCGACCGAGTCGCGGAAGGCAGCGAGGCCCGCGTCCGAGCCGTCGGCGAGCCGGGCGGTGACCGACTGGTAGCCGGTGCGCCGGAACGCGGACATGGCCACCTCGGCGTCGGCCCAGATCTCGGACTCGTGCACGTCGCCGCCGCTCTCGAAGATGCCGACCACCGTCCAGTCGCTGTCGCGGAAGCCGATGCGCGAGCCGACCGACAGCCCCGCGAACTGGCCGGCCGCCTTGCGGCCGACGACGACCTCGCGGACCCCGGGCTCGAAGCGGCGGCCCTCCACGAGGCGCGCCTCGTCCCGGATGTCGAACGCGGCGCGCTGCACGCCGCGGAACGGCACGTTGTTGGGATGGCTCTCGCCCTTGCGGGGCAGGTCCACCATGACCACCAGCTCCGCGGAGGCGAGCGGGCGGCCGGCTCCGTCGCGGGCCACGCCGGGCAGGGCCGCCAGCAAGGTTGCCTGGTCACGCTCGACGCCGCTCGACAGCTCCGCGTCGGAGCCGGCGCGCAGCATGATCACGCGATCGCCGCGCCCGGTGCTCGCCAGCGTATGCCGAAATCCTTCGGACATCGCGAGTACCGAGACCAGCACACCCACGACGCCCGCGATTCCCACGACCACCACGAGCGACGTGCCGACCCGCGACGGCAGGTTGCGCAGGTTCATGAGGGTGATCGCCGCGATCTGGGTCAGCGTGCGCATCAAGGGAGCCGGTGGTCGACGCGTGTCCGCCCACGAACCGGAACTGGCCCCGCGCAGATGAATGATGCGGTGGGGGGGATTGGGGGAGGAGCGCCGCCGCTCCCCCCCAATAAGAACAATGCCGTACCTGCGCGCGTCATGAGCCGGCCGGTTGACCGCTAGTGGCCGGAGAGGGCGTCGATGATCTTGAGGCGGTTGGCTCGCAATGCCGGAGGGAGGCCGATGGCGAGGGCGACGAGGGCCGCGACGGCGGCGGCGAGCAGCCAGGTGTCGGCGCCGACGAAGAGCGGGGGGAAGCGGCCGCCGGTGGAGCCGTTGAGCGCGGGCATGGCGGCCACCGCCGCGCCCATGCCGATGCCGCCGCCCAGGACCAGCAGCAGCACCGCCTCCGCGAGCACCAGCGCGGTGACCTTGCCGTCGGAGAAGCCGAGCGTCTTTAAGATTGCCAGCTCCGGGATGCGCTCGCGGATGGACTGGGCCATGGTGTTGCCGGTCAGGATCAGGATGGTGAAGAACACCGCGATCAGGATACGGGTGACCAGGGCGCCGATGTCGCCGATCTGCTTGGCGAAGCCAATGGCGAACTCCTTCTCGGGCTGGGTCTTGGTCTCGTCCGGCGAGTTCGTGAACAGGGTGTCGATCGAGGCCGAGATGGCGCGGGCCTGCGTGGAGTCGGCCACCCGCACGATGTACCAGCCGGTCTTGCCGCGCCCGTTCTGGCGAGCCTCGTCGAAGTAGGCCACGTTGATCAGGACCATGTCGGTATTGCCGCGCACCGCCGGATCGTCGGCGTCGAGGATGCCGACCAGGTCGAACTCCCAGCTCATGCTCCCATCGGTCTTCGGATGGATCTCCGAGCTGATCGGCAGCTTCTGCCCGACCTTCCAGCCGAAGCGATCGGCAAGCCGCTTGCCCGCTATCGCCCCGGTGCGCGTCCGGGCGAAGGCCTCCCGATGCGCGCGATCGATGGTGAACTCCGGGTACATGTCGAGATAGCGCGCCGGATCCACCGCGAAGACCGGGAAGGCATTGGACTCGTTCTGGTACTTGGCCCCGAACCAGTCCGCGGAGGCCACGCCCACCACCCCCGGCACCTGCTCGATCCGGCGTCCGTAGGACATCGGGAGTGGCTCGATGATGGAGTAGCGCGCGGTGGTGAGCAGGCGCTTGGCGTCGGCGGCATCGGCGCCCGACTCGAAAGCGACCTGCACCGCCTGCAGGAGCCCGAACAGCGCGAAGGCCACCACGATGGACAGGAGCGTCAAGATCGTGCGCGTCTTCTTGCGGAAGAGGCCGGCCCAGAGCAGCGGGAGATATCTCACGCGGAGACGGGCTCCGCGGTCATGGTGCCCTTGTCGAGGTGCACGCGCCGCCGCGCGTACTCCGCGGCCTTGGGATCGTGGGTGACCATCACCACCGTCTTGCCGTGCACCCGGTTGAGCATCTGGACGAGGCGCAGCACTTCGTCGGCGGTGGCCCGGTCGAGGTCGCCGGTGGGCTCGTCGCAGACCAGCAGGGTGGGATCGGAGACGATGGCGCGCGCGATCGCCACCCGCTGCTCCTGGCCGCCGGATAGCTCCCGGGGTTTGTGGCGGGCGCGATCGTCGAGGCCGACCAGGGACAGCGCGATGTGGGCGCGTCGGCGGCGCTCAGCCGCGGAGAGATCAGTCAGGAGCAGCGGCAGCTCCACGTTCCGCTGGGCCGAGAGCGCGGGGAGCAGGTTGTAGAACTGGAAGACGAAGCCCACGTGGGCGGCCCGCCAGGCGGCCAATTCCCCGCCCGAAAGCTGATCGATGCGCCGGTCCCCCACCGTGATGCTGCCGCCGGTCGGGGTGTCGAGCCCGCCGATCAGGTTGAGGAGCGTGGTCTTGCCCGAGCCCGAGGGCCCCATCAGGGCCACGAAGTCCCCGGTCGGGATGTCGAGGTCGATGCCGTGCAGCACCTCGATGCGCTCGCGGCCGCGCCGGTAGACCTTGGTGACGCCGCGAATCTCGACGAGGTTCGCCACCGCGCTCACCGGGGCTCGGCCGACTTCACCGCCTGGCCGTCGGTGAGCGTGGGCGGCGGGGCGAGCACGACCCGCTCGCCGTCGCGCAGGCCGCTCAGGACGCGGCGCTGGCCCGACACGTCGGGCCCGAGCGTCACGCTCCGGCGCTCGACCTTGCCGTCGGCGTAGACGAAGACCGTTGCGCGATCATTGTCGGTACGTACGGCTTCGGCCGGTATCAACACGCCCGGCACCGGTCGCGGCATCTCACCACCGGCCGGCTTCGGGTCGAGGAAGCCCACCCGCGCGCCCATGTCCGGCACGATGCGCGCATCCTTCGCCTTGATCGCGATGCGGACCTTCACGGTGGCCTTGCTCCGGTCCGCGGTCGGGATGATCGCGATCACCTCGCCGGGGATCTTCCACTCCGGATAGGCGTTGAGCGTCGCCTCCACCGGCTGGCCGGGGGTCACGCGGTTGATGTAGGACTCGTTGACGTCCACCTGGATCTCGAGCGAGTCCATGTCCACGATGGTGCCGATGCCGGTGCGCGTGAAGCCGCCGCCCGCCGAGATCGGCGAGATCATCTCCCCGGGCTGCGCCGACTTGGCGACGACCACGCCGCTGAACGGGGCGCGGATCACCGTGTTGTCGAGCTGGACCTGGGCGACCGCCTGCGACTGCTGCGCCACCTTGACCTGCTCCTCGGTGGCGGCCAGGCGCGCCCGCAGCATGTCGCGCTGGGCCAGCGCCGCGTCGAGCGCTTGCGGCGCGATGAGCTGGCGGTCGTAGAGCCCCTGCTGGCGCGCGTGGTCCTGCTCGGCCTGGACGAGCTGGGCCCGGACCTCGGCGAGTTGGGATCGCGCGGCGGTGAGCTGGGCCCGCGTGAGCCCGAGCTGCGCCTGCGCTTCGGTGTCGTCGAGCCGGGCCAGCACCGCGCCCTCGCGCACGCGCTGGCCCTCCTCGATCAGCACCTCGGTCACCTTGCCGGTGATCTTGGCGGAGACGGTGGCCTGACGGCGGGCGGTGACGTAGCCGCTCGCGTCGAGCACGGAGCCGGCCCCCGCGCCCTGGCCGGTCGCGCGCGCCACCACCGTCTGCACCACCGGGGGCTGGGCGCGGAGGACGCCGAGCCAGAGCCCGCCACCCAGGAGCACCGCGGCCGACGCGAGGAAGACGTACAGACGGATGCGCCGGCGCGGCGGGCGGTCCGCGCCGCGATCGATACGCAACTGGCTGAGGAGGTCTGATTTCTCCAAGACGCCCCAGTGTGCCACAGCCGGGCCCGGTGTTAGAATCGGACCCCCGATTCCACCCGATTCGAGCCCCTGGGAGCCGACATGGAGCTGGCCGCGAAGCGCTTCGCCGCGTTGCTCGCCCGCGGCCGCTGAGCGTGCGCGTTCGACGGATGAGTGGCATACGGAAACCGTAGAGAATGCCGCTGCCTGACGCCATCGTTGCTGTGGTGCTGAGTGGGCCCTTGGTGTTGATGATTCGGCGGGGGCCGAGTGGACCCGATCCCGGATATTGGGCGCCGCCCAGCGGCAAGGTGGAGCCCGGTGAGAGACAGGAGGCCGCTGTCATCCGCGAGGTGAAGGAAGAGGTAGGCGTGACGATCCGACCGGTACGGAAGGTCTGGGAAAGCATCTCAGCGGGAGGGACCCATACACTGCACTGGTGGTTGGCGGACGCGGAGGACCACGATCTCAGGCCTGACCGGCGGGAGGTCAGTGATGCCCGCTGGGTGACCGTCCAGGAGATTGCGACGCTGAAGCCGACCTTCGCCGGCGATCGTCACTTCTTCGGAGAGATATTCCAGCGCGCATGACCCGTGCGAGCGGGCACTGTCGAACTGAACGCTGCAGCAGACCGGGGGCTCGCGCTGCTCGCCCTCCGGCTGCTGAGCGTGAGCGTTAGAGCGCATACACCGTGATCGTCGAGCCGCTCGCGTCGCATCCTGAGGTGCTACCCCAGTTGCAGGCGTGGTTCGAAGCCGAGTGGCCGTCGTACTACGGCGCTGATGGCCCGGGCGATGCGCGGCGCGACCTCCAGGCCTACTCGAACCCAGACGGTCTACCATTCGGGGTGGTCGCGTTTGAACAGGGTTCCGTGTGCGGTGTGGGGGCACTCAAGGTCGATTCCATCGCGAGCCACGCCCATCTCTCGCCGTGGGCCGCAGCGGGGCTGGTCCGTCCCGGTCTACGCGGGCGCGGTATCGGTCAGCAGCTCTTGCTCGCGTTGGAGGCACAGGCCAGAGTCATGGGCTTCAATCGCATTTACTGCGGCACAAGCACCACCGAACGTCTGCTGCAACGCTGTGGCTGGCAGCTCCTGGAGCGCATCGTCCATGAAGGCGAGGGCTTTGGCATCTATGAGAAAGCGCTCTAACCCCCGCTTGCACCGGACGCTCAACCAGCCGCGCTTCGCTTGCTGCTTTCGCGCCAGTGAAGCGGATCGTTAGGCCGACTCCACACGTCATGTCAGCCGAACGCGAAAAGATGATTGCGACTCTCAAGGAGCATCTCGTGCCTGTCCTCAAGGACCGAGGCTTCAAGGGTTCGTTCCCGCATTTTCGCCGCCCGACCGACACCGCGATTCATCTACTCACGTTCCAGTTCGACAAGTGGGGAGGCGGTTTCGTCATTGAGATTGCTTCCTGCCCCGTGGAAGGAGTCACCATGCACTGGGGCGAGCACATCCCGCCCTCCAAGGTCACGGCCCAGCACGTCATCCATCGGTTACGGCTGGGAGCATCCGACGCCAAGAGCGACCATTGGTTTAGATACGACCGCCGTGGCTTGCTTTCATTCAGCGACCCTTACGAGAGAGCGGCACGAGAGGTCTTGCCGCTTTTGGACAGTCAGGCAGAGACCTTCTGGAGACAGACACATGGGCCGGGTCGCTGAGCTTGGGTCGTTAGGCGAGGCGAGTTCCTGCGTAAACGGCAATCGACAAAAGTTTGTCGCCGTGTCGAATTCGCGCCCCCTCGTTCGACTATTCGGTAGAAACAGGGCACACAATCGATTCGAGGCCCTCGGGGCGCCCTATACTCGATCCCAAGATCGATAGGAGATTGTATCGTCATGATCGACACACCGCAGATCACGCAGACCGCCGTCCAGCTAACCGCCATCATCCCCCTGACCATTCCGCGGGAGGAGATCCGGAATGTCATGGGTCCGGGAATCCGCGAGCTGATGGCCACCATCTCCGCCCAGGGCATCGCCCCCGCCGGGCCATGGTTCACGCACCACCTGAGGATGGACCCAGACACCTTTGACTTCGAGATCAGCGTGCCCGTCGCGGCGCCGGTTGCCGCCGCGGGCCGCGTGAAGCTGGGCCAACTGCCCGCCACGACGGTGGCGCGGACGGTCTACCATGGCGCCTACGAGGGACTCGGCGCCGCCTGGGGCGAGTTCGATGCCTGGATCGCGGCCAACGGGCACACGCCGGCCTCGGACCTGTGGGAATGCTACGTCGCGGGCCCGGAGTCGAACCCAGACCCCGCCACCTGGCGCACGGAACTCAACCGACCACTGACCGACTAAGGCCGAGTACTCGAGACATAACCTCGAACCCCAGTCGGGGGCCATGCGGGAAGGCCACGCAAGTCGCACTGCAGAACACAACGCGCTCTTCCGCGCGCTCGAATCGGCCCTGCCTGAGAGCAGACGGCTCTTCAAGGATCCGCTGGCGCGGGCTTTTCTGACGTGGCCGTTCGCAGTCGTGACCTGGCTCGCGGTCGTTCCCGGTCTTCGGGAGCTCGTCCCTTGGTTCATCGACAGCCGGTGGCCGGGGGTACGTTCCTCCGTGGTCGCCCGCACCCGGCTCATCGATGATGCGATCGCGGCGTCCCTTGGAGAACGCACCGAGCAGCTCGTCATTCTTGGTGCGGGATTCGACTCCCGGGCCTACCGCTTGCCGGGCCTGGGCGACATCACGGTCTTCGAAGTCGACCATCCAGATACCCAGACCGCCAAACGGAGGGCACTGGGACGCGTCCTCTCCGTCCTGCCGAAGCACGTTCGGTTCGTTGGCATCGACTTCAATCAGCGCGAGCTGGAGTCCGTCATGCCCGCGGCCGGCTACCGCGAGGCGGCGCGCACGTTCATTCTCTGGGAAGGCGTAACGAACTACCTGACAGAAGCCGCTGTCGATACCACCCTGCGGTGGTGCGCGGGCGCGTCGCCCGGTAGCCTACTGCTCTTCACGTACGTTCACCGCGACGTACTCACGAGGCCAGGCGCCTTCATCGGCACCGAGAGGCTTTTCGCTTCTCTCGCAAAGGTCGGCGAGAAGCTGACGTTCGGGATCGAACCAAGCGAGTTGCCGGAGTTCCTGGCGAAACGCGGCCTGTCCCTCGAAAGCGATGTTGGCGCCGCAGAGTATCGAGAGCGCTACTTCAAGGACGCGGCACGCAAGATGCGCGGGCATGAGTTCTATCGCGTTGCGCTAGCTCGCGTTGGGCCGCCTGGACATTAGGTCTCATAAAACGGAGATCCCATGGCAGTTAACGAAGTGTACGCTGCGTTTCTCTTCTCGTACGGCACGCTCCAACTCGAGGCTGTGCAAATGGCGACGTTTGGTCGGCAATTGGCTGGTACAAGCGATGCGTTGCGAGGGTTCGAACTGGTCTTGTTAAAGATCGAAGACCAGACGGTCGTTGCCATCAGCGGAAAGGCGCAGCACACCATGGCCAAGTTCACCGGCCGCGCTTCCGACGTGGTATCCGGAACGGTGTTTGCGGTCACGCCAGATGAAAGTCAGAGTGCCGACAAGTACGAAGTGGCGGCGGTCAAGCGAGTGGCAGTAGTCCTTCAATCGGGGGTACGTGCGTGGGCATACGTCGATCCTCGATACGCGCCCTCGGATTCATGAGGAGACTTCCTGGGTGATGTCACCGTAGTTGCGTTCGGCGTACTGACGCTCGTCGGACTCGCACTCGTCGGGTTCGGCGCCCTTCGGCGCGCTCGCATCCTGCTGGTGGTTGGCAGCGGGCTCCTACTTGCGCTCGCCGGCGCCTGGACGCTCGGCTTGCCTGGCGCTGCGGTTGGGGTGGTCGCGCTCGGGTTCTTGAGGCGCAGGCGCTCAGCGATCGTCAGGCGTCATAGGTAAGCGCGTCGGTCTCTGCCCGTTCAGTACGGGAGCCGGGGCATACTAGAGGCAGATACCATGTCGATGGCCACGGTCGAGGCCGAACGGGAGATCGCGCGAGAGCTCGAGGCGAGCGAGCGCCTGCTGTGGTCCGGAGTGCCACGTCAGGGCGTTGTGCTGACAGGGCGATGAGCACCCGCCACACCCGCAGCTTCCCCGCCCGCCGGGACGCCCTGCCGGAGGTGGAGGCGTTCCTCACCGAGATGTGCGCGGGCGCCGGCCTCAGCCGCCAGATGTGCCTGCGGATCACGCTGCTGGTGGAGGAGCTCTTCACCAACACGGTGGTGCACGGCCACGGCGCCGACAGCGACGCCCCGGTGCATCTCGACTGCGAGGTGGCGGCCGGGCGCATCGCGCTCGTCTACGAGGACACCGGCCCGCCCCACGATCCCTTCGCGGTGGTGGCGAGCCCCGACCCGGGCGCGGACGTCGAGGACCGGCCGGTGGGCGGGCTCGGCGTGCTCCTCGTCTCCGCCATGGCCCAGCAGGTCGAGTACCAGAGGGCCGGCGACCGGAACCGCATTTCGCTCGTGATCGGCGCCGCCTAGGCATCCCGCGCGCTCCCTGCTACCATCCCCCGCGGAGGTCTCGCCATGACCTGGAAGTCTGAGATGGACGAGCTGAAGCGCCGCGAGGAGTTCGCCGAGGGCCTGGGCGGCCCCGAGCGCGTCAAGCGACAGCACGACGGCGGGCGCTACACGATCCGCGAGCGGATCGACCGGCTGGTGGATCCGCAGAGCTTCCACGAGATCGGCAAGATCGCGGGGAAGGCCTCCTACGACGCCAAGAACGATCTCAAGGAGCTGATGCCGTCGAACTTCGTCTTCGGCCGCGCCCGCCTGGATGGCCGCGCGGTGGTGGTGGGCGGCGACGACTTCACGGTACGGGGCGGCTCGGCCGACGCGACGATCAAGGGCAAGCACAACCAGTGCGAGCAGATGGCCAACGAGCTGCGCCTCCCGCTGATCCGCATCGTCGAGGGCTCGGGTGGCGGCGGCTCGGTGAAGACCATCGAGACCACCGGGCGCGCCAACGTGCCCGGCGTGGCCGGCTGGGAGTGGGTCGTGAACAGCATCGGCACAGTGCCGCGCGTGGCGCTGGGCCTGGGCTCGGTGGCCGGCCTCGGCGCCGCGCATCTCGCCGCCGCGCACTTCTCGGTCATGGTCAAGGACAAGTCGGCGCTCTTCGTGGCGGGCCCACCCGTCGTCGCGCGCCTCGGCCAGAAGCTCACCAAGAACGAGCTCGGCGGCTGGCAGATCCAGCTCAAGGCCGGCGCGGTGGACCAGGCGGTGGACACGGAGGAAGACGCCTTCGCGGTCGCGCGGCGCTTCCTCTCCTATCTGCCTTCGTCCATCTACGAGCTGCCCCCGCGCGGCCCGCAGACCGACGACCGGGAGCGCCGCGAGGAGTGGCTCGCCGACGCGGTGCCGCGTAATATCCGTAAGCCGTACAAGATGCGCGCGATCGTGGAGGCGGTGGTGGACCGCGGCTCCTTCTTCGAGATCCAGCCGCTCTACGGCCGCGCCATCATCACCGGGCTGGCCCGGCTCGACGGCTGGCCGGTGGCGGTCCTGGCCAGCGATCCGTACTACTACGGCGGCGCCTGGACCGCCGATACCTGCCAGAAGGTGGAACGCTTCGTGGACTTCGCCCAGACCTTCCACCTGCCGGTGGTCTACCTGGTGGACTGCCCGGGCTTCCTGATCGGCCTCGAGGCCGAGCAGACCGGCACCATCAAGCAGGGCGTGCGCGCGATGGCTGCCATCTGGCAGTCGACCATTCCGTGGTGCGCGGTCATCATCCGCAACGTCTTCGGGGTGGCGGGCGCCGCCCACAAGCCGGGGGCGCGCTACGGCCCGCGCTACGCGTGGCCGTCGGGCCGCTGGGGCTCGCTGCCGCTCGAGGGCGGCATCGAGGCCGCCTACCGCGCCGACATCAACGCGGCCGCCGATCCGGCCGCGAAGATGATCGAGATCGAGGAGCGGCTGCAGAAGCTCCGCTCGCCCTTCCGCTCCGCGGAGGCCTTCTGGATCGAGGAGATCATCGACCCGCGCGCCACCCGCCCGCTGCTCTGCGAGTTTGCCGAGCTGGCCGCGCCGCTGCGCGAGCCGGGTCCATCCACCCACCGCATGCGGCCGTGAGCGCGCTCGGTTACCCCACCCCTCACCCTGCCCTCTCCCCTGAGGGGAGAGGGACATAGTGATGAAAGGCCCTTCAGCCATGGCGTACCAGGCCTTCGATCTCACCGGCAAGACCGCGATCGTCACCGGCGGCAATAGCGGCATCGGCCTCGGCATGGCGGAGGCGATGGCGCACGCCGGCGCGGCCGTCTGCATCTGGGGCACCAACGAGGACAAGAACGTGCACGCGCTCGCACGCCTGCACGCGATCGGGGCGAAGGCCCTGGCCCTCCGCTGCGACGTGAGCGACGAGGTGGCGGTCGACCACGCGTTCGCCGAGACCGTGTCGACCCTGGGCGGGGTGGACGCCTGCTTCGTCAATGCGGGCGTCTCCGGCCGCGGCGCCGCCGCGAGCTTTGCGGAGATGACCACCCAGGAGTGGCACCGGGTGCTGGCGGTGAATCTCGACGGCGCCTTCTTCACCCTGCGCGCGGCCGCCCGGCACATGACCGCGCGCGGGGCCGGCGGCTCGCTGGCGGTCACCGCGAGCCTGGCCGCGCTGGAAGGCTCGCCGCTCAGCGCCCACTATGCGGCCAGCAAGGGCGCCATGCTCTCGGTCATGCGCGCGCTTTCGGTCGGGCTCGCGCGGCACAAGATCCGGGTCAACGCCATCGTGCCCGGCTGGATCGACACGCCGATGACCGAGAAGGCCGTCCACGGCGATGCCTTCCAGACGCGCGTGCTCCCGCGGGTGCCCGCCCGGCGCTGGGGCACCGGCAACGACTTCGGCGGCATCGCGGTCTACCTGGCCAGCGACGCCAGCAGCTACCACACCGGCGACACCTTCGTCATCGACGGCGGCTACGCCATCTTCTAGTCCACCCTCACCCCGACCCTCTCCCTGGGAGGGAGAAGGAGTCGAAACACCCTCTCCCCTCAGGGGAGAGGGGAGGGTGAGGGGTCCTACCGGTTCCGCACGGGCTCCTCGGCGCGCCACTGGCCCGGCGGGAGCGTGCCGAGCGCGTAGGGGCCGATCGCGACCCGGATCAGCCGCAGCGTCGGATGCCCCACCGCCGCGGTCATGCGCCGCACCTGCCGGTTGCGCCCCTCGCGGATCCCGATCTCGAGCCACGCGGTCGGAATGGCCGCGCGCCGGCGGATCGGCGGATCGCGCGGCCAGAGCCGGGGCGGCTCGGCGATGAGTCGCACGCGCGCGGGCCGCGTGCGCCCGTCCTTGAGGACCACGCCGGCGCGGAGCTGCTCGAGCGCGGCCTCCGCGGGCTCGCCCTCCACCTGCGCCCAGTAGGTCTTCTCGACGCCGCGCCGCGGCTCGGCCAACCGCGCCTGGAGCGCGCCGTCGTCGGTGAGCAGCACGAGCCCCTCGCTGTCGTGGTCGAGGCGGCCGGCCGGGTAGACGCCGGGAACCGAGACGTAGCGGGCCAGCGTCGGCCGGCCCGCCGTGTCGGTGAACTGGCACAGCACGCCGTAGGGCTTGTTGAGGAGGATCAGCCTCACTCGGACTCGAGCGCCGCCATCTGCCGCGGATCCAGCTCGAGCCAGACCTTCTCGTCCACCTCGAAGATCTCGTGCGGGCGCGCGGTCACCCGCAGCGAGAGCGCGCTGCCCGCCGGGCGCACCGTGTAGTCCCAGTGCTCGCCCAGGTAGGCGCGCTGCGCGACCTGGCCGGGGACGACGCTGGCCCGGTCGGCCGCGGGCGGCGGCTGGCGGTGCAGCAGGATGGACTGCGGCCGGAGCGAGAAGCTCACCCGACCCGCGAGCGACGCTGGCTCGGGGAAGGCGCGCCGCGCGATCGCGAAGTGGTCGAAGACGACCTCCTCGCCGCGCACCTCACCGTCCAGCAGGTTGGTGCGCCCGATGAAGCCGGCGACGAAGCGCGTACGTGGACGCGCATAGAGGGCGCGCGGGGCGTCCACCTGCTCGACCCGGCCCTGGTTCATGACCGCGATGCGGTCCGAGGCCACCATCGCCTCCGCCTGGTCGTGCGTCACGTACACCGTGGTGATGTGGAACTCGTCGTGCAGGCGGCGGATCTCGTAGCGCATCTCCTCGCGCAGGTTGGCGTCGAGATTGCTGAGCGGCTCGTCGAGCAGCAGCACCGCCGGCTGCACCACGATGGCGCGGGCCAGCGCGACGCGCTGCTGCTGGCCGCCCGACAATTCTTGCGGGTAGCGCGCGCCCAGGTGGCCCATCTGCACCACGTCGAGGATCTGGTCCACCTTGGTGCGGATCTCCGTCCGGGGCAGGCGCCGCACCTCGAGCCCGAACGCGACGTTCTCCGCGACCGTCATGTTGGGCCAGATCGCATAGCTCTGGAAGATCATGGACATGTGGCGCTTCTCGGGCGGCAGCGTGGAGCCGGGCGAAGAAATGGTGCGCCCGTCCATCGCGATGGTGCCCTCGCTCGGGGCGAGGAAGCCCGCGATCATCCGCAGGGTGGTCGTCTTGCCGCAGCCCGACGGCCCCAGGAGGGAGACGAACTCGCCGGGCTGGAGCGTCAGGCTGAAATGGTCCACCGCGGTCACGCTGCCGAAGCGGCGGCTCACGTCGGTGAGGACGAGACGGCTCACGTGGCGGTCCGTTTCAAGAGAAAATCGCGGCCGACCAGGCGGAAGCCCACCAGCACCAGCGCCACCGTGACCACGACCAGGATCAGGCCCATGGAGGAGAGCACCTCGAAGTTGCCCTCGTCGCTCTTGTCGAAGAGCAGGACCGAGAGCACCTGGGTGCCGGTGGTGTAGAGGAAGATCGCGGAGGAGAGCTCGCGGGTGGCCGGGATGAAGACCAGGATGAAGGCGCCCGCCAGCCCGCGCCGGAGCAGGGGGGCCACCACGCGGCGCAGGGCCAGGAGCCGCCCGGCGCCCAGGATGCGCGCGGCGTCCTCCAGCTCCGGGTTGATGCTGCGGAGCGCCGCGTCGCTGTTGGAGTACGCGATCGGCAGGAAGCGGGTGGCGAAGGCGAGGATCAGGATCCACGCGGTGCCGTAGAGCAGCAGCGGCTTCGTGGTGTAGGCCGCGTAGAAGCCGATGGCGAGCACGATGCCCGGAATCACGAAGGGCGCCATCGCCACGTAGGTCAGCACGCGACCGAACGGCACCAGGCGGCGGGCCACGATGTAGGCGATGGCCAGGGCCAGCCCGAGCGCGATGAGCGAGGCGGCCGCCGCGTAGACGAAGGTGTTCACGGTGGCCGCGCGGGTGGCGGTCTGGTCGAAGAGCACGAAGCGCAGGTTGCGCAGCGTGACGTTGTCCCACGAGAACCCGCGGCCCCAGGCCCGCGCGAAGGCGGCTTGCAGTACCACCAGCATGGGCATGAAGAACGAGAGCGAGGTGACGAAGAGGCAGTAGGCGAGCAGGGGCCAGCGCCAGGGGCCGAGGCGCACCATGCGCCGCTCGCCGCCCTTGCCGGTCAGCGCCACGAAGCCCTTGCGGGCGATGATCCGGTACTGCAGCCAGAACAGGAACACGGTGATCAGCAGCAGCGGCATCGCGTAGGCGGCGGCCACCTGCACGCGGGGCGGGAACTCGAACATCTGCCACAGCGTGGTGGTCATGACCTGAAAGCGCGCGGGCAGGGCGATCAGGGCGGGCGCGCCGAAGAGCGCGATGGCCTCGAGGAACACCACGATGAACGCCCCCATCATGGCGGGCAGGGCCAGCGGCAGGGTCACCCGAAGCGTCGTGCGGAGGGCGCCCGCGCCGAGCGTGCTCGCCGCGTCCTCCATCTCCGAGGAGATCAGGTCGAGGGCGGACCGGGTGAACACGAACATGTACGGGAACGAGTAGCAGGCGATGACCAGGACCAGCCCGGCCATGCTGTAGACGTTGAAGGGGCCGGCGGAGGCGCCGGTGAGGCCGGTGTAGATCCGGTTGAGCCAGCCCGCGTTGGGGCCGGCCATCAGGATCCAGGCCACCGCGCCCAGGTAGTTCGGCATGATGAACGTGCCGAGCACCGCCGCCCATACGAGGCCCTTGCCGGGCATGTCGGTGCGGGACACCGCCCAGGCCATGGGCACGCCGAAGACGGTACAGACCACCGCCACCGCGAGCCCGATCACGAGCGAGTTGATGAGCGCTTCGATGTACCGCCAGCGCCCGTAGGCCGCCGCGTAGTTCTCGAGCGTGAACGCGCCGGTCTCCGGGTGCTCGAAGCTCGCCCACAGCAGACGGGCGAGCGGATTGACCACGAGCAGCAGCAGCAGCGCGATCAGCAGCAGCCAGACGACGAGCGACTTGTCGAAGGACCGGTCAGATGCCAAAGGTCTCGCGGAACAGCTCCTTGACCTCGGGGATGCCCTTCTCGATCTCGATGGGGGTCGGCCGGATCGTCTTGACGTCCGCGATGGACTTCGCGCCCGCCATCGGCTTCACGTGCTTGTTCACCGGGTCCTGGTGCTGCTGCACCATCACCTCGTTGCCGTCGCGGCTCAGCAGGTACTCCATGAAGAGCCGGGCCGCGTTGGGCGCCGGCGCGTTCTTGAGGATGCCGGAGGCCGAAACCATCAGCACCGCGCCGTCCTCCGGGTAGACGACCGCGAGCGGATTGCCTTTCGCCTTGCTCTCGAGGGTGGTGGCCGACGGCCCCGCGGCCACGATGGACTCCTTGGCGTTCAGCATGGTCACGGTGTCGTTGATCGAGCGGCCGATGCGCGGCTTGTTCAGCTCGAGCTTCTTGAAGTAGTCCCAACCGTACATCTTCTTCATCTGGACGACCCAGGTGCCGACGTAGCCGCTGAAGCTCGGATGGCCGATCGAGATCTTGCCCTTCCATTTCGGATCGAGCAGGTCCGTCCACTTCTTCGGGGCGTCCTTGTCGGGCACCAGGCTCGAGTTGTAGTTGATGAGCACGAGGCCGGCGGCGGTGGCGACGAACTGGTCGTCGGGATCGTTGTACGGCTTGAAGGCGCCGATCTGCTCGCCCAGGGTCTTTGGACGGTACGGCTGCAGCCATCCGTCCTTCTTCATCTTGCCGTGGTGGCTGGTGTCGGTCGACGAGATCACCGAGGCGATGGCGAGCCCGCCCTTCATGTCCTGCGAGACGCGCTGGTACGCGACCTGGGCGGTGGTGCGCACATAGTTGCACTTCACGCCGGGGTACTTCTTCTCGAATCCGTTGCAGACGGCGGCCGCGGTCTCCGAGTCGTAGTGGGCCGTGTACCAGGTGAACTCCTTCTCCTTCTTGGCCGCCTCGTGCAGCTGGGCCTCACCCTCGAAC
>WNFA01001371.1_pt1 | contig 19715 bp, 17 predicted proteins | sample 5400481 | NCBI WGS metagenome assembly WNFA01 (sample SAMN13153340, study PRJNA577476) | soil metagenome | isolation source: 120 cm saprolite under Douglas fir tree site 2 hole 1 replicate 2 | place: USA:California | collected 2015-04-18
CTCGGGCTCCGTCCACGGTAATGACCTGGTATTTGGCAGCGAAGTATTTCGTGGCTTCTTCGACAATGCCGAACTTCTTGTCGTCGGGACAATCGACCCGGATTTCCGCTGTGGAAACGAAGCGCGGAACGTCGGCCAAGAGATCCCTGATGCTTTTTCCCGAATCGGCGACGATGCGAAGCAGCCGCGCCGCGCCGTAGAGCGCGTCATCGAATCCATAAAATCCTTCGGCGAAGAACATGTGCCCGGACATCTCGCCCGCAACCGGCGCGTGGGTCTCGTGCATTTTCTCCTCGATGAGCGAGTGGCCCGTCTTCCACATAATGGGAGTTCCGCCCGCCTTCTCGATGGCTTCCGGCAACGCCTGGGATGCCTTCACGTCGAAAACGATCGCCTGGCCCTTCCCCGTGCGCGCCAGCACGTCGCGCGCGTAGATGATCAGAAGGTAGTCGCCCCAGATTATCTCGCCGGTGTTGTCGATGACCCCAATGCGGTCCGCGTCGCCATCGAACGCAATGCCGATGTCGGCGCGATCCTTTTTCACCGCGGCAATGAGGTCCTCGAGGTTCTTGGGGACAGTGGGATCGGGGTGGTGATTCGGAAACGTGCCGTCGCTTTCGCAAAACAGAAACCGAGGCTTGATGCCGAGCTTCGGAAAAAGCATCGGCGCAACAAGGGAGCCTGCTCCGTTACCACAATCGAGGACGACCTTCAGGTCGCGAGAAAGTTTCCCGACGTGCGCGCTGATGTCGTCGACGTAGCGGTCGATGACCTGCTCGTGGCGAAGCGTACCATTCCCGCGTGGAAATCTTCCCGCGACGGCGAGCTCATAGATGTGCTGTATGTCGGCGCCGTAAATGGAGCTGGTGGCAAGTCCAAGCTTGAATCCATTGTACTCGGGGGGATTGTGGGAGCCGGTGATCTGGATTCCGCCGACCACATCCAGATTGTGCTGCGACCAGTATGCGAGGGGCGTGGGAACGATTCCGATGTCCACTACGTTGACGCCGCTTGCGAGCAGCCCCGCCACCAGCGCGCGATGCAATCCTTCCCCGCTCGGCCGGTTGTCGCGCCCGATTGCGAGCGCACCCTTTACGCCTTTCTCGATCAGGAACGCGGCATACGCGCCTGCGACCGCCGTGGCTACTGCTTCGGTGAGGTCCTTTCCGGCGACGCCGCGGATGTCGTACTCGCGAAAGATCGCGCGCGACATTGCCATGGGAGCTAGCGCGATCGCAGCGCGACTTCCTTGCTCACAGCCGGCGTGCTGCGCTGGGTCAAGGAAACAATGGCGTCGGGGAATAGTCCGAAAATCAGGATGACGGCGGCCGATCCCCAAATCACCGCACGGGTCCAGCCACCCGTGCGCTCGGGAAGAACGGCGGAACTCGCACGCGGCTTCATGAACATCACCATCACGACATACAGATAGTATCCCGCGCTTACGACGCTGGTGATGACCAGTATCACGGCGAGCTTGGTCTGCGGGAACGGAGCCTGCAAAGCGGCCTGCAGGATGTACCATTTGGCGAAGAACCCGATGCCGCCAAAGATCGGGAAGCCGAGCAGGGCAAGCATGAACACTGTCATCGCGACCGCGAGGCCTGGTCTGACACTCCAAAGGCCGGCGTACTCCTCCACGTCCATGTAGTCCTCACCCCTTCTTCCTAGCGCGATGACCACCGCAAACGCTCCGAGCGTTGCCATGGTATAAGCGAAGAGGTAGAACATGAACGCTGAGCTGCCGAGGCTCGTGCCCACGACCAGGGCAACGAGGATGTATCCCGCATGCGCGATACTCGAATAAGCGAGCAGCCGCTTGATATTCTTCTGGGACAACGCGACCAGGTTTCCTACGATCATGGTGAGCGCGGCGAGCCACCACACCGCTTCGTGCCAGGTCGAAAGCAATGTGGGGAAAGCCTCGAGCCAGAGCCGGAATAACGCGGCAAATGACGCCGCTTTCACTGCCGCTGCCATGTACGCCGTCGTGGGGGTCGGCGCACCTTCATAGACATCGGGTGCCCACATGTGGAAGGGCGCCGCGGCGATCTTGAAGCCGAATCCCACGAGTAGGAGCGCGATCCCGACGAGCAACAATCCGCTGTGCTCGAGTTTGAAGCTGACGATGTTCGCCTTGATAGTCAGAAAATTGGTGGCACCCGTGGCGCCATAAACGAGGGCGATGCCGTACAACAGGAACGCTGTCGAGAACGCGCCAAGCAAGAAGTATTTTATCGCGCCCTCGGCGGAGCGCTCGCGGCGGCGATTGAGGCCGACGAGAACGTAGGCAGCGATCGACATCAGCTCGATGCCGAGGAAGACGATGATGAGGTCGCGTGCCGCGGCCAGAATCATCATGCCCGATGTTGAAAGCAAGAGCAGGACGTGTGACTCGCCCGGAGTAATGCCCTCGCGCCTGTTGTAGTCGAGCGACATCGCGATGGTGCCGAGTGTCGCGATGAGAAAGATCTCGTCAGCGGCCCAGCGAAAGTTGTCGACGGCGATGACGCCGTCACTGGCGGTATATCCCTGATACGCGTAGTAGCCCACCGCCACCATGGTGAACATGCAGAGCGCCATGCTCAGGATTCCGACACTTCGCTGGTGCTCGTCGCTCTCGCGCCGCCAACCGGACCAGAGGAGTAGGAGCATCGCTCCACCCATCAGGAGCAGATCCGGGCCGAGAGCGGAGGTGAGCTGCGCAGGCATGCTCAGGTCGAATTGCATCAGCGGCCGGCCTCGCTGACCTGTGTAAGGCTTCCTGCACGTTCGACGCGGTCGACGAGGAGCTGAGCCGATCCTTCCATGCGGCGCAGGACCGGTGCGGGATAGACGCCGAGCCAGATGATCGCGGCTATCAGCGGAACCAGCAGGGCGAGCTCGCGCTTGTCGAGCGGATTGAAGAGAATCCGTTGAAGCGCCCACAGCAGGTAAACTGCGGCGAATATCACGCCCGTCGTAGCGAAAATGGTCAGCACCGGGTACGTGCGGTATGAGCCGATCAGCACCAGGAATTCCCCCACGAATCCATTGGTGCCCGGAAGTCCAATGCTGCTGAGGGAGACGAAAGTGAGGATCGCCGCGAACATCGGAACCACTCGCGCAATTCCGCCATAGGAGTCGATCAGACGCGAATGGCGGCGCTCGTAGATGATGCCCACCAGGAGGAACAGCGCTCCGGTCGAGATGCCGTGATTGATCATGACCATCAGCGCGCCCTGCACACTCTGGAGGGTGAGAGCAAAGATGCCGAGCATGACAAAACCAAGATGACTCACGGATGAATAGGCGACGAGCTTCTTGAAGTCCGGCTGCACCATTGCTACCAGCGCCCCATAGATGATTCCGATCAGAGCCAGAATGAGGATGATCATTCTGATCGTCGGATTCATCGCCGCGCCGGGAAATAGTGGCAGCGCGAATCTCATGAATCCGAACGTGCCCATCTTGAGCATGATGCCGGCAAGGATCACAGATCCCGCGGTCGGAGCTTCGACGTGCGCGTCAGGCAACCAGGTGTGGAACGGGAAAATCGGCACCTTGACCGCAAACGCCAGGAAGAACGCCGCGAACAGCAAGAGTGCCGTGCGCTCCGGCATGCCCCTCGCTGCGAGCAGGTGATCGTAGCTGAAGTCCGGCGTCCCGATCGCGGTCCTCATGTGTATTCCGAGGTAAATGATCGCGACCAGCATCAGCAGTGAAGGCAGAAAAGTGTAGATGAAGAACTTGATGCTCGCGTATATGCGGCGCTCGCCGCCCCAGACGCCGATGATGAAATACATCGGGACCAGCATTACTTCCCACATCACGTAAAAGAGGAAGAGATCGCGCGCCAGGAATACTCCCACCATGCCGGTTGTGAGAATGAGGAGCAGCGCGTAGTAGCTGCGGACCTTGGTGCGGATGCTCGTCCAGCTCCCCAGCACCGAGAGCGGCATGATGAAAGTGGTAAGCAACACCATCATCAGCGCGATCCCATCGACCCCCAGCGTGAATCGCACTCCCCACGTCGGAATCCACGCGGTGTCGACCGGCGCCTGCCAGCCGTTGTCCGCCGGATTGAACGACCACCAGAGGCCAATCGACACCAGGAACTCGAGCACGAAGAGCCATAGCGCAACATGGCGTGCCGCCGGCGTCTCGATACCTTCGCCACCCGCCGGCTTGCGCACCGGCAACAGGAGCAGGATCACCGCTCCGATGAGCGGAATCACCAGGAGCGCCGGGAGCACCCAGAGGTTGTAGCCGATCGAGTCGAGAAAACTTGCCATTGATCAGATCACCGAAGGGTGAGTGCGCCGAGCATCACGAGTACTCCTACCACCAGAACCCACGCGTAAATCCCGACGTTTCCTGTCTGCAACCGTGATCCAATCCAGCCGAATCCTCGCGCGAGGGCAGCGCTGCCGTTGACGAGGAGTCCATCGATCAACCCATTGTCGACAAACCGCCACAGGAAATTACGCGACACGACATATGTGGGCTCGACGATTGTTCTCTCGATAGCCTCGTCGACGTAGTACTTGTTGGCGACAACCCCTTCGAACCCGTGCTCAGGAACGGCGTCGCGTTTGCGCGGAACACGGTCGGGCTTGAGATACGCCATTGCGAACACGATGCCCGCGACCGCGATCACAACGGCCGCGCCAATCAGGGCTTGCTCAGTTGTTGGTGGAACGTGCGCGGCACCCGCTGTAATCCGCGCCGTCGCCTCGCCAACTACGGGATCGAGCCAGTGCGCGAGCAGCTCCCGCGGTCCGAGGGGAATAATGTCGGTGACGACCTCAGGCAGATTGAGCCAGCCTCCGAAGACAGTGAGGACGCCAAGGATGACCAGCGGGCCGGTCATGATCCACGGCGCTTCGTGCAGACTCTTCTCCTCCGCCGTTCCGGTGCGGACAGGGCCGTGGAACGTGTAGAGCATCATCCGCGTCATGTAAATGGCGGTGAGAAAGGCAGCGGTCAGTCCGATCGCGTAGATGATGTAGAGCAGAGTGCCGCCCGGAATTCCGAGCCAGCTGGCCGACGCCAGAGTGGATCCCTGGGCGCGAGCGAACACCGATGTTAGAATCTCGTCTTTGGAAAAGAATCCCGAGAGCGGCGGGATCCCGGAGATCGCCAGTGTGGCAATCCACATCAGCACGCACGTGACCGGCAGGTAGCGCCTGAGCCCGCCCATGTTGCGCATGTCCTGCGCGTCCTCATCGCTGTGCGTCTGGTGATACGCCGTGTGCATGGCCTGGATCACCGACCCCGACCCGAGAAAGAGGAGAGCCTTGAAGAAAGCGTGCGTAACGAGGTGGAACATCCCCGACACGTAGGCGCCTACGCCAACGCCGACGAACATGTATCCGAGCTGCGAGATCGTCGAATAGGCCAACACCTTCTTGATGTCCCACTGCTTGAGTCCGATCGTCGCGGCAAAGATCGCGGTCGCCGCACCCACCACAGCGACGGTGAGCGACGCGACAGGCGAAAGCGAAAAAAGAAAAGCGCTGCGCGCGATCATGTACACGCCAGCGGTGACCATCGTCGCGGCATGGATCAGCGCCGAGACCGGAGTTGGACCCGCCATTGCATCGGGCAGCCAGATGTAGAGCGGGATCTGCGCGCTCTTGCCGGTGCAGCCGAGGAACATGAACAAACAGATCGCGGTGACCAGCGGACTTCCGGCGACGAGGTCGCCAGCCTTCACGCTCACTCCGATGAAATCGAGGACGCCGATATTCGCGAACAACATGAACATCGCGACCAGGAGTCCGAAATCTCCAACGCGGTTCACGATGAACGCTTTCTTCCCGGCGTCCGCGTTTACCTTGTCGTTGAACCAGAATCCGATAAGGAGATAGGAGCAGAGACCCACTCCCTCCCAGCCGACGAACAGCGCGGGATAGTTGGCGCCAAGCACCAGCACCAGCATGAAGAAGACGAACAGATTGAGATACGAGAAGTACCTCGGGTAACCTGGATCGTCGCGCATGTAGCCGACGCTGAAGACGTGGATCAGCGCGCCTACTCCAGTTATCACGAGGATCATCACCATCGACAGCTGGTCGAGCTGGAAGGCCGCGTCGATCTGCAGGTCGCCGACCGGCATCCAGCTGAAGTAGCGCTGAATGAAAGGGCCGCTGGGTTGCGCGCTGGCCATCGCCTGCCAGATGCCAATCGCCAGGATGAAGGAGAGTATGAGCACCCCCGGTCCGACGACGCTCACGACGCCGGCCCAACGATGCCGCTTCACCGCATGATCGCCCTCACTCCCCTCTCCCTCACCGTGAGAAATCGCCGGCGTTTCACCTCCGTCAGAGTGAGTGTGACTATCGACGCTGTTCGGATCGGTTGGACCGAAGTGCGCACCGGCGAGCGAAAGCAGTCCGTTGATCACGAATCCGGCGAGCGGCAGAATCGGCAGCAGCCACACCCATTCGGCGATCGTGCCGGACAACGGATGAACCTGGGAGGCTGCGGAAACCGCGGTCTGGAGCAGCATCAGCCCCTGAGCAGGTTGATGTTCTTGAGGTCGACCGTCTGCCGGTGGCGGAAGATCGAGATGATGATAGCGAGCCCGACGGCCGCCTCGGCGGCGGAAACCGTCATCACGAATACGACGAACACCTGTCCCGCCGTTCCGTAAAAGCGCGAGAAAGCGACGAATGTGAGGTTGACGGCCGTCAGCATCAGCTCGACGCACATGAAGATGATGATCGCGTTCCGGTGAATCAGGACGCCGATCACACCGATGATGAAGAGAGCAGCCGTGAGGGCGAGCGACTCAGCGAGCACCGGCGGCCCTCCCTCTTCCGAGTACCACCGCGCCCGTTATCGCCACGAGAAGCAGAACGCTCGTCAGCTCGAACGCCAGCAGATAGTCCCTGAAGAGCGGCTCCGCTATCATGCCCACGGCGTTCAACTTCTGCAGCTGTTGCTCGCTGAAGTCGGGCGGCACGATGAGCTGCTGCGGGAGCTTGGTCCGGATGACCACCATCATCTCGCTGAGAAGTCCGAGGCCGATCAGTCCGGCCGCGAGCTTCCACCAGGTGCCCCGGATGTCCGCCAGCTCCGATGGATGCCCGAGATTGAGTAGCATGACCACGAACAGAAACACCACCATGATCGCGCCGGCATAGACCAGCACCTGCATGACGCCGACGAACTGCGCGTCGAGCATCACGTACAACGCGGCGAGGCTGAACATCGTGTTCACCAGCCAGAGCGCCGCCGTCACCGGGCTTTTTCGGGTCACGAACGTCACCGCGGATGCGAGCGCGATGACTCCGAACAGATAGAAGTGAAAAACGTAGAAGAGCGAGTAGTGCGGCTCCATCACTCGCCCTTCGGGTCTTCGGGATCCCACATCTCGCACACCGGGTGCGTCTGATCCATCAAACGCTGCAGGTCGTACACGAAGCCCTCCCTGCTGTACTCGGAGTTCTCATAGTGTCGGCCGACGTGGATCGCCTCCTCCGGGCAGACCTCCTGGCAGTATCCACAGAAGATGCAGCGGAACTCGTCGATCTCGAACACCAATGGATAGCGGTTCCCTTCCTCGTCTTCGCCCGGCACCAGCTTGATGCAGTTCGCCGGACACACGGTCGGGCAAAGTCCGCAGGCGACGCACCGTGCCTTACCGGTCTCCGTCGTCAACATTCGGTGCGTGCCGCGCCAGCGCGGAGAGATCGGAGATTTCTCCTCGGGATATTGCGTCGTGACCCGGCCCTGGACGTCGAACAAATGCTTGACCGTCAGCGCCATTCCTTTGAGAGTGGCGCGGATGTAGCTCACGTCCTCGACCGGCCGCTCGACCACTTTCACCTTGATTGCCATTATCTGCCTACCTCTGCCGCAACGGGACGCCGTTTCTCGAGCTGTTTGTCCAGCTGACGAAGGCGCTCAACTTCCTTGGGATGCATCCTGCCGTAGGCGGGACTGATGATTCTGCCTCGGTCAAGAATGACGAAGAGAATGATGATCACTCCGAGGTTCACCGAGCCGAGTATCGCCGCGTACATGTAGCCTTCGTCAATTCCCGCCGCGCTCAAGCCGAGCATGACTGAAGCGATCAGCACGATATAAGCAAGAGCGAGTGGCAGCATGAACTTCCAGCCAAGCGACATCAGCTGGTCGTAGCGAAAGCGCGGCAGCGTCCAGCGCACCCACATGAACAGGAAGAGGAAGAAAAGAATCTTGGCGAGGAAGATGCCGATCGAGAGCAGCGACAGCCATTTGCTGTACGGCCCGATGTTGTCGTGAGCGGTGAACGGAACGTCCCAACCGCCAAAAAAAAGCGTCGCCATGAACGCGCTCTGGGTGACCATGTTCGCGTACTCTGCGATGAAGAAGAGCGAGAACTTCATCGCGCTATACTCGGTGTGGTAACCTGCGATCAGCTCCGACTCTGCTTCCGGCAAGTCGAACGGCAACCGGTTGGTCTCCGCAAACGCGGCGACCATGAAAATGAAGAATGCGACGGTCAGGTTGACGACGTTCCAACCGCCCCAGGCCTGCTGATTTATGATCGAGTTGAGGCTGACGTTGCCGGCGAGCAGCAAAACCGGAATGGTCGACATGCCCAGCGAGATCTCGTAGGATACCATTTGCGCGCTCGAGCGAAGGCCGCCGAGCAGCGCGTATTTATTGTTCGATGACCAGCCGGCGAGGACTATCCCGTACACGCCGAGCGAACTGATCGCGAGAATGAACAGGAAGCCGACGGGAAGGTCAGCCACGACCCAGTCGATCCTTCCCCACCGAGTCGGCCACGGCGAGCCGAATGGAATCACGCACCACGTAATCAGTGCGGGGATGAATGAGAGTATCGGTGCGAGAACGAAGAGCGGCTTGTTCACGCCCTCCGGCATCGTCTCTTCCTTCATGAAATTCTTGAGACCATCGGCGGCGGGCTGGAGCCATCCCTTGCCCACGCGGTTGGGTCCGTGGCGATCCTGAATCCAGGCGGAGATCTTTCGCTCGGCCAGCGTGAGCATCGCTACGCCAACCATGTAGATCGTGAAGATGATAAAGATCTTCGCGATCGTGAAAATGAAGAACCACATCCCACTCACCGGCGGCAGATTCGGGTCTGCCGCTTGGAGCAGCGCGGGAAATGTGTGAATCACGCTCATCTGGCGGCCACAGCAATCGGCGCTTTCGGGTGTGTAGGCGGCGCATCCACGAGCGGAAGTCCCTTGAAGCCGAGGGAGTCGTAGCTGAGGCCGGCAAAAGAGGTGTTGGAGCTGGCGAGCTTGGCGAATACCTCGGACGGAAGGAAGAAGTTCGTCTGCTTCCCCATAGCGCCGAGCAGATCCCCGAGCACGAGCCAGCTGGGGCGGGTTTCACCCGGAGCCTGCTTCGCCTGTGTGAAGCGCTGCACGCGCCCGCGGAGGTTCGTAACGGTCCCCTCCTCCTCGGAATAGTTTGCAATCGGCAGCACGACTGACGCTTTGCCAGCTGCCTCGGGAAGTACGGAGCTGATCACGATGACATCGCCCGCCCGCGCGAGTGCCGAGGCATCGATCCCGGCGAGATCCTCGCCAGCAATGACGAGCACATCTCCCTGGCCGAGCCCACCCAGCAGGTCCTTCGTCTTATTGAAGCCAAGTTTCTCGGCGCCGTAGACGTTGGCTGCCCGTTCACGGCGAAGCGCGAGATCTTCGACGCCGGGCAGAGGAGCCTCCTCGCCCTCAGTGACCCGAAACGCGCCGCTTCCACCTTGCATCAGCTCCGTGAGAAGGAAGAGCGATTCGTTCGACAGCATCGGTGACGCCGCAACGAAGACCTTCTTGCCGTTGAGGGCGCGTGCCGCGGCTGAAATCGCGGCTTCCCAGCTCGATGCGGCAAGACCGTTCTTGGCGCGAACCATCGGCTTCTCAACGCGGTTCTTCTCGTTCATCCAGCGATAGTTGAGACGCCCCCAGTCGCACATGAAGAACGCGTTGACATTCTCGTTCGGTCTTGGTCTCATCCGCACGAGCTGGTTTTCGCGCGTCTCCATGGTCACGTTGCAGCCCTGCGTGCAGTTGGGGCAGATCGATGCCGTGCGGTCCAGCTCCCACGCCCGCGCCTTGTTAAGAAAATCCTTGGAGAGAAGCGCACCGACCGGACAGAGGTCGACCACGTTCGCAGCCCACGGGTGGGTGAGGTCCTTCCCCTCGAACTTGCCGATCAGCGCGCGATCGCCGCGCTCGCTGACGTTCAGGGTCGGCTCGTGCGCGACGTCATCCATGAAGCGGACACAGCGCGTGCACAGAATGCAGCGGTTCGGAACGTAAATGACGTCGCCGCCAAAGTCTTCAGCGGGATTGAAGCGCTTGGGCTCGCGGTAGCGCGAATCCTCCCGCCCTTCCTGATAGGTGTAGTCCTGTAGCTCGCACTCCCCCGACTGATCGCAGATCGGACAATCGAGAGGGTGATTGATCAGAAGCATCTCGAGCACACCCTTGCGCGCGTCGAGCGACTTTTCGGAATACACGCGGACGACCTGTCCCTCCGCGACTGTTGTGGCGCAGGAAGGAGCGAGCTTGGGCGCCTTCTCGACCTCGACGAGACACATGCGGCAGACGCCCGCGATCGGAAGCCCCGGGTGATAGCAGTAGTGCGGGATAAGAATCCCGGCGGTTTTCGCGGCCTCGAGAATCGTCGTCCCTTCCACAACGCTGACGGGGCGCCCCTCGATCGTGAGGTTGACCATCTTCTTCTCAGCCATCACGCCACCGCAGCGGTCACAGGGTGAAAACGCCTGCCCTGAATCAACGCCTCGAACTCGCCGCGGAACTTCTTGATGCCGGATATGACGGGAACAGCGCACGAATCGCTCAGAACGCAGATCGTTTTTCCGGTCATCTGCTCACCGATGTCGAGGAGCGTATCGAGGTCTTCGACAGTCCCCTCGCCGTCTCTGATGCGCTCGAGGATCTTGGTGGTCCAGGCGGTGCCTTCGCGGCATTGCGTGCATTGGCCGCAGCTCTCGTGCGCGAAGAAGCGGGCGAGGCGAGCGATCACCGTCACCATCGGCTGTGCGTCGTCGATCACGATCACACCGCCTGAGCCGAGCATTGATCCTCCGGCGACAAAGCCCTCGTAATCCATGAGCGTGGCTTCGGCTTCCTCCATGTTCTGGATCGGAACCGACGCGCCACCAGGAATTACCGCCTTGAACTTTCGTCCGTGGAGCGGGCCGCCGCAGAGATCGTAGAGGAATTCCTTGAATGGGAATCCCATCACGACCTCGTACGTTCCCGGACGCTGCACGTTGCCGCAGACCGAGTAGAGCTTGGTCCCGGTGCTCTTCGGACTCGACAGCGACATCTTCTTGTACCAGTCGGCGCCGTTGAGGAGAATCGGGGCCGCTGCGATTAGCGTTTCGACATTGTTGATCGTCGTCGGCATGCCGAAGACGCCCGAGACGGCCGGAAACGGCGGTTTGATGCGCGGGTTCCCGCGACGACCCTCCAGCGATTCCATGAGCGCCGTCTCTTCACCGCAGATGTAGGCACCGGCTCCCTTGTGCACGTGCACGTCGATCCGTTTGCCGCTCCCCATCGCGTTCTTGCCGATAATGCCGGCGGCGTACGCCTCCTTCACCGCCTGTTCCATCCAGTAGAGCGGCTCAGTGAACTCACCGCGGATATAGACGTAGGCAGTCTCGGCGCCGATTGCGTACGCGCCGATCGCACAGCCCTCGACGAGTGCGTGCGGCGTCCAACGCATGAGCTCGCGATCCTTGAACGTTCCCGGTTCAGACTCGTCGGCGTTACAACACAGGTAGTGTGGCTTTCCATCACCCGGCTTCATGAACGACCACTTCAGGCCGGTCGGGAATCCGGCTCCTCCCCTTCCGCGCAGGCCAGACTCCTTCACCACGTTCACGATGTCGGCTGGCTGCATTCCGAGCGCCTTCTCCAGCGCTTTGTAGCCGCCTCGTTTCTTCCAACCGGCGAGGGTGCGAGCATCGGCCTCACCGAAATGTTTAGTGAGAACCGTCGTTTCCCTCGGATGGGGATGATGCGGGAATCCCATTTATGCGAGCCGTGCGAGAAGTTCGGGGACTTTATCGGGTGTGACGGATTCGATGAATTCTTCGTTGATCATGACCGGTGTGGCGAAGCCGCAGGCACCGAGGCATTCCACCTCGATCACGGTGTACCGGCCGTCTGGAGAAGTGAGGCCAAGCTCGCCGGTGTTGGTGTGACGAAGAAATGCCTTGACGACATCCTCAGCGCCGCAGATTCCGCAAGGCGACGTCGTGCACACCTGGATGAAATATTTTCCGACCGGATGTTGGTGGTACATCGTGTAGAAGGTCACTACGCCTTTGACGTAGGCCGGTGTGAGGTCGAGAAAGCCGGCGACCTCCGCCATTCCCTCGTCGCTCACCCAGCCGCGCTCGCGCTGTACGATCCACAGCGCGGGAAGGAGTGCCGCCATCTTTGTCGGATAGCGCGTGAGCAGCTCATCGAGCTCACGCTTCACATCTCCCGTGAAGACCGCGACGTACGGCTCGTGCGCCGCACGGTCGTGCGATGCGTAGTCGGGGGATTCAACGCCGCCGACGAGGTCAGGTGTCAACGGTCGATTTCCCCCATGACAATGTCGATGCTGGCGTTGATGGCGATGACGTCCGAAAGCAGATGCCCTTCGACCATCTTGGGAATCGCGGCAAGATTCACGAATGACGGCGGACGGATCCTCCACCGCACCGGCTTCGCCGTGCCGTCGGATACCATATAATAGCCCTTCTCCCCCTTGGGGCTCTCGACCGCGACGTACGATTCGCCAATCGGTGGACGCGGGCCTTCCATCACCACCTTGAAGTGATGGATCATGGATTCCATCTCGCTCGTCGCTTTGGACTTTGGAGGAAGAATGACGCGCGGGTCATCGATGTTCACGGGGCCTTCCGGCAGCCGGTCAGCTGCCTGCTGAAGAATGCGCACCGATTGGCGGAGCTCTTCGAATCTCACGAGATAGCGATCATAGACATCGCCGTTGGTCCCGACAGGGACTTCGAAGTCATAGGTCTCGTAGTCGAGATAGGGAAAATCCTTGCGCACGTCGTAGTCGACGCCGGACGCACGAAGCATCGGCCCCGACAGGCCCCAGTTGATTGCTTCTTCCGGCGTCATGACGCCGAGTCCGACGGTGCGACCGACCCAGATCGCATTCCTCGTCAGTACACGATCGATCTCGTCGAGCGTATGCGGGAAGGTGCGGACGAACTGCCTGAGCCCATCCATCCAGCCGCTCGGAATATCTGCGGCCATTCCACCGACGCGCGTCGCCGAGGTCGTGAGCCGCGCGCCGACCCACTTCTCGATGAGGCGGTAGATCTCTTCGCGGCGCTGAAACGCCCAGAGAAATGGCGTGAACGCGCCAATGTCGATGCAGAATGTACCGAGCCAGACCAGATGCGACATGATCCGTGACAGCTCGCACGCGATGACGCGCAGAACCTTGCAGCGCTCCGTGACCTCAATGCCGAACAGCCGCTCGGCGCCGAGCGCAAAAGCCACGTTGTTGCCGATCGAGTTGAGATAGTCTTCGCGGTCGGTCCAGCAGATTATCTGGTTGTACTGCCGGTACTCGCCGATCTTCTCGAAACCGCAATGCAGATAGCCGATGTGGGGAATGCAACGGACGACCGTCTCTCCGTCGAGCTCGAGCACGAGCCGCAGCACGCCGTGAGTCGCTGGATGTTGCGGGCCGATGTTGATGAGCATGTGCTCACCTTCGAGATCCGGCTCGATGCCCGGCGGCGCCTGGAGCGCCAGCCCGCCGCCTCCGTCATCAGTAAGGATCGGGACACGCTGCGGCCGTCCCTGCGCGTCAAGCCCAGTTGTCGAGAGCTCGACTTCAACGGTGCGCTTCACCATTTACTCGCCCGTCCTCTCGCCCTTGCTCAGTCGCTCGCGCATGTCCTGCGGAAGCTCGGCGAATGCGTCGGCGATGTTAAGCTCCTCCATCGAGTAGCGCGCTTCCGGATTCTGCGCGAGGGCCTGGCGCAGCTGCTCCGAGCGGCTGAAGCGTCCGCGCAGGGGAAAATCCTTGCGCAGCGGAAACCCTTCCTTATACGACTCCCACATCAGTATCCGGCGAAGATCCGGATGCCCGCGAAAGCGGATGCCGAACATGTCGTAGCACTCGCGCTCAAGCCAATCCGCGCTCTTATAAATGTCCCAAACACTGTCGATCTCGAGCGTTCCCTTGGGCAGCTGCGCCTTTATGCGAAGGAAGCGGCGGTATGGAAGAGACCGCAGTTGCCACACCACCTCGATCGGCACCTCCGCGTCGCGATACTCGACAGCAGTCACGTCACTGAGGAAGTCGTACTGTTGCGACTGATCGTCGTGCAGCCACTGAATAATTTCGTGCGCCGACGCAGGATCTACATACACGATTGTCTCGCCCCAGATGACTTCCACGCGCTTGACGCCCGAGGAAAACTTGTTCTGAAGCGCCTTTGCGGATGGATTCGCCTCTCCGCCTCGGTGCTGGACATTCCGCTGCGTTGCCGGTTGAGCGCCGGATGCGGTCGCTCCGGTCTTCACGATCTCGAAACGGCTCACAGTCCGGACCTGGTCTGGTTTACGGAGTTTCCGAAGGGCTCACCCAGCTCGTCGATTACTGGCGGCGGGATGTATAGCTGGCTCGAAGGATCAGGCTCCATCTCGTCGCGGATTCCCTTGTCGGATGCTCGCTCGTTCTTGACCTTTTCCTGGAGCATCCGAATGCCGTAAATGAGACCCTCTGGCCGCGGCGGGCAACCCGGGACATAGACGTCAACGGGAATGATCGTGTCGATTCCCTGCACCACCGCATAGTTGTCGAACATTCCGCCAGTCGACGCGCAGGCGCCCATCGAAATGCACCACTTCGGCTGCGGCATCTGCTGCCAGATGCGGCGGATGATCGGGGCCAGCTTGAATGGGACGCGACCAGCGCAGATGAGCACATCTGCCTGACGAGGCGAATAGCTCATGCGCTCCATCCCGAAGCGTGCCAGGTCGAAATCGCTGGCCGCCGTCGCCATGAACTCGATCGCGCAGCACGCCGTCCCAAAGGGCATTGGCCATAAAGAGTTGGCGCGTCCCCAGTTGACGAGGAAGTCCAGGCGAGTCGCGACCCAGCCTTCCTGCGACTCTGGCGCGTACGAGACGGTGCGGTGCTCTGCCGGAGCGGTCAATCCCATTGCAATGCCCCTTTCTTCCAGACGTAGACGAAGCCAACGAGCAGGATCAGCATGAACACCAGCATCTCACCCAGGCCGAAAAAGGAGATGTTTCCAACGGGACACGTACCGTTCACGAGCGGCACAAAGCAGGAAAGCTGCCTGAAGTAGACCGCCCACGGGATCATGAACACCGTCTCGATGTCGAAGATGATGAACAGGATCGCGACGAGGTAGAAACGCACCGAAAAGCGCTCTCGCGCATCGCCGATAGCTGGAATCCCGGATTCGTACGCCTGCTGCTTGACCGGCGTCGGCCGTCCGCGGATCGTCAGCGCCGAGATCCCGATGATCAGGAGCGCGTTGACCAACACGAAACCAAAGAGCATTAGAACCGGGAAATAAGCGCGAGCCATGGCGTCTCAGACTTCGTGAAAAATTTCACTAGTGCGATTTTTTTGAATTTACCGTTGGCAATCTTGTAATTCAACGGCCCTCGTTCGGTGGCGGTGACAGTGCGAAAATCGTACATTCACGACGAAAAGCTGCGAATCCCGCTCAACCCACCTTTTGCCGGAACTCCGGCTCCCTCACACAATCACACTACTCATCAATGTCAATTCAGTCGGATCGCTGGATCACCCGGATGGCAAAGGAGCACGGGATGATCGAGCCCTTCGAGAGCAGTCAGGTAAGGTCGGGGGTTATCTCCTACGGGGTGAGCTCGTACGGATACGACATGAGAGTCGCTCCCGAGTTCAAGATTTTCACGAATGTGCTGAGCTCGATCGTGGATCCGAAGAACTTCGATCCCAAATCATTCGTCGAGTTCGAAGGGGACGTCTGCATCGTTCCGCCCAACTCGTTCGCGCTCGCCCGCTCGGTGGAATACTTCCGCATCCCGCGGAACGTCGTGACTATCACTGTAGGTAAATCCACCTACGCGCGGTGCGGGATCATTACCAACGTCACGCCGTTCGAGCCGGAGTGGGAGGGGTTCGTGACGCTCGAGATCTCGAATACGACGCCTCTGCCCGCCAAGATCTACGCCAACGAGGGCATTGCTCAGGTTCTGTTCTTCAAGGGCGAGGAGGAACCAATGGTTTCTTACAAGGATAAGAAGGGCAAGTATCAGGGACAGCAGGGGGTGACACTACCGCGGCTGTAGTATGGCCCCCAGCTTGCCGAAGTTATCTACAAGATCGAACCGTAATCGGGAGGAAGTCAGGCTGATGCAAAATCGTGACGGCGTACAGAAGGGCCCTCAGGATCATGCCGAGGGGCAGCACGGTTCAAAAACTCGCAGCAAGATTCTCGAACAACTGCACACAGGCAACGGCATCAACCCGGTCCCCCCAGACGCCGCTCCAAACCCTCTCGAGCCCACCAAGAGCATAGCGCACCACAACGCCGCGCATCGCCTGTTCGAAGAGCGCAAGCAACACGACGAGGCCGAGAAGAACAGCGAGAAGACCCGACTGCACCGCGAGATCGAACGCCGGCACCTCGACCCCAACCACATCCCCAAGATTTGAGCGTTGATGCGGGCGCTGATACGCGCCCGCGTTTGAGGCTACGGGTGGGTACCTATTACACCCGCCCGAATAAAATCCCGATTCATCCGGGTCATGGTATCGATGCTGATCTCCTTCGGACACGCTTCCTGACACTCGCCGTGCAGCGTGCAGCTTCCAAAGTTTTCGAGATCCATTTGCTCGACCATCTGTAGCGCACGGCGGTAGCGCTCCGGCTGACCCTGGGGGAGAAGACCGAGATGGGTGATCTTCGCCGCGGTGAAGAGCGACGCCGATGCGTTCGGACACGCAGCCACGCACGCGCCGCATCCGATGCACGCCGCAGCGTCCATGGAGCTCTCGACGCTCTCCTTGGGAACGAGAATCGAATTCGCATCCTGGGCGCCGCCAGTGGGTGCCGTGATGAATCCGCCCGCTTGTATGATGCGGTCGAGCGCCGAGCGATCGACCGTCAGATCCTTGATGACCGGAAACGCCCGGGCTCGCCAGGGTTCAATGTAAATGGTGTCGCGATCCCTGAAGCTTCGCATGTGAAGCTGGCATGTAGCGGTTCCCTTCATCGGACCATGAGCGATGCCGTTGATCATGAGACTGCACATGCCACAGATGCCCTCACGACAGTCGTGGTCGAACGCGATCGGAACCTCGCCTTGCAAGGTGAGCCTCTCGTTGACGACGTCCAGCATCTCCAGGAAAGACATGTCGGAGCTGATATCGCGCGCCTCGTAGACAACCATTTTGCCCCGCGCGTCGGGGTCCGCCTGTCGCCAGACATGTAGGGTGAAGTCCATTACTTGTAGCTCCGCTGCGAGAGCTTCACGTTCTCGAAGACGAGCGGCTCCTTGTTGAGAATGGGACTTTTCCCTTCGCCCGCGTATTGCCAGGCGGCCACGTAGGCGAAGTTCTCATCGTCGCGCAGCGCCTCGCCATCGGGTGTCTGACTCTCCTCCCGGAAATGCGCTCCGCACGATTCGGTTCGATGGAGGGCGTCGAGGCACATCAACTCGCCCAGCTCGAGAAAGTCAGCGACGCGTCCGGCCTTCTCGAGCGCCTGATTCAACTCGACGTCGCTGCCAGGCACGTTGACGTCGCGCCAGAACTCTTGTCGCAGCTCAGGAATCTTTTTGAGTGCGAGCTTGAGGCCCAATTCGTTGCGCGACATCCCGCAGTAGTTCCACATGATCTTCCCGAGCTCGCGATGGAACGACGATACCGTTCGCTTCCCGTTGATCGAAAGGAACCGATTTGTCCTCTCTACCACCTCGGCCTCCGCCGACACGAACGCGGGGTGTGATGCGTCGACCTTCGGCGGCTTCTGGCTCGCCAGATACTGACCGATAGTGTTCGGGATGATGAAGTATCCGTCGGCGAGTCCCTGCATCAGAGCGCTAGCTCCAAGCCTGTTGGCTCCGTGATCGGAGAAGTTCGCTTCTCCGGTGACATGAAGACCATCGATGGTTCCCATGAGATTGTAATCGACCCAGAGTCCCCCCATGGTGTAATGGACCGCCGGATAGATTCGCATCGGCACGTCGTACGGGTTCTCGTCGGTGATCCGCTGATACATCTCGAACAGGTTTCCGTACCGCTCCTCGATCACATCGCGGCCGAGTCGCTTGATGGCGTCGGCGAAATCGAGGTAGACGCCGAGCCCTGATTCGCCGACTCCCCTTCCCTCGTCGCACACTTCTTTTGCCGCGCGCGACGCGATGTCGCGCGGCGCGAGGTTGCCGAAAGCCGGATATTTGCGCTCGAGAAAATAGTCCCTGTCCTCCTCGGGAATCTGGCGCGGATCGCGCTTGTCGGGCTTTTTCGGAACCCAGACGCGCCCATCGTTCCTGAGCGATTCGCTCATCAGCGTCAGCTTCGACTGATGTTCACCGGTGACCGGGATGCAGGTCGGATGGATCTGGGTGAAGCACGGGTTCGCGAATGCCGCGCCGCGCTTGTAGGCGCGCCAAATTGCCGTCGCGTTCGATCCCTGCGCGTTGGTCGAGAGATAGTACACGTTGCCGTAACCGCCTGTGGCGAGTACGACTGCTTCACCCGCATGCGACTCGATTGCTCCAGTGACCAGGTCACGGGTGACGATTCCTCGGGCCTTGCCATCGATGACGACGAGATCGAGCATCTCCGTGCGTGGAAACATCTTCACGCCGCCGCGAGCGATCTGGCGCTCGAGAGCCTGATACGCGCCAAGAAGCAGTTGCTGTCCCGTCTGGCCGCGCGCGTAGAACGTGCGTGACACCTGCGCGCCCCCAAACGACCGGTTCGAGAGCAGGCCGCCGTACTCGCGCGCGAACGGTACGCCCTGCGCTACGCACTGGTCGATGATGTTCACGCTCAGTTCCGCGAGCCGGTAGACGTTGCCCTCGCGGGAACGGAAATCTCCGCCCTTGATCGTGTCGTAAAACAGGCGATAGATGCTGTCGCCGTCGTTCTGATAGTTCTTCGCCGCGTTTATTCCGCCCTGCGCCGCGATGCTGTGCGCGCGACGCGGTGAATCCTGGAAGCAGAAACACTTCACGTTGTAGCCCAGCTCGCTCATCGTTGCCGCGGCGGCGCCGCCAGCCAGTCCAGTGCCGACGACGATTATCGTATTCTTCCGCTTGTTCGCGGGGTTCACGAGCTTCATCTCGAAGCGATGCCGATTCCATTTTTCCGCGAGCGGTCCAGGCGGGGTTCGGGCATCAAGTTGAAGAGTCATCGAACGATTCCGGCGAATACCGCGACCGGTACGGCCGTGAAGGCGGCCCACACGAGAAGGGCGATCGCGAGCGAGATCCGATGATGCAGCGGCTGTGGTGAGGGCGGGCTGACGCCGATGCTTCTCACCGAGCTCCACGCGCCGTGAAAGAGGTGCAGTCCAAGCGCCACCATCGCGAGCACATAAAACAGCGACACCCACCAGATTCTGAAGCTCGTAACGACGTTCGCGTACACGTCCTCGCTGCTGAAGACGCCAGCTGGTCTGATCGTGCCCGTCGTGAGGTGCAGAATGTGCAGCACGATGA
>WNFA01001373.1_pt1 | contig 19712 bp, 19 predicted proteins | sample 5400481 | NCBI WGS metagenome assembly WNFA01 (sample SAMN13153340, study PRJNA577476) | soil metagenome | isolation source: 120 cm saprolite under Douglas fir tree site 2 hole 1 replicate 2 | place: USA:California | collected 2015-04-18
TCTTCGCCCGCCGCGCCGATGGCGAGCCGCCATCGGGACAGCCGGCAGGATGCCGGCGCTACAGTCAGGACTATTTTCCTTAATAAGGGGCGACAAGTGGCAACAATCATGCCGCCAGATACCGGCGATACTATTTTTAGCAGAGAGATAACCCGATGATCCCTTTCGTCTGCTCCGTCGTCACCGCCGCCGCGCTCTACTACGTTTTCTTCTTTCCCGGCGAAGTCTACGCCGGAGCAGAAAAGACGCGGCTCGGCTATCTCCGCGAGCGCAAGGAAGCGGTCTACGAAAACCTGCGCGATCTGAATTTCGAATACAAGGCCGGCAAGGTGCCTGACGCGGACTATCAATCCATGCGCACCTCACTCGAAGAGGAAGCGGCTGCAATCATGGCTGAAATTGCCCGGTTGGAGCAAGCTGCCGGGCAGGTGGTCTGATCTCAAAGCTGTATCCACCGTCCACTCTCGGCATGTGGTCGAGTAGACTGTAGCGGATATGAGCCGTCCCGTTTTCATACTCCATTCAGCTCTTGCGCCGAATGCTGTTGGCGATGTCCTCCGTCGTTCAATTGATGAAGAACACAGGACGCTATTCTCATTGTCCGGTTATCGAGGTGATCGCCCGATTCTGGGGAAGGTGGGTAAGAGCACATTCAGCTTACAAAAGCGGCGCTACAGCCGGAACGACTTTGCAGGACACTTTTACGCCCGGTTTGAACCGGAGTCGGGTGGCACACGAATCGAGGGCCACTTTGATGCTCCCCGCTGGGCGCGATACTTCATGCGAATCTGGCTTGCCGGAGCCGTACTGATCGGAACGCCGATTTTTGTAGAGACGGCGATCGACATCACAACAGGTAGCCATCACATGAGCGGCGACAGATGGGTCGGACTCATCGTGCCGCCTGTTCTGGTGTTTTTCGGAACCGTCTTGCCGAGGTTTGGTCGCTTGCTCGGCAAAAAAGACGAGCAGTTTATCTTGGAACATGTACGGAACACACTCGCTGCACGCGTAGAAGAGCGTGAGTTGCAATCTTCACCGGTTCCAACCAATTAAGGAGTTGTTTTTGCCCAAACTCGCACAGTCCTTAATGCTGGTAGCCATCCTCTCGCTGGCCCTCGCCTCGGCCTCCGCCCAGACCCTCTCCGGCACCGTCACCAATGGCACGACCAACAAGCCCGCCGTCGGCGACGAAGTCATTCTCATCAACCTCACCACCACGATGGAAATCGCCGCCAACACCAAAGCCGACAGCAGCGGAAAATTCAGCTTCAAACTGAGCGGCGGCGCGGGGCCGCACCTCATCCGCGCCGTCCATCAGGGAGTTACCTATCATCAGATCGCGCCTCCCGGCGTCAGTTCGGTTGACGTGAACGTCTATGACGTCGCAACCAAAGTAAGCGGCCTCACCGTCACGGCCGACGTCATCCGCTTCCAGGCCGACAGCGGAACCATGCAGGGCGTGCGCCTGTTTGTTGTCAATAATCAGTCTTCGCCCGCGAAGACACAGCTAAACGATCACAACTTCGAGTTCTATCTGCCCCCCAGCGCAAAGATTGAACAAGTGCAGGCCCGCGCCCCGAACGGCCAGCCGATCAGTTCGGAAGCCGCGCCCGAGACTGGGAAAAACAGCGCCGAGAAGAACCGCTACGCGATTAACTTCCCGCTCCGTCCCGGAGAAACACAGTTCCAGTTGGAGTTCATTCTGCCCTACACCGGCGAGATCAAGATCGATCCCAAGCCGCTCTATCCCGCCGAGCACCTCGTCGTCGTTCTTCCGAAGACGATGCAGTTCAAAGCGGCGAATCCGCCGAGCTTCCAGTCCATGCAGGATCCCAGCCAAGGCGACAGTCAAGTGGAGGTCGCAAGACAGACGAAGCCCGGCCAGCCGCTCGGCTTCACGCTGACCGGCAATGGAGTCATCACCGAATCGCCGGGAGAGGTTGCCTCCGGCGCCGCCCGGCAGCAGGATCAGTTTCAACAACAGCAGCAACCGGACCAACCGCAGGCACGCGACAATGGCTCGCCTGACAATCGGCCCGGCGGTGGACTCGGCGTCCCCATCGATGCGCCCGATGCGCTGCAGCAATATCGCTGGCCCATCCTCGGGGGATTCGCCGTGCTGCTCGCCATCGGCGGATGGGTGGTCACGAAACGGCAGCCCGCATCCTCCGTTGCCTTGACCTCCGCTGCAAAGCCTGGCCCTGCATCGAGCGGCTCCGGCGCGGCCGTGCATTCAACGCCGCCCACCCCGACGGCGCCCGCGACCTCCGCGGCCACTCTGGTAGCTAGATCGTCGATGCTGCTCGAAGCGCTGAAAGAAGAACTGTTCCAACTCGAGGTAGAAAAGAAACAAGGCAAGATCACGCCCGAGGATTACGAAAAAGCCAGAGCAGCCCTCGACCAAACCCTCGACCGCGCACTGAAGCGGCAAGGGTAGTATCGCGTAAGGACGGACGCATTCGTCCGTCCAACCCGAGCGCAGCTCGGCAGCCGCCCGTGGCCAGAGCACACACAGAGCCCAAAGCCCAGCGCCCGGCATCTAATCGATTGAGCCAACAAAACTGAGGCAACAATCATGAGCAACATATTCAAGACCACACTCCTGCTCACCGGCATGACGCTGCTGCTTATGCTGGCCGGCCGTGCTTTCGGCGGGCAGAACGGGATGCTGATGGCGCTCGCCTTCGCGGCCGTCCTGAATTTCGTTTCGTACTTTTTCTCCGACAAGATTGCGCTCGCCACTTACCGGGCTCAGCCCGTTGGTCGCGACGATCTGCCGCGCGTGTACAACATCGTCGAGCGCCTGGCGCAAAAAGTCAGCCTGCCGATGCCCAAGGTTTACCTCATCCCGACCGACTCGCCGAACGCCTTCGCCACCGGACGCAATCCGAACCACGCCTCCGTCGCCGTAACCCAGGGCATCCTCGGACTGCTCAAAGATGAAGAACTGGAAGGCGTCCTGGCCCATGAACTCGGCCACGTGCGTAATCGCGACATCCTCATCAGTTCGATTGCGGCCACGTTAGCCGGTGCTATCACCTACCTCGCATCGATCGCCAAGTGGGGAATGATTTTTGGTGGCATGCGAGGCGAGCGCGACGATCGCGGCGGAGGCAGTGGGATCGCCGCCATTGCCATGATCATCCTGGCTCCGTTCGCGGCCATGCTGATTCAACTAGCCGTCTCGCGGTCCCGCGAATACGGCGCCGACGACACCGGAGCCCACTGGACCGGCAATCCCTACGCCCTGGCCAGCGCCCTGGCAAAGATAGAAGCCTATTCCAAGCGGCTGCCTCTGGTAGCCAGCCCGTCCACCGCGCATCTTTTCATTATTGCGCCGTTCTTAGGAGGGATGAGTTTCGGCAGCTTGTTCTCGACGCATCCGCCAACCGCGAAGCGAATCGAGCGCTTGACGGGACGACCCGCTGAATTCTTCCAGTAAACACGTAGGGACGGCCGCCCTCGGCCGTCCAGTCGAGCGAAGCTCGACAGCTGCCGACTGAGGAACTGGACCATGACTCCCGTAACCGGCCGCAGCCCCACCCCCATAGTAAAATCGCCCCTAATGGCTCCCGAAACTCTGGTAGCAACCTCGCGCCGCGCCGCGGAACTCGAGAACAGTCTCCGCACCGTCATCCGCGGCAAAGACGACGTCCTCCGCCTCGCCTTGGTTTCCATCTTCGCCAAAGGCCACCTGCTGATCGAAGGCGTCCCCGGAGTCGGCAAAACAACGCTAGGCCAGGCCCTTGCCCGCGCCATCGACTGCACCTTCCAACGCATCCAGTTCACGAGCGACATGTTGCCCTCCGACGTACTGGGCATCTCGATTTACTCGGCCATCGAGCAAAAGTTCGAATTCAAGCGCGGACCGGTCTTCGCCAACGTCCTGTTAGCCGACGAAATCAACCGCACCACTCCGAAGACGCAGTCCGCCCTGCTCGAAGCCATGAACGAGGGCCAAGTCACCATCGACGCGCATTCCTATCCTCTGCCGCAACCTTTTCTGGTCATCGCCACGCAGAATCCCATTGAGCACCACGGCACTTATCCTTTGCCCGAGTCGCAACTCGATCGTTTCCTGATGCGAGTTCGCATGGGATATCCCGAAGGCAACGCCGAGCGCGAGATCCTGCGCGCCGAAGCCGGAGCCGCACAGCTCGAAAACCTCCGCCCCGTGCTCAACGCCGCCGACGTAGTCGAAATCCAGCAAGCCGTGGCCCAGGTTCACGTGGACGAATCGCTCATCACTTACCTGCTGAACATAGTCACTAAGACGCGCGAGTCCGAGTATCTCTCTCTCGGAGTATCTCCCCGAGGCTCGCAGATGCTCTACCGCGCCGCCCAAGCCATGGCCTTCCTCGAGGGCCGCGATTACTGCACGCCCGAAGATTTCAAGCCCCTGGTCGTTTCCGTCTTCGCCCACCGCGTGGTGGTAGGGTCGCTCTACACTTCCACTCTGAAAAAATCCGAGCAAGCCGAGCAAGTGCTGCGCGAGATCGTGGAGAGCGTGCCGGTGCCTGTGTAGTTCTCGGTTCTCCGATGAATTCGTTCTGTTTGAATTACGCCAGCGATACAGAACCTGCGATCAGAACTTGCCGCCGGCGCTCGACGGTCTGAAGTGCCGGCTGTATGAATATACGAACAGATTCACGGGCACCGTATAGTCGACTGCTATGTATGGGCCCGGATTCTCCGGCGTTTCGCTGCGTCGCACCGTCACCTGTTTTGGATCGAGCGCGATATCATGGTTCTCCGCTTTGCGGATTACGATGCTGCGAAGTTCTTCGTCCGAGTTTGGCGCTGACATCCCAGGCCGCCAGCTCGGTTGTGCCGCAAGATCGTGCAGCTCATCTTGAAACACTATGTTGGTTATTTCGGGCTCAAGAATCGTCCAGCCGGCGAACACAACGGCCACCGTCACAGCGATCCAGAAGACATACTTCATCGGAATCTCCCTTCCGACACGGGACACCCTCGCTTGCACAACCGAATCCGCGAGGCGAGAACTCAAACCGATTGCTAAGTTCCTAAGACGAGTTTACTCGCCCGAGGCCACCGGCGGCGCAGGCTGCAAGCTGGAAAGCCGCGAGATCGTCGCCACCATCATTCCAGACAGAAACTGCATGGTGGCTACATCGTTGTTGTCGAACGCGTGGGGCGCTGACGACAGCACCTCGAAAACACCCAGCGTCCGCCGGAAATGGTGCAGTGGGGCAACCAGGATCGAACGCACGCCCATTCGCCGGCAACTCTCCCAATCCACCCGCGGATTCGACTCGGCGTCATTGCAAAGCAGCACTTCGCCGGTGCGCACGCATTCGGCCGAGAGCCCGGTATCGGTCTGCAGGCGGACTCCAACATCCGGAGCCGTGCGGCCGGTGCGAGCCCGGCAAACAATTTCGTTGCCGCGGCGCAACGCGATGGCGGCCCCGGTCGCGCCGGTTAAAGTTTGCGCTTTTTCCGCGATTATGCTGATCCCCGGTTCCAGATCGATCTCTCCGGCATGGATTTCATCAGTATGGATCAGCGTATGCGGCGCGGATACGGGTCCATGATGGCGATGACGAGGCCACGCACGATGGCGGGGGGAAAGACTTGTCGGCGAGGGAAGCTCGATCTGATGCTCATCCTGATTTTCACCGGCATCCGCAACTTGCGGAACCGTATAGAGAAGCGACCGCACCAGCCGGTCCAGTTCCGCGTCCGCGATAAGATGCGCCGTCTGCTGCCCGCGCAGCGATCCGCCGAGCACCCGCGAAAGACTAAGCACCGCTCCACTGCCGCAGCCCAGACACCGCGGCGTGTTGTTCTCACTAAGCAATTCACACTGGACGCAAAATATTGCCGACTGCAAGGATAAGAAATTCACATCGGTGGCTGTCAACGAACGCTGCATTCGGATGATTCCTTCCGGACGGATGAGGAAGGATGAGGGTAAACAGTCGCGCGCACGGGAGTAAGTGACAGCGCTGGTTCGCGCGGTGGATAAGTCTTTCAGCACGTCTAAATTGTCGCCCGCGCACTCTATAATTCCGCCCATGGCATTTCTCCGGTTCCTCATGCTCTTGTCGCTCGTGGTCTGGCTGGGCGGACTGATTTTTTTCGCATTCGTACTCGCGCCCACAGTTTTTTCGCCCGGACTTCTCCCGACCCGCCACCTGGCAGGATCAATCGTAGGCCGCTCACTCGATCGACTGCACTACATCGCCATCGTTTCCGGAATAATTTTTCTGATCGCGTCCATGCTCTATAGCTGGATGGCCTCGGGAAACGCGCGGCCGTTGGCGGCGCGGCACATTCTAATCGTGCTGATGCTGATGCTGACCGTGATCTCGCAGTTCGCGATTTCTCCGAAAATGCATACCATTCGCGCTGAGGTTGGCGTTATCGACGATCTGCCTCCCGACAATCCGCTGCGCGTGGAATTCGACCGTCTGCATGTGTGGTCGGAAAAATTCGAGGTGGCGGTGCTCTTGCTGGGGTTGGTTGCGCTGTACACGACCGCGCAAGCATTGCGGTGAAGTGCTCGTGGAGAGCCGGGCGTCCCCGCCCGGCGGGACGAGCGAGATGCCCGTCGCTCCACCGCAGGAATCATCACGCGGTTAGAGTATTAGTGCGCAGCCTTCTCCTTCCTCGCTGCCGCCGCTGGTTTCAGCGCGTTATCGAGATACGCCAGATACTCGGCGATCAGCTTATAACTATCGTAGTAATCGTTCATGTTAATAGCTGCCATCTTGTCGACGGGCGAATGCAGAATCGGCCAGGTCTTCTGCGTCACCGAGTGCAAGGTGATGCGCCGGATCTGGTAGCGAGCGAACGACTCGGAATCCGCGGTGCCAAGGTTGTCCACGTTCATTGCAGTCACAGGGAGTCTACTCTCCACCGCAACCGCGGCCAGCGCGTCAAGCAGCACTTTGTCGGCGTGTGAGGCCCAGACTTCTGTCGGACCGAGTCCCAGACTGTCGAAGTTCACCATGCCCTCGATGTGCGCGCGCTGCTCGTTGGTGAGATGGTCCACGTAATACTGCGACCCGACCAGCCCCTTTTCCTCGCCCGAGAATCCGACGAAAATCACCGTATGATGACGCGGCTGCGCGCTCAGGCTGTACAACAGGCTAGGCAGTAACGCAGCTCCGGTCCAGTTGTCGACCACTCCGTCGCCAAAGCTGTCGACCTTATCGGTATGCGCGCCGACTACGATGACTTCCTGCGTTTCGCCAGGCAACACACAAATAACGTTCGGTGGAAGCTTGCGGTCGAGCGCTTGCTCGGAGAGATTCACACTCTTGCACCCAGACTCGGCAAACCACTTCCGGATCAGTGCTTCGCGTTCGCTGTTCTTGATTGAGAAAGACTTCAGGCGCCCTTCGACAACTCCGCGTGTCTGCAAGCGGAAGCGAATCCGCGCCGGATTTTGCGCCGAAGAGGGGGCGGCACACGCGATGCAAGCGATCAGCGCCCCGGCAAGATAGCGATAGAATTGTCTATGGTGAGTTGTCCGCTTCAACTGCATTCTGCCCAGCGTAGCACGGCGCAATGCAGCCCACTTGCGTATGCGTCTAGCGCCCAATGATTTATTCTTTTGACTGAACTGATAGCTGACAACTGATAGCTGAGAGCTGAGACTTCCCCATGAAAACTGGCATCATCGGTCTGCCGCAAGTCGGCAAGACATCTCTATTTGGCATCCTGACCAAGGTCCATCTTTCCGAGCAGGCGTACTCCAACCCGCGCGAGGCGCACATCGGAGTCGCCAAGGTGCCCGACGAGCGCCTCGAAAAACTGGCTGCGCTCTATCACCCGAAGAAGCTGACACACGCCTCGGTCGAGTATGTAGACGTAGGCGCCATCGGCCAGGACGCGCTCAAAGAAACGGCCTACATCGGCCACCTGCGCCAGGTAGACGCTCTCATTCACGTTCTCCGGGCGTTTGAAAACGATGCGATTCCACATGTCGGACCCCTCGATCCGCTGCGCGACATCAAGAACGTCGAGTTCGATCTCATGGTTAGCGATCTTGGTCAGATCGAAAAGCGTCTGGAGCGACTCGAAAAAGATTTGAAGAAGATGAAGACGCCGGAACTCGAAAAAGAAAACGAGTTGCTGATCAAAGCCAAAGCGTTTCTCGAAACCGAAAAACCGCTCCGCGAAATGGAAATGTCAGCCGAAGACAAGAAGCGCATACGCGGCTTCATGTTTCTAAGTGAAAAGCCGATGCTCTACGTGCTCAATATCGGCGAGAGCACCGAACTCGGCAAAGACCTGGAAGCCGCGGTGGAAAAATATAAGCTGACCGAAGTGGCGGCGCGTCCAAACGCCGGAGCCAGCGCAATCTGCGGCAAAGTGGAAGCCGAACTGGCGGAGATGAGCGACGAAGACGCGGCGGAATTTCTCGGCGCCTATGGACTGATAGAAAGCGGTCTCTCGCGCCTGATCCGCAAGAGCTATCACCTGCTGGGTCTGATTTCGTTTTTCACCGCTGGAGAAGACGAATGCCGAGCCTGGACGATCCCGCTGAATACCCGTGCCCAGAATGGCGCTGGCGCGATTCACTCCGATCTGGAAAAGCATTTCATCCGAGCCGAAACCATTCGCTGGGATCAGTTGCTAGAGGCGGGGTCTGAGGCAAATGCCCGGGCTAAGGGCACCTTGAGATTAGAAGGCAAGGACTACATTGTGCAGGACGGCGATGTTATGCATATACGGCACAGCGGGTGAAAGTTCGTAGACGGCTCCAGGTCGGATGGCCTTCTTTGGGCTGAAAGCAGAAAACTGAAGTCTAATCCTTGAGCCTGAAAATAAAACGAATCACGCGATAAAACCTGCCGGTGAAAAAGAATCTAATACACAACCCCAGGACAGCAGCGAAAGCGATAACTGCCCAAACCCATCCTTCACGACGATAAACCCACTGGGCGGCAAGAAACGCCCCCAACGTGACAAATACGAAATACAGGAGTTCGATGAGCGTCATGAACTTTCCTTTTACCTCTTAATGCACATGGAAAAACCGATCCAGCAAAAACATGCAAGCCGCTCCGACAAAGACCAGTAACGCCATCTTCACTCCCGGCTCCTTATTTACTTCCGGGATCAGATCCGACGCGGCGACGTAAATCGTAACGCCCGCCGACAAGGGCAGGCCGAAGCTTACCTCCTGGCGGAAGACCGCCATCGTCATCACTCCGGCCACAGTAGCAATACCCAAAAGCACGGATGCTCCCCAAGCGAACGCGCGGCTTCGCCCACTGGCCAGCATCACCGATGAGATAGTGAATCCTTCCGGAATCTTGTGCAGAAAAACCGCCAGAAAAATGATCCAGCCGAGCGCTGGGGAAACAAGAAATCCCGAGGCGATGGCGATACCATCGAAAAACGTGTGAATCAGCAAGCCGATCAGAACCGAGTAGCTTTTGTGAGAGTGGACGAACTGGTCGGCGTGGGTCTCTTCTCCGAAGTGGAAATGGGGAGTGACTGTGTGCTCGAAGAAATGGACGAGCAAGTATCCGAGCAGGATGAGAAACCCGGCGTACCCGCCACGCAGATGGATGCTCTCCGGCACCATCTCGACCAGTGCCGTCGCCAGCATGAAACCTGCCCCGAGCGCGACGAAGTAGCGGAGGTAGGAACGCTCCCAATGCTTTTGAACGATGATGGCGCCCCCGAACACATTCGCGCCCGCCGCGGTCAGCCCCAGCAGCAAACTGGTCAGGATGGGAGACATGAAGAAAAGAGAATAGCAGGTGGAAGGCTCGTCGCTGCACGGCTACCCCTGCTTTCCCGTAGAGACGCGGCTCGCCGCGTCTCCTCTCGCGGCCGGGAGCCGGTGCAGGCCTCGTCTCTACGCGACGGGGCGAGCCACGAGCGGAACGCCGCGCTGCTAAGATTCTGACGACGGGCCGAACAGCGAACACCGAGCATTTCCGTGCGGCATGGACTACAAATCATCGGCTGGCTGGTCTGCGTCGTTTATTCGACCATCCCCGCCTTCTGGTTGATGATCCATCCGTTTGCTGAACGCTGGAGAGCGCGGCGTCTTGCCTATCAGCGCTCGCCATATTTGGTGCTGGTGCCCGCATGGGTGGCGATGTGGGTTGCGGTCGCGCTGGTCACGCGGCCTTGGCGAGTCATCTTGCTCTATCGAGCAGACTGGCCGTGGGTAGCGGCGGCGTTGCTGTTCGCCTGCGGGTTGTATGTGTATTCGCAATCCGGGAAAAATTTCAGCGCGAAGCAACTCGGCGGCCTGCCCGAAGTTCATGGCGGAAATCACGATCAGCAACTGGCGATCGATGGAATCCGGGCGCGAGTGCGGCATCCGGTGTATCTCGCGCATCTGTGCGAGATGCTGGCATGGAGCGCCGGGACCGGCCTCGCAGTGTGCTGGGGGCTGACAGCATTCGCAGCGGTCACAGGAGCGGTGATGATCCGGATGGAGGATGTGGAACTGGAAAAGCGGTTTGGCGACTCCTACCGCGCCTATCGCAGATCCGTGCCGGCCGTTCTGCCGCGAGTATGGGAAGCGCGCCAGCTATAATCCGCATTGGCTGAAAGCTGATAGCTGAGGGCTGACGGCTGCTTCCAATGCGCTTCGAACTCTTCGTGGCAACCCGCTATCTTCGCGCCAAACGCCGCCAGGCGTTCATTGGCGTCATCACGGGGATCTCCGTCTTGGGCGTTGCGGCGGGAGTGGCTTCACTGATCGTCGCCCTGGCCATCAATAACGGCTTTCGGCAGGATTTGCAGGCGCGGCTGCTGGGTTCAACGGCGCACATCAGTTTGCTGCGGGTGGAAAGCGACGGCATGCGCGATTGGCGTCCGCTGCTCGAGAAACTGTCGAAGCAGCCGCACGTAGTGGCGGCCGCTCCGGCGATTTACGAGCAGGTGCTGATCTCGCGCGGGCCGCGGGCGCGCGGCGCCGTGCTGAAGGGCATGCTGCCGCAGTATGAGCGAAAGGTCAGCGATTTGCTGAAAACTGTGACGCTCGGATCGGCGGCCGCGCTGGAGGAAGCACCCTCCGGCGGGACGGCGGAGCCTTCCTCCGGAGCAAGTTCAACGGCAAATTCAAATACAGCTTCAGCGGCAGAGGGCGCCCGCTCTACACAAACAGAATCGCCCGACGACCTGACTGGCGTGCAGCAGCGCGTCGCCGCTATGCCTCCAATTATCCTCGGCAAAGACCTGGCGGAGGAAATCGGCGCGACCGTCGGATCGGTCGTGCTGATCACTTCTCCGCAGGGCGAACTGACTCCGTTTGGCATGGTGCCGAAGTACATTCGCTTTCACGTCGCGGGCATCTTCAACTCCGGTTTTTTCGACTACGACTCATCCTGGGCCTTCATCCGGCTTTCTGACGCGCAGGAGTTGTTTGGATTGGGCGACGTCATCTCGGTCATCCAATTCAAGCTCGACGATATTTACCTGGCCGGCGACGTGGCACGCGCCCTCGAACAGGCCGCCGGACACGGATTTATGGCCACCAGTTGGATGGAACAGAACAAGCCTCTGTTCCGCGCGCTGCGCCTTGAGCGCGTAGTAACGTTCATCACTATCGGCCTGATCGTGTTCGTGGCCGCGCTCAACATTTTGATCTCGCTGATCATGATGGTCATGGAGAAGACCAAAGATATCGCTGTGCTCATGTCCCTGGGGACGAAGAAGGCGCAAATCCGCCGCGTGTTCATCGCGCAGGGCGTGCTGATTGGCGTGATCGGAACAGCCATCGGGCTCGTGCTCGGCTACGCGATCTCATGGGCGGGCGGGCACTACCACTTCATTTCGCTCTCGCCCGAGGTGTATTCGATTGACTATGTACCGTTCGCGCCGCGGCTGATCGACGGAGTGATCGTGGCGCTGGTTTCCATCGGGATCTCGTTTGTGGCGACAATTTATCCGTCGTGGTCCGCCGCGAGGATTTTGCCCGCCGAAGCCCTAAGGTACGAATAGCATTTTAGTGTCGGGTAATTATCTTAGAGTTTCCCGACCCCCAGCGCTGGACCCAAATCCCTGAACTTTTCCAAAAACTCACAGAAAAATCCGCTTTGCTTTAATCTGCGTTTTACATATCCGCAACAAACACCCAGTAGCCTTTCCCTATCTTTACTTTGTGAGGAAGCTGACCATGAACTCTCCCCAGCAGTCTCCGCTCAAGTGGCGCTCCGCATCTTTGCTCAGCGTCGTCGCCTTGTCGATTCAGTTGATCGCACCTGTTTTTGCAGTTGCCAAGGACAAAGGAAACAAAACCCAGACTCCGATTCAGCACGTGATCGTGATCATTGGAGAAAACCGTACCTTCGACCACGTGTTCGCCACCTACAAACCAAGCCCGGGCGAGAGCGTCTGGAATCTGCTCTCCAAAGGCATCGTCAACGAAGATGGAACGCCGGGACCCAATTTTTCCCTGGCCAGCCAGTCGTCGGCCACCGACTCCAGCACCGACGGCTATCAGCTGAGTCCATCCGGAAACGTCGCTTATTCGACTCTGCCGCCAGTGCTGGCCGGCGGATATTCGAGCGGGCCGTTCCCGGATGTTGCGACCGCTAAGAAATATGAGAACGGCCTGCCGGACGACTATTACGTCTACCTGACGACCGGCGGCACCGGACTGGCCCACGGAGCGGTCGACACTCGCGTCCCGAACGCGACGACTCTTCCTTCCGGTCCGTTCCAACTGACCTCGGCAACCCTGCCCTACGACTCCTACGCGAACAGTCCCGTCCACCGCTTCTACCAGATGTGGCAGCAGTTCGATTGCAACGCCGCGAACGCCACAAGAAGTAACCCCAGCGGATGCCTCAACGATCTGTGGCCTTGGGTCGAAGTCTCGGTCGGCGCCGGCACCAACGGAAGTCCGCAGCCTCCCGGCTTCGACGTGTTCAGCACTAAAGAAGGCAGCACGTCGATGGGCTTCTACAACGTTCTGCAAGGTGACGCACCTTACTTCAAGTTTCTCGCTGACAGCTACGCCATGAGCGACAACTTCCACCAGTCCGTCATGGGTGGAACCGGCGCCAATCACGTAATGCTCGGCACCGGCGACGGAATCTGGTTCAGCGACGGCAACGGCAACGCCGCCACTCCCCCGCACAATCAACTGGTCGCCGCCGGCAGCCCCAACGCCGGAGTAGTGGACGAAATCGAAAACCCCAATCCTCAGGCTGGCACCAATGATTGGTACACCGAGGATGGCTACGGCGGCGGCTCCTACGGCTCCCCCTCCTATGGCGGAGGAACCTATAGCAACTGCTCTGACACCACTGCCCCTGGCGTTGGCCCGGTGGTCAGCTATCTCCATTCGCTCCACCGCCCCATCCGTCCGAACTGCGCTCCGGGACACTACTATCTGCTTAACAACTACAACCCCGGATACTACGGTGACGGCAGAAACGCTTATGCCGACATCGGCAATCCCAATGAGACCGTCTTCACCATTCCGCCATCTCCCCTCCGTAACATCGGCGACGAGTTGAACGAAAAGGGCATCTCGTGGGCATACTACGGAGACCAGTGGAGCGCCTACCTGGCCAATCCGGACAACAACTATGTGACCCCTGATAACACCTACTGCAACATCTGCAACTTTTTCCAGTACTCCACCTCGATCATGACGAGCGCATCAGGCCGGGCGCACAACCAGGACACCACCGATCTTTATAAAGCGATCCAGGACGGAACGCTGCCGGCCGTGTCCTACGTGAAGCCCGACGGCTGGCTCGACGGCCACCCGGCTTCATCGAAGCTCAACTTGTTCGAGGGCTTCGTAAAGAAAATCGTGGACGGCGTCCAGGCCAACCCGCAACTCTGGGCCAGCACCGCCATCATCGTCACGTTCGACGAAGGCGGCGGGTATTGGGACTCCGGCTACATTCAGCCTCTGGACTTCTTTGGCGACGGCACGAGAATTCCCACGCTGGTCGTCTCTCCCTACACCAAGCCCGGGCACATCTCGCACACCTACAGCGACCATGTTTCAATACTGAAGTTCATCGAGGCCAACTGGGGACTCGCTCCGCTCACCGATCGCAGCCGTGACAATCTCCACAATCCGGTAACGAACCCGCACAACCCCTACGTTCCCTTGAATCGTCCAGCGATCGGCGATCTGATGGACCTGTTCAGCTTTGACGACCGCCACGGGAAGTAGCAGTAGTTTCTTAGAGTCCCGTAACTGAGTCTCACCCTGATTGGCGTCAACCGGCAACGTCTTCCGCCGGTTGACGCCGTCTTTTGCGGACATCTTCTCAGCATCCGCCCTTGTAAACTTTTTGTCTTTTCTCCTCACGCCTTAGCGCAGCTACCTAGGTCTCGTGCCCCCTCCGAAGTTGTCAAGGATCGCTTCTCCGTGCCCGTTTCCGAGGAGCGTTCGCCCGCCTCTCCCCCCTCAGTGACCACAGTCACATTGCATTTGTTTTCCAGAGGTATACAGTCTTTCGCATACCCTGTTCCCGAAGACGGAATCGCGGGATCGGGTTGTTCTTCCTCATGATCTAATGGATCACGGATCGTTTTCTACTGCGTTGCAGTCGGAGACGGCCAGCTAGCTTGATACTTAGGAGGGGGAATTTGCATCAAATAGCTCAAGACCCTCTGTTGCGGGTCGAAGGGTTAAGTAAGGTGTTTCGCTCAGGCGAAGCCGAGCTCGTGCTCTTTGAGAATCTGTCTTTCGAGGTCACCAAAGGAACGATGCTGGCCATCGTCGGACAATCGGGTGCCGGAAAGAGTACCTTGTTGCACATCCTCGCGGCCCTTGATCGTCCCTCGGCGGGTGCCGTATACTGCGCCAACTCTCAAGTGAATGCGCTTTCCGAGGATGACGCCGCCGAGTTTCGTAACCGCCAGATCGGCTACGTGTGGCAATTCCATTACCTGCTGCCGGAATTCACCGCCTTGGAGAATGTCGCGATGCCCTTGCTAACGCGCGGGCAAGCGCTGTCTTCAGCCGAACAGGAAGCTTCGCGGTGGTTGCGCGAGGTGGGACTGGAATCACGCGGGCATCATCGTTCGGGCGAACTTTCCGGAGGCGAGCAGCAAAGGCTGGCGCTGGCGCGGGCGCTTATCACCCAGCCGCAAGTGCTGCTGGCCGATGAGCCGACCGGCGATCTCGACGGCCGCACCGGGGAATTGGTTTTTGAGTTGGTTGCGCGGTTGCATCGCGAGCACCAGCTGACGTCCTTGATCGCTACGCATAATCTGGCATTTGCACGACGGTGCCATCGCGTTTTACGGTTGGATCAGGGCAAAATGGAAGAAGTAGCGCCGGAGTCGCTTCCGGCGTAACGAAAGACGGAACAGAACCACCATTAATGGCAGGGGAATTAAAAAGACAGCGAATTAAAGAAATGAAGTTGGAAAATCGCAGACCCGAAGTAAGACTGAAGGTGATTACTAGAAGGTGATATCGCTTGGGAGATTAGGCGATATGAATGCATAATAAAGGGTTGGGGTCAGGGGTTTGGCGGAGGGCGGGGCGTTCCGCAGGAACTCAGGGGGAATGGGTATATGTTCGAACGCTACACGGAGAAAGCCAGGCGCGTAATCTTTTTTGCGCGGTACGAAGCCAGCCAGTTTGGGTCTCCTTATATTGAGACCGAACACCTGCTGCTCGGACTGTTGCGTGAAGACAAGGCCCTGACCAATCGTTTTCTGCGCTCTCATGCCTCGGTGGAATCGATCCGGAAACAGATTGAGGGTCACACCACCATCCGGGAAAAAGTTTCCACTTCAGTCGATCTTCCGCTGAGCAACGAATGCAAACGTGTTCTAGCGTACGCAGCGGAAGAAGCTGAACGTCTTTCACACAAGCACATTGGAACCGAGCACCTGCTATTGGGATTGTTGCGCGAAGAAAAGTGCTTTGCAGCTGAGATTTTGCACGAGCGAGGATTACGGCTTTCGACCATCCGCGAAGAGCTGGCTCGCACCAGCCAGGAAAAAGCTGCGCCGCAACGCGGACAGCGCGAGTCCTCATTACTGAGCGAGTTTTCCCGCGACCTGACGCAGTCCGCCATGGACAGCCAACTCGACCCGCTGGTGGGCCGCGACGGCGAAGTCGAGCGCGTGGTGCAGATTCTGTGCCGCCGCACCAAGAATAATCCCGTGCTCATCGGCGAGCCCGGAGTAGGCAAGACCGCCATCGTGGAAGGCCTGGCGCAGCGCATCGCCGACGGCGAAGTTCCTTCCTTCCTCGCCGACAAACGCATTCTCGCGCTCGATCTTTCTCTGATCGTCGCCGGCACCAAGTATCGCGGACAGTTTGAAGAGCGCCTCAAGACCATCATGAAAGAGCTGATGGAGTCGCAGAATTCCATCATCTTCATCGACGAACTGCACACCCTTGTAGGCGCGGGATCGGCGGAAGGCTCGCTGGACGCGGCCAATATCCTGAAGCCGGCCCTGTCGCGTGGCGAGATTCAGTGCATAGGCGCAACCACGCCCGCTGAATACCGCAAGTCGATCGAAAAAGACCGGTCGCTCGAGCGCCGCTTCCAGGCCGTAAAAGTTCCGCCGCCGAACGAAGCCGACGCCATAAAAATTCTCTTCGGCATAAAAGAGCGCTACGAAAAGTTCCACGCCGTCACCTATACCGACGAGGCCATCAATTTTTCAGTGTCGCATTCGAATCGCTATATTCCCGACCGTTTTCTGCCGGATAAGGCCATCGACCTGATCGACGAAGCAGGCGCTCGCGTGAAACTGCGCCAGACCACGCTGCCGGAAGAATTGACGGAAGTCCAGAAGCGCATCAAGTTCATCGTCCATCGCATGGAGAACGCCATCGCAAACCACGAGTTCGAGAAGGCGCGCTTCTACTCGGACGAAGAACGCAAAGAGCGCGAGAACCTGCGTGCCCTTCGCGAAAAATACCACCTCGATGAATCCTCCACCGGCGTAGTCGGTCGGGAGGACATCGAAGATGTGGTATCGCGCTGGACCGGTGTGCCCATCACTTCAATTAAAGAAGAAGAAACCCAGAAGCTGCTGCGCATTGAAGAAGAGCTGCACAAGCGCATCATCTCGCAGGAAAAAGCGATCAGCGCGCTGGCTCGCGCGATCCGCCGCTCGCGCGCCGGCTTGAAGAGCCCGAACCGTCCGATTGGTTCGTTCCTGTTCCTAGGACCGACCGGCGTTGGCAAAACAGAAGTCGCTCGCACCTTGGCGCATTTCATGTTTGGCAGCGACAAAGCTCTAGTCCGTTTCGATATGTCGGAGTTCATGGAGAAGCACTCCGTCTCGAAACTGATCGGCTCGCCTCCCGGATACGTGGGCTATGAAGAAGGCGGCCAGTTGACGGAACGTGTCAAGCGCGCTCCATATTCTGTCGTTTTGCTCGACGAAATCGAGAAGGCGCACCCCGATGTCTTCAACATCCTGCTGCAGGTTTTTGAAGACGGCCAATTAACTGACGGCCTGGGCAACACAGTCGACTTCAAGAACACCATCATCATCATGACCTCGAACATCGGCGCACGCCACCTGATGAAGCGCGAGGGCTTGGGCTTCCAGTCGTCGAAAGACGAGATGGTTTCCGAAAAAGTCGAAGACCTGGTAAGGAGCGAGGTCAAACGCACCTTCAATCCGGAATTCCTGAACAGGGTTGACGAAATCATTCTGTTCATGGCGCTCAGCGAGCAGGATCTGATCCAGATTCTCGAGCTCATGGTCAGCCAGCTGAACCAGAATCTCGCGCAGCGTTCGATCACCGTAACCGTGGCCGACGAAGCGAAAAAGTGGATTCTGAACCAGACCCTGACCGACCGCAGTTACGGAGCGCGTCCGCTACGCCGCGCCTTGCAGAAGTACATCGAAGATCCGCTGTCGGAAGCCTTGATTCAAGGCACGATCACCACAAGGCCGGCGTTCATCGAGGTCTTCCTCGAAGCGAACAAGCTGTACTACCGTCCAGTGGATGCGGAGAAAACCGAAGGCGTGCTGCTATACGAAAGTTAAATGTTCGTGTAGGGACGGACGCATTCGTCCGTCCAAGCCGAGCAAAGCTGGGCAGCAATTTCAGCCGTCAGCGAAAGCTGGCGGCTTTTGTTTTGCCAGTGTGGGGACGGGCGCCTCGCCCGTCCAAGCCGAGCGAAGCTCGGCAGGGCGTCAGCTCGGCCGGACGGGTTGTGTCGTTTTTACTTCGACTCGACCAGCGGAATGCCGCACACACCTGCCAGCCTTTGTCGAAAGTCATCCCAGTCACGGCCTTTTCGAGCTAGAACTTCCGCGACATCGAACCAGTGGTTTGTAGTTGGCGACTCGGCTTGCAGCTTGAAAAGTTCTAGGCCCTGTTTCGAGATTATCGTCCAGAACTCCGGAAACCCAAACTTCTTGGCCTTCTGGTGGGACTTCTCAGCCTCACCGGCGCGGTTGTGAGCGTTGCTGACATCTGTACCGCCCTTTACTTCGATCGCCACTTTGTGATGTATCCGGTCGCTTACTTGCTCTTGCACACAGACATCGGGGTCATGCGACAAACTAATGAAGACGGTTCGCCCTGCTGCATTCTTCAGTGTCAACCTGTTCCCGGTCGTAGCCACGATGTACTTGGCGACAACCTCTTTAACGGCAACAAAGACCTCCTTCATCGCCGTTTTCCCAATCTGCGTATTATTGGAACCTTGCAACTGAGATCCAAATGTAAGCAGTGGTAGTTCATGCAGGTCGCGTTCCGTTATCTTGGGTATCTGACGCACGAGTTCCGCCAGCGGATTCGCCATCGCTCGGCAGAATTCGGGCACCGAAGCCCGCGCTTTCTTGGACATCGTGCCCGATTCTTCCATGCTCTTGAAACGACCCATGCCCGTCGATCCTTTGTAGAAGCTCTTCTGTGGCGCACCCAAAAGGAGGCGATAGTAGCCAACCACAGAAGGCTTAGTTTCAATGAGGGCCGGGAGAGGGAACACATATTCATCGCGAAGCCCCGCCCCCGCGAGAATCTTCTGGACATCGCCTGGCACGTATTCACGAATCTGCCGTTTGACTATGCCCTGGTCCAATTGGCCAAGAGCTTCGGAGAGCGCATCCATAAACCACTGCCGCCGAGCGGCGACCAACAACTGATAAAAGCACACTTGACGAGCCGGGCTAGGTGGATTCAGAACGAGCGCGGGAATCGCCGTGCCGGAGGTCGGAGCGGCCTTCTTTGTCCCCTTAGGCATCGCAGTCAGTCACAACTACTCGCATTTTTTCGACTTGCGAAACACCAACCAGTAGCAATGCTGACGTCTGGTATGGTGCGCCGTCTTCCACTTCGGGTCGATGATCGGCCCCTTGCGAATTTTCACTATGCAATCGCAGGGCATGAATCCCACTTCGCGTGCAGCGTTTATCAGCTCGATGTGCGCCCACTGGTAACGGTGATGGTGAACGTAATCGGTAATCTTGCATAGCAGGATGCCTTCTGCCCTCAGTACTCGATAGGCTTCGCGAACGAACGGCGGGAACGTATGAGTAAAGGTGTAATGGTTTTCTTTCGACGAGCGCACCACTAGACCGAAGCGTGTACCGAAGTCTTTCTTGTTGTCCCTGCCCTGATTCGGAATGTGAGGAGGGTCGTATACCACAACATCGAAACTCCCATCCCGAAATGGCATTGCTGTATTATCACCAACTGAGCTAGGCCGATGCCGCGATTCTATGTCCAAACCGACGACAGGCCTCTTACTCCCCCTCCAGAAGCGCCCACCGTTCACAGTCGAATCGAGAATTCTCCTCGGCTT
>WNFA01001374.1_pt1 | contig 19706 bp, 19 predicted proteins | sample 5400481 | NCBI WGS metagenome assembly WNFA01 (sample SAMN13153340, study PRJNA577476) | soil metagenome | isolation source: 120 cm saprolite under Douglas fir tree site 2 hole 1 replicate 2 | place: USA:California | collected 2015-04-18
TAGCCCGCCGCGGCGGCGACGTCGTCTTCCGCCTGCCGCACCGGCTTGCCAACATCGAGGCTCTCCAGCTCGGCGAATTCGCGGCTGCGCTCGCGCAACAGACCGGCGAGCCGGTTCAAGAGGCGAACCCGCCGCACGGGAGGCAGTCCGGCCCATCCGCCCATCGCGGCATGCGCCGATGCGACCGCCGAATCGACGTCGGCTTTGTCCCCGAGCGCGACCCTGGCGAAGACCTGGGCCGTGGCCGGATCGATGGCATCGAAGGTGGCGCCCGATCGCGCCCAAACCCGCTCGCCGTTGAGGAACATCCGGCCGTCGATCTCGGTGGCCTTCACATCGCTAAGCCTACCGTTGCCGTCCCGAATTCATTTCCGGCGTTTGAGAGGGCGCCGGAAAGTCTCAGGTGTGAGACGGGCGATTTTCGGGAAAAAACCTGTCTGTATCCGCCCAACGGGCTAGCAAAAGGAGCGAGTCCATGCGCACGACGGTCGAGGCGAACTCTGACCTTTCACTGAGTCCATCCGACCCGGCGGCGTCCGCGGCCGCGACCCCCGCCCCAATGATCACGCTCGACCCACAAACGACCGCGCGTCTCGACGCCGCCGTCGGTGCCTACCTTGACGCGCTGCTGGCGGCCGATCCCCGTTCCGAGGCCTTCAAGAAGAAGGTCGACGGCATCCATGCGCTAGGGAACGAAGAGATCAAGCAATCCGCCAGCGTTTCCAACCGGATGCTCGACCGGCCGCTCGGTGCGCTCGCCCGCGGCCAGGACAAATCTGCGGTCTCGAGCGCCCTGCTCCAATTGCGGCGCACCGTTGAAGACCTCGACCCGTCCGACCGCGGGTTGCTCGACCGGCGGCGGCTCTTCGGCATCTTGCCGCTCGGAAACCGGTTGCGCGATTACTTCGGCAAGTACGAGTCGGCCCAGGGTCACCTCAACGCCATCGTGCAGGCGCTCTACCGAGGCCAGGACGAGCTGCTCAAGGACAATGCATCGATTGAGCAGGAGAAGGTGAACCTGTGGGCCGTGATGGATCGGCTCAAGCAATACTTCTACCTTGCCCGCGCGATGGATGCCGCACTCGATGCGCGCATCCGCGAGGTGCAGGCCCAGGATCCAGAGCGGGCGAAGACGCTGCGCGAGGACTGTCTCTTCTACGTTCGCCAGAAGACCCAGGATCTCGCCACCCAGCTCGCCGTCAGCGCCCAGGGGTACCTGGCGCTGGAGCTCGTCCGCAAGAACAATCTCGAGCTCGTCAAGGGCGTCGATCGCGCGACCACCACGACGGTGTCGGCGCTCCGCACGGCAGTGATGACGGCCCAGGGTCTGGTGAACCAGAAGCTCGTACTCGATCAGATCGGCGCGCTGAACGAGACCACCGCCGACATGATCGAGGGCACCTCGGCCATGCTTCGTCAGCAGTCCGCCGGCGTCCATGACCAAGCGGCGAGCGCGACCGTCAGCATCGAGAAGCTGCAGGCCGCGTTTGCCAACATCTACGGCACGATCGACGCCATCGACGCCTCCAAGCTCCAGGCGCTGGACAGCATGCGGCAGACGATCGACGCGCTCTCGCGGGAAGTGGCCCGCGCCCAGGCGTACTTGGAGCGGGCGCACGAGGCGCCGGCCACCCAGCTCGCGCCAATCCCGGAGGAGTTGAAATTGCCGGTGCGTACGCCTTAGCAACAGGGGAAGACCGATGGGAAGCGCGATCGCGCCCTACCGCTCGAGGCTGCCCGCGTCCGCTCCGGGGCGCGGGCTGATCTCCTACCTGACCAGCCGGCGGAACCTCACTGGTTCGGCGCTGGCGCTGGTGGGCGCCGGCCTCGTTGCCGCTGACCCGGTCGGCGTGCAGGGCCTGCTGCTCGTGGCCGGCCTCTACCTGGCGGGCGCCCTGGCCGTCCGCGGCAGCGCGCGCATCAGTCGATTTGGATTCGATCCCAAGCGGGTCCAGAAGTCGCTCGCCGAACAGATCGGGGCTGCGGCGGGGCGGGTGCCCCCAGAGATCCTGAGCCGGATGCAGCGGATCGAGCTCACCATCCGCACGGAGATTCTTCCGCGCCTCGACTGCTTACCGCTCGGTGCGCCCGAGCTGTACCTGATCGAGCGCACCGTGTCGGACTATTTGCCAACGGCGGTGGAGGCCTACCTTCGTCTCCCCAGCGGCTACGTGTCGTCCCAACCGGGCAGCCACGGCCGCGCCGCACTCGATGTGTTGCTCGAGGAGCTCGACTTCCTCGACGCCGAGATGCGACAGGTGGCGGAGGTCGTCCACCGCACCGACATGGACCGGCTGCTCGCCCACAAGCGATTCCTGATCGACCGCTTTCGGCGCGAAGACGCGCACGACTGAGCCGCAGATGAGAACCGGAAAGTCTCTGCCTGGGAAGCTAAGCTTGAAACGTGAGCCAGCCGGTTGACCTGTCGCCGCTCCAGCGCGAACTGGATAACCTGCGTCTGCAGCTGTGTCACTGCAACAACGCCGGCACGTGTCTCGGGTGCCAGGGCGTCGACATGCTCCGGCAGCAGGTGACGATGGTCGTGTCGGCTGCGAGCCAGCCGGTACTGCTGCAGGTTGCGCAGGAGACCCAGGCCAAGGAGCTCGTCAAGCAGGTGCAGGAGATGCAGGAGCGCCTGCTTCGCGACCCGGAAGCCGCCAAGGCCCTGGAGGAACTACTGAAGTATTTTCAGGAGCCGCCGGAAGAGACCAACCACTAGGCACTGGCGGGCATCGCCGTGACGACAACCCGCTGCGTGTCGACCCAGTTCGGCCAGCAGGTGAAGAGGGTCAGCCGCACGTCGTTGGTTGGGTTCAGGATCTGCACGGCGGTCGGGGCGACGATCGTGCGCGCGGTTACATGGTAGACGACGGGCGCGTCGTCAGCGAGCGCAACGTCGACCTCGTCGCCCGCTTTCAGGTCCTTGAGGCTGGCGAAGACACTTCCCTCGATGTCGTCATGCCCGTAGAGCACGGCGTTGCCGCCGCCGATGGGGGAGGAGAAGGCGTAATGGGTGACCGAGTAGCCGTTGGCGATCAACATGTTGCCTTTGGCGTCGACGCCACGGTCGAAGATCGGCGCGTCCTTGATGTGCAGCCTCGGAATCGAGAGGTAGGCCACGACCTGGCTGGGGCCGGCGCCGCTGCTGTTGGTGTTGGGAAGGAATCTCGGATGCTGGTGGGGCGGCGATAGGGGATCGCCCAGGGCCGGGATCGCCTGGGTTGCCACCCCGGGCGAACCGAGGCGGATCACGCCACTGGCGGGGAGCGCCGTCGCCATCAGCGCCAGGCCAATGGCAATCAGCAATCCCGCTATCAGGTTTCGCCTCATCCCTCCCATCATAGTCAGGCGAACTCGGAGTGCTGTCAAGCAACAAACAGGGCGCCGGTCCATGCCCGGCGCCCTGTGGTTGACGCGGTTTGCTTACGCAGCCTTGCGGGTCGACGTCCGAATGTAGGCCTCGCGGACGGCCTTGGGGAACGACCAGCGCGGCTTCTTCGAAGCCGGGCGCGCCTTCAGCATGATCGACTCGCCGGTGAAGGGGTTGGTACCTTTCCCTGCCTTGCGGGCCTTGACATCACGCGATGCCAGGGCGCCGATCTCGGGGAAACGCACGCGCATGCCGCGAGCGCCGGCCGCGACTGCCGCCTCGAAGGCATCCTTGACGGCCCAGCTGAGGTCCGACTTCTTGACCTTGTGACCCTTGTCGGTGAGATTCTCGTGCACCAGGCTGACGAACGTCGACGCTGTCCATTTCTGAGTTTTCGCCATCGTGTCCTCCGTCTTGTAATCCGGTGGGCTCGGGGCCCTGTCGTGGGTTGCAAACGGACCGACGGCCAAAAACGTGCGTTATTCGGGCGAAATTGCCGGAAAACTCAGTGGGAAGGCCCGAGCTGACGGGTCAGGCGGCCTTGCGTTGCCGCAGGGAGTAGGCGATCCGGTTGTCGAGCTGCCACTCTTCCTCGAGCGCCAGGATGCTCAGGAGCAGCTCTTCGTGGATGTCCTCAAGCTCGCGACGCCGCTCGATTCCTTCCGCATCCAGCGGCTGTGGGACGAGCGCCTCGAACTGTCCAGAGGCATCCATTGCTGAGTCACATCCTTCTAGCGTCCGTTCTAGCGCGACAGTATTAAGGGGGGTTTTGCGGTCGGCGGCTCTTGCGATCCGCCGCAGCACTGTGCCGCGCCCGTCACCGGTTCGTTCAGGGTGGCGGGATTCCCGCCTGTCTTACTCCGAGGGGTGAGCGGCCGTCGGTGCCTTGAGCGCCTGCTCGCGGATCACCTTTTTGTCGAACTTCCCGACGCTCGTCTTGGGGATTTCATCGACAAAACGCACCTCGTCCGGCAGCCACCACTTCGCCACGAGCGGCTCGAGGAACTCGATGATCTCCGCCTGCGTGACGGCGTCTTTGAAGTCGGGCTTGGCCACCACGTAGGCAACGGGACGCTCCTGCCACTTCGGGTGGGGGACGCCGATCACGGCCGCCTCCAGCACCTTGGGATGCCCCATGATGGCCGACTCCAGCTCTACCGATGAGATCCACTCGCCACCCGATTTCACCAGGTCCTTGGTGCGGTCGACGATCTGCGCATAGCCTTCGGGATCGACGTTCGCCACGTCGCCGGTGCGAAGCCAGCCGTCGGCGGTGAAGCGCTCGGGGTCGACGTCGCGATAGTAGCTCGCGGTCACCCAGGGGCCACGCACCTGGATCTCACCCACGCTCTTGCCGTCCCACGGGACGGGCTCGCCGGTATCCACGTTCGCGAGGCGGAGCTCGACACCGGCGATCGGGAGTCCGGCCTTGAGTCGCACGTGCTTGCGATCGGACTCCGGCATGTAGCTCTTCATGGTGGCGACGGCGGCGACCGGCGAGGTCTCGGTCATGCCCCATCCCTGGTTGGTATCGATGCCGTGCCTGGTCAGGCCGTCGTAGAGGCCGGCCGGGAGCGCCGATCCGCCGACGAACATCCGGAGTCCGTCCAGATTGGTCGCGGTCTTGTCCAGGTATTGCAGCAGGGCGATCCAGACGCTCGGCACGCCGGCGCTGAAGCTGACCTTCTCCTCCCGAATGAGCTCGGTGAGGCTGACCGGATCGAGAAACCGATCCGGGAACACCTGCTTGGCGCCCAGCATGGTGGCGCCATACGCCAGGCCCCAGGCATTGGCGTGGAACATCGGCACCACTGGCAGGATGGCGTCCGACTCGGCGAGGCCGATGCCGCCGCCAATCGCGATCCCCAACGAATGCAGCACTGAGGACCGGTGGCTGTACACCACACCCTTCGGCTTCCCGGTGGTGCCGGACGTGTAGCACATGGCCGAGGCATCCCGCTCGTCGAGGACCGGCCAGTCATAGACCGTCGGGCGACCGCCGATCAGTTCCTCGTACGACATGACGGGGTTGAGCTGACCATCCGGCGAGGGGCCGTCGGTCATGACGACGAACTGCTTGACGCCTTTGATCTTCCCGGCGACGCGCTGCAGCGCCGGTACGATCGAGGCGTCGACGAAGACGACCTTGTCGTCGGCGTCGTTGATCACGAACTCGAGGTGCTCGGGGAACAATCGCGGATTCAAGGTATGCAGCACCGCCCCGGAGCAGGGCACTGCGAAATACAGCTCCAGGTGGCGGTAGTTGTTCCAGGCCAGGGTGCCGACCCGGTCCCCGGGCCCGATTCCCAGCCCGCGGAGCGCGTGCGCCAACTGGGCCACCCGGCGCCCGAAGTCGGCGTAGGTGTAGCGGTGGCGGCCCGTTTCCCGCCTGGTGACGATCTCCTTGTTGGGGAACAGGGTGGTCGACCGCCAGAGGAAGTGCTGGAGTGTGAGCGGAAAGTCGGGCATCGTGCTACGCATCTCGGGTAATCTCTCCTTCGGCAGGTTTTGGCCGTCGCAATACCTCCCATGATATGCTTGATCGCGGGTGGAGTCAGCCCGGTCATGGCACGCCCAGGAAACGCAAGTCGACCGGGGATAACTTTGCGAAGGAGCTAGCGACAGACGTGGCGCAGAACGGCACGATCAAGCGACTCGTGATGGATCGCGGATTCGGATTCTTGAGCGGCGAGGACGGCAAGGAGTACTTTTTTCACCGGTCGTCAGTCGAGGGCTCGTTCGAGGGGTTGCAAGAGGGGCAGAAGGTCAGCTTCGACGTCGAAGCATCAGCGCCGAAGGGGCCGCGCGCCTCTCGGGTGCGCGTCGCCTAAAGACTCACAAACCCGCAATCCAGAAGGCCGGGGCCTCACCGCCCAGGCCTTTTTGTTTTGTTACGGTTTGCTCGCCCGTATGAAGGCGCTGGCGATTTTGCCTGAACCTTCGGGTAAGCCGGCTTCGCCGGGCCCAAAGGTGTTGCTGATTTCGATCTCGACGCTGTCAAAACCGGCGTCCATCACGACAGCGCGATAGGCGTCGACCGGGATGGTACCGGCAATACAGCCGGCCCAGGCATCCATCGCGGACTTGATCCGCGCTGGCAGGGGCTCCAGCTCGACCATATCGGAGACCGCGAGCCGCCCGCCGGGCTTGAGGACCCGAAACGCTTCTTTCAGGACCGCCGTCTTGTCGGCGGCGAGGTTGATGACGCAATTCGAAATGACGACGTCGACCGCCGCTGGGGGGAGGGGAACCGCCTCGATCGTGCCCTTGAGGAAGGTGGCATTCGCGACGGCCGCTCGGGCCTTGTTTTCGTTGGCCAGTGCCAGCATCTCGTCGGTCATGTCCACCCCATAGGCGTGGCCGCCGGGAGAAACCCGCCGCGCCGAGAGGAGGACGTCGAGACCGGCGCCACTGCCGAGGTCCAGCACGATCTCACCGGGATGCAGCTGCGCGAGCGCCGTAGGATTGCCACAACCCAGGCTGTCGCCGAGCGAGAGCCCGAGGTCGGCGACCTCCGCCTTGGAGTACTCCTCGGCGCCGATCGGCCCGCTGACCGCATCCGACCCACCACAACAGCTCGAGTCACAACAGCTTCCGCCGTCGCGCAGCTTGATCGCGGTCTCCGCGTACTTCGCTCGCACAGATTCCTGAATCGTGTCCATGACCCCTCCCGGGAGAGATTGATGTCCGTCGATGGAAGCCTAGCAAACCCATAGACACTTGTCAATGGAACTGGTACACTGCGATCGTGAAGGCGGTGGCCCCCGAGCGTGTGAAGGGCGTCTGCTGCCCGCCGGCGATGTCGATGGCGGTCGCAAAAGTGGATCAGTCAGTCGAGGTCCTGAAGGCACTGGCGGATCCCACGCGGCTGCAAATGATCAGCATCCTGAAGCGCTCGTCCGAGCCGGTGTGCATCTGCGACTTCACCGCGGCCTTCGACTTGCGCCAGCCGACCATCTCGCATCATATGGCGAAGCTGCGGGAAGCTGGACTCGTCGACGTCAGCAAGGCCGGCATCTGGGCCTACTACCGGCTGGCCGGTCGCCTGGAACCGAAGACACGCGCCCTGCTCGACGTGCTCGTCTGAGGTTGTGATGGCGCGGGTGCTGTTCGTCTGCAAGCAGAATGCGGGCCGGTCGCAAATCAGCCAGGCGCTCTTCGAGCGTGCGGCCAACGGCCGGCACCAATCACAATCGGCGGGCACCCGGCCGGCCGAGCATGTTCACCCGGTCGTCGAGGATGCGATGCGCGAGGTTGGGATCGACGTTTCGAGCAAGCGTCCACAGAAACTCAGTGACGAGCTGGGGCAATGGGCGGACATCGTCGTTACGATGGGATGCGGGGACGAGTGTCCCTACATTCCCGGAAAGACGTACATCGATTGGGATCTGGTGGACCCCGATGGCAAGTCACTCGGCGAGGTACGCACGATCCGCGATGACATCCACACTCGTGTCACGCAGCTGGCAAAAGATCTCGACGATCGCTGACTAGGGCAGCCAGATCTCCGAAGCGGACTGGACGTCCGTGATCCACCAGCGGCCGTCGATGTCCACCAGCGTGTAGTGGTAATAGCCGAGGAAGCGATGGGTAGTGCGCCGCCCCAGGCCAACGCCCTTTTCGGCGTCGGGTACGAGGCGGTAGATCCACTCCTCTTTGGTCGTCACGTTGACGTTTTGCGGGCTGGCCTCCAGCCCATAAGCCGACAGCTCGACCTTGCCGATTTGGAGGTAGGCGGTGTAGGAGACGTCGAGCACCTCGCATGTGATGTCCAGGCGAGCCGCCGGGAACGATTCGAAATCCCCGGAAAGGTCGTGCGCCACCTGGGACAGCATTGGCTCCAGGTAGACTTCGCGAAGCACGTCGGCGTCGCGGTTGTTGTACGCCTGCTGGTTGAGCTTGATCGACCGCAGAACGGTGTCCTTGATCGCCGAAACGTTGAACGCCGTCTCTCGCTGCACGTGTAGAGAGTAGCAAAGGGGCGACCCACATCCCGCCGTTCGGGAGAGGCGACGGTCCAGTAAACCTTTGTTAACCCGCCCGCCGCAGCGCCGCCAAGCGGGGCCGTAGTGCGAAGCAATGCCCTCGATCCTCGTCGAATCAATGCGCGCACTGTGACGAAAGAGGGCTTAACGACGCGGCTGCTTCCCCCATCCAACTCCCGGGTCCGGTTCAACTGGCGGCTCTGGGTGGTGCTGGGCGCCCTGACGGAGCTCTTCCTCATCTATGTGGCCCGCTGGTGGGCGCCCTCGCCGGTCACGTACTTCCTGGCGGTCCTCTTCTTGCCAGTCATGGTGCTGACCGGCTTCTGGTCCTTCAAGTATTTCAAGCTGGTCCAGCAAAACCTCGAGCTCTCCCGCCGCGCCGACCAGAACCTCCAGGAGCTGAGCCACTTCTTCGAGGTGGCCACCGCCGTCTCGAACCTCACCAAGCTCGGCGAGGACCTCGGCACCTTGACCACCAAGCTGGCGGAACTGCTCGACGTCGAAATGTGCGGCTTCTTCCTCTATCAGGATGGGCTCGAGGCCCTGATCGCCCCGGCCGCCCCGTCCGGGATGCGGGAGAGCCGGCTCTTCAACCAGATGCGTCTCAACCAATTGCGCTTTGGTGCCAACGCCTCGACCTTGATCGGTCGGGTCTTCGTCACCCAGCAGCCCACGATCATCGCGGACTGCCTGCACGACATCGAGGCGGGTCAGCTGCTGCCCCAGACATTTGGGTACCGCGACCTGCTCCTGGTCCCGCTGGGCTCGGGCGGTCGGCCGATTGGCGTCCTGATGCTCGCCAACAAGCGACACGGCGAGTTCAGTGGCAACTACGACGTCAAGCTGGCGGTCTCGCTGGGCGCGGAGGTCGCCGTCTCGCTCCAGAACACCTTCCTCTTCGAGCAGACCCGCCAGCAGGCTCTGCGCCTCGACACCTCGATGGAGATGCTGCGCCAGGTCTCCCAGGCGCTGACCGCGACCACCGTCGGACCGAACGCCCTGCTCCAGGGCGTGGCCCGGGCGGTGATCGGCGTCTCCGGCGCGGCGACCTGCCTGATCACGCTGACCCAGTCCGGCAACCCGGCCCAACAGGCGGTCGAGGTGGCGGAGGGCCTCGAGCAACGATTGCAGGGTAGCGTGCTGACCCATGTGGCACCCGGCCTCATCACCCAGGTGGTGATCGAGCAGCGCCCGGTCTTCTCCGAGGACATACAGCTCGACGGCCGGTTCCCGCTGGATCCGCTGGCCCAGCAGCACGGCTGGCGCGCCGCGCTGGGCCTGCCGATGTTCCTCGAGCGCGAGTTCGTCGGCACGGTCTCCGTGTTCTTCAGCGAGGTCCGCGCGTTTGATCCCACGCTGATGCAGGTCCTGCAGATTCTCGCCAACCAGGCCGCGGTTGCGCTCGACAATGCGCGCCGGTTCCAGCGGGAACGCCAGACCATCGAAATGTTGCAACGGGCGAACCTCGAGCTGCAGGAAGCCGACCGGATGAAGTCCGAGTTCCTGACCAACATGTCACACGAGCTGCGCACGCCGCTGAACGCCATCATCGGCTTCTCGGAAATCATCCGGACGACCCCGGAGCTGTCCGAGGCCGAGCGCTCCGAATTTGCGGAGACGATCCACAGCAGCGGCCGTCAGCTCCTGACGCTGATCAATGACATCCTCGACCTGACCCACATCCAGGCCGGGCGGCTCGAGCTCCATCCGGCGCCGTGCCTGGTGGCCGAGGCGGTGGACGCCGCCCTCTCGGAAAACGCCGCCGCCGCGACGCAGAAGGAGCTGACCGTCACGTCGCAGGTCGACCGGGCGATGCAGGTGGTGTTCGATGCTCGGAGCCTCCGCCATATCGTCCACAACCTCGTCAACAACGCCATCAAATTCACGTCGCACCACGGGAGCGTCACGATCCGGGCGATGGAGACGACGACCGGCACGGTGGTCGAGGTCGCCGACACCGGCATCGGCATCAAACCGGAAGATCAGCCCCGCCTCTTCGAGGAGTTCCGGCAGATCGACGGGTCGACCTCGCGCGGCTACGAGGGGATTGGTCTCGGCCTGGCGCTCTCGAAGCGGTTGGTGGAGTTGCAGGGCGGCCAGATCTGGGTCGAGAGCGTACCGGGACGGGGCAGCACCTTTCGCTTCCTGATCCCGCGGCTTCCCGTTCCGGCCCCTTCCCCGCAAGATCCGATCTTGCGGGGACCCCTTCCGAGGGTCGCATGAGCGAGCAGGCCGGCACCCGGCGGATTCTGGTCGCCGACGACGATCCCGAACGCCTCCGGGCGCTCGTCGATCGGCTCCAGGGGGAAGGCTTCGAGGTTCTCTCCGCACAAGATGGGCTCGAGGCACTCGACCAGGCTCGCGAGGAACTGCCCGACGCCATCATCCTCAACCTTCTGCTTCGCCGGATCGATGGGCTTCGCGTCTGCGAGATCCTGAAAAGCAACCCGGCGACGACGAACATTCCGGTGCTGCTCATGGCCGGCGTGCACGTCGACGCCGACGAAGGCAAGCGGGCGCTCGCCGCGGGAGCCGACCGCTTCTTGAGCGATTTGAGTCCGCTCTCCACCGGCTCCGGCCGCGAGCTGGGTGCCGGCCAGGACCTGGTCCAGGCAGTCCGCACGCTGCTGGGCGCCGAGCCGGAGCTGGAACAGCGACCGATCTTGCTCGCGATCGACGATGATCCCGATAACCGCGCCTTCCTTACCAAGGCGGTGTCGAAACAGGGCTTCGACGTCGTCACGGCACCGAACGCGACCCAGGCGCGGCGCCAGCTCGACGGCCGGCGCCCGGCGCTGATCTTCCTCGACGTGCAGATGCCGGAGGAGAGCGGCTTGAGCCTCCTACCGCAAATGCTCCGCGACTTTCCCGAGTCGGTGGTCGTGATGATGACCGCCTACGGCTCCGAACAGGTGGCGGCGGAGGCACTGCGGGGCGGCGCCGACGACTACATCGCGAAACCGATCGACCTGCATCGGCTGCGAGAGCTCCTGGAACGAAACCTGGAGAAACAGCGGCTGCGGGCGGAGCGTCAGAGCCTGGTCGAGCGGCTCAAGGATTCGAACCGCTACTTGATGCGCCAGCACGCCGCGCTGCGGCAGGCCGACGAGGAGATCCTCCAGGTCAACCGACAGCTCGAGCAGTCGAGCCGCTACAAGTCGGAGTTCCTGGCGAACATGTCCCACGAGCTGCGGACGCCCCTCAACGCCATCATGGGATTCAGCGAGATTCTTCTCGACGTCACCATGAACTTGACGCCAGGCGAGCGCACCGAGTTCCTGCGCAACATCCATAGCAGCGGTCAGCACCTGCTCGGCCTGATCAACGACATCCTCGACCTGGCCAAGATCGAGGCGGGCAAGATGGATCTCCACGCCGAGGACATGCCGGTGACGCAAGCGCTCCAGGAGGTCACGGCCATCCTGGAACCGATGGCCCGCCAGCAGGGCCTGCAGCTGAAGATGGTGGGCGCGGCCGAGGCGGGCGTCATCAAGGCCGACCGCAGCAAGTTCAAGCAAGTGCTGTACAACCTGCTCTCCAACGCGGTGAAGTTCACGCCGGCGCCGGGCACCATCACCGTCTCGGTGAAGGACTCGCCGGAGCAGCTGACGGTCTCCGTCGAGGACACCGGGATCGGCATGAAGCCGGAAGACCTGCCCAAACTGTTCCGCGAATTCGAGCAGATCGATGGGTCATACACTCGCCGCTACCAGGGGACCGGCCTGGGGCTGGCGCTCTGCCGCCGCTTCGTCGAGATGCACGGCGGCCGGATCTGGGCGGAGAGCCAGTTCGGCAAAGGGTCGATTTTCACCTTCACCATTCCACGCGAACCGCGGCCCGCTCCCGAGGCGCCGCTCGAGGAAGTCGCCCAGACGGTCGAAAGCATGGAGCTGCCACTGGTGCTGGTGGTCGAAGACGACCCTGCAAGCAGCCAACGGATGACGGCCGAGATCCAGGGGGTCGGCTTCCGGGTGGCGCACGCCTTCGACGGCAACGAGGCGGTGCGCAAGGCGATGGAGATCCTGCCCGACCTGATCGTGATGGAAACCGTGCTCCCCGTCAAGGACGGCTGGCAGGTGCTCCAGGAGTTGCGCGCCCGGGCCGCCACCGCCGACGTCCCCGTACTGATTTGCTCGGTGACCCAGAATCAGCAGCTGATGGACCAGTTCGGCGTCGTCGGGTTCGTCGCCAAGCCGTGGGCGACCAAGACGATGCAGGACCAACTCCGTCAAATCGGCCAGGGGATCAAACGGCGCCGAGACCGGGTGCGGGTGCTGCTGGTCCATCGCGACCGGCGCGCGCTGGCGACGCTGGCGGCCACCCTGGTCGAAGAGGGCTTCGAGGTCTTCCGGGCGCCCGGGCTGCAAGAGGCGCTGGAAAAGGCCCGCGCGGCTGCTCCTGACGTGGTGGTGCTGGCGCCTCCCGAGCCGGAGTGGGTGCTGGGGCTCCGCGGCCTTCCCGGGCAGCCCGCCTTGCTGGCCCTGGGTGAAGTTTCACCGAGGGTGCCAGCGACGGCTTGGAGCGCCGTTATACCCTCTGGCCTCTCCGAGCCAGATGCCGTATTGCGCGCCATCAAGAGCTTGGACATCGTTCAGAGGCGAAGGAGGACAGGGCGTGACCGCCGGCAAGGTTTTGATCGTCGAAGATAACCCGGTCAACCTCCGGTTGGCCCAGTTCCTCCTGGAGAAGAAAGGCTTCAGCGTGCGCAAGGCCGGCAGCGGGGCCGAGTGCCTGGCCGAAATGACCCGCGAGCTGCCCGACATCGTCCTGATGGACATCCAGCTCCCGGGCGAGGATGGGTTGGCGATCACCCGCAAGATCCGTTCCGACGCCCGCATGGCAGATGTCATCGTCGTCGCGCTCACCGCCCACGCCATGGCCGGGGACCGGGAGAAGATCCTCGGCGCCGGCTGCGACGGCTACATCCCCAAGCCGGTTGATCCGCAAGGCCTGCCCGGGGAGGTTGCCCACTACTTGCAGCAGGGGCGGCTGAAGACCGCGTAATGAGCGAACAGCCAGGAAAGCCGACCCGCATGGGTGAACCCGCACCCAAAGCCAGCCGGTCGTACCCGGAGATTCTCCAGCTCAACCAGGAGCTGTTCAAGAACCTCCAGGGCCTGATCGACGAGGACGAAGCCCGCAAGAAAGAGCTCCTCGACACGAAAAATGCCTACGAGATGGCACAAGCCGAGATTGCCCGCCTCGAGCGGGAGCTTCGCCAGTCAATCGAACGGGAGGCCGACCGCGCGGAAGAGCTGAGCCAGCTGGAACAGGAGCGAGTCGACCAGCTCGGGGCCATGAGCGCGCACCTCGACGCGATGCGGTCGGCGGTCGAGCGCTACATGCAACAGGGACGGAAAGCCGCCTGATGAGCCCCGAGGCACCCAAGCCGAAATCGTTCGCCGACATCCTGCAACAGAACCAGGAGTTCATCGCGCACCTCCAGACGCTGCAGGACGACATGGGCGCGCAGCTTGCCGAGAACGCAAAGGAGCTGGAGCTGGTCAAGCGTCAGCTCGAGGCAAAGCAGCAAGAGCTCGACGAGATGCAGGACGCCCAGCTGCAGTGGGCGATGGATCGGCAAGCGCTGCTCGACCAGCATGAATCGCTCAAAAAGGGGCACGGCAATCTGCAGGCGAGCCACGATCGGGCCCAGGTGGAGCTCGGTCGCCTCAAGGATGACCTCGCTCGCGCCAAGACGCGTGACGATGAGCGAACGACCGAACGGCAGGCGCTGCTGGAGCAGCACGAGTCGCTGAAGCAGGGGCATCTGGATCTGCAGCAGAGCCATGACCGGGCCCAGGTGGAGCTCGGTCGGCTCAAGGATGACGTCGCCCGCGCCAAGACGCGTGACGAAGAGCGCCGCGGCCAGCTCCGGCAGCTCGAGCAGGAGCGGATGCAGCTCGCCCAGAAGTACGAGGCCGACCAGAAGAAGTTGCGGGTCGACCTCAAGACCGCCGAGGACGACCTCAACGGTCTGCAGTCTTCCCAGCTGCAATGGGCCGTGGATCGCGAGACCTTACTGAAGGATCGCGACAACGCCGTCTTAAAGCAGGCCCAGCTGGAGCAGGAGTGGCAGAAATTGCGGGCGGAGCTCACGAAGGAAAAGACACGGCTCGCGGACCTCAGCGCGCAGCAGCAGCAGCAGTTGAAGGTCGCCCAGTCCGAAATCGAGCCGCTCAAGGCCGCGAGGGACAAGTGGCAGGCCGAGCGGCAGCGGCTGATCGCGGATGTCGCCCGCCTGGAGCAGGGATCGCAGGCCGCCGAATCGCAGTACAAGGCCGATCGCAAGCTGCTGCTAGGGCAGTTGGAGGAAGCCCGGAAGAAGGGGGCCGACCTCGACAAGGCCGAGGCGGAATTCACGCGCCTGAGTGACGAGCGCTCCGCCCTCCTGACCAAGGTCAAGGCGCTCGAGAAGGACTGGCAGAGTCGCGAGGCGTCGTTCGCGGAGGAGAAATCCACACTCAAGAAGCAGGTCGCGGAATCGTCGGCCAGGCTGGCGGCGACCCAGCAGGACTACGAAAAGATCAAGGCCCTGCACGCCGACCTCGCCGGCGAGACCGGCCGCAAGGCCGAGGAATGGACCGCGCGCGAGCAGCGGCTCACCGCCGAAAAGAACCAGCTCAAGGTCGACCTGGAGCGGATCCAGGCGCAACTCTCCGACATGAGTTCGCAGACGAACGACCTGCACAGCCAGCGGGCCGCCGAAGCCAAGGAGTTGGAGCAGGCCTGGCAGCGCGAAAAGGCCTCACTCAAGGCACAGCTCGAAGAGGCCCGCAAGGTGGCCGGCAGCGGCCCGCCGACGAGCCAGGTCCTGGCCCGCTATGAGGCCGAGAAGCGCGCCATGCAGGCGCAGCTGGAAGGCCTCAAGGTGGAACTGACCGCCAGCGGAAAGAACAAGGATGGGGCGCCGGCGCTGAGCCAGGCGAAGCGCGACTTCGAGGCCAAGTTCCGCGTCATTTACGACCAGAGCCATGACCTCAACTCGCCGCTCAACGCGATCATCGGATTCTCCGAGATCCTGCTCGACGAGAAAGCGAACAAGACGACCCCCGAGGAGCGGCGCGAGTTTGTCGCGCACATCAACGAGAGCGGCAAGCGGCTGGTCGAGCATATCCGCGAACTGATCGAGTTCGCCAAGCAAGAGGCCGGTATCCAGGAGCGGCCCGTCCAGATGATCCCGCCCGTCGGTGCCGGCACCAAGGCCCCCGTGATCCTGGTCGCCGACAACGACCCGGCCGTGAAGGAGCGCATCGAGCCCTTCCTCAGCCACGCCGGCTACGAGGTGGTGATCGCCGCCAGCGCGCAGGAGGCGCTGCGCAAGGCGGTGCAGCTCCAGCCGCTTGCCGTGCTGATTGACACGCAGCTCCCGCCGAACGGCGGCAGCGGCCTCGTCTATGACCTGCGCCGCGAGTCGAAGACGAAGGACATCCCGATCGTGCTGACCTCCAAGGTCAACAAGGAATCGCTGCCGTTCGACATCGGCCAGGCGGACTTCCTCACCAAGCCGATCGACCGGCAGCAGTTGCTCCAGATGATGGTGAAGTTCGACCTGCTGGCCGACGGCAAGAAGGGCAAGAAGACGCCGTCGTCGATCTTGATCGTCGACGACGACCCGCAGAACATTCGGCTGGTCAAGGCCATGCTCAAGCCGTTCAACATGGAGATCATGGTCGCCGACGGGGGCAAGGCCGGCCTCGAGTTGGCGCTTAAGAAGAAGCCCGACATGATCATCCTCGACCTGATGATGCCCGACGTCGACGGCTTCGAGGTCGTCTCCAAGCTCCGCGAGGACCCGGCAGGGAGCCAGATCCCCATCCTTATCTATACAGCGAAAAACATCAGTAGCGAGGATCGCGAGCGCCTGCAGGGCAACATCCAGTCGATCATCCAGAAGGGGGACTTCGGCAAGGACCGCTTCTTGGAGATGATCAACAACCTTCAAACCCACCAGGCCGCCTAGGACGCGAGGGCTCCGATGACTGCCCTCGACCGCCAGTTCGTCCGGATCCGCTTCGCCGCGCTGGCGATCCCCTTTGGCCTGCTCCTCTGGCTCCCCTCGGCCTCGGTGCCCGTCACCCTCCTGCTTGCCGGGCTGCTGGCGGCCTCCAACGGGGTGGCGGCGCTGGCGATTCAAAAGAAGGCGATCCCGCGCTTCACCCGGCCGATGGCGGTCCTCCTCCTGGTTCTGGATCACCTGGTCGTCACGGGCTGGATCCTGTTGTTCGCGAGCCCGTCCTCCAGCCTTCCCTACCTTCTGTACGCGCTGGTCGCCGCCGAAGCGGTCTTTCGCTTCGACCTCTGGGGCGGGATCGGGACCAGCCTTTTCTTCACCAGCGGCATCATTCTTTTCCAGACCAGCGATCTTGGCCTCGCCATCTCGGTGCGCGAGTCGATCCTGCGCGCGATCCCAACCGTCGCCGTCATCACGGGCCTGGGCGCCGCCGTGCGGGCGATGAATGCCGAGATCCGCGGAACCCGGCGGCGGCTCGACCAGACGGAGCAGCTGCGCAACGTGCTGGGCGAGCTGGTCGGCCAGCTCGATGTGTCGCGCATGCTGTACACGGTCATCCGTTGCGGCCTGGAAATTCTGCAGATGGAATCAGGGGCGATCGTCTTGCTCGACGAAGAGCGCGGGGTCTATACGCTGCGGGCCGCGGTTCGACTTCCCGAGGCGATCGAAGGCACCAGCATCTCGGCGGGCGACGGGATCGTCGGCCGGGTGGTCCGGGAGCGCCGTCTCGTCGCGCTCGGCGAGGCGCCGCTGTTCGATCTGGCGCCGCTCAACGCCGCCGGCTACACCTGGGTCTTCGGTACCCCGGTGCTGCTGGAAGGCAAGGTCTCGGGCGTGCTCCATCTGCAGACGCGTGAAAGCCAGCGGCGTCTCACACGCTGGGAAGAGGAGGCCCTGGAGGTCCTTGCCCAGCAGCTGGCCGTCGCGCTTCGCAATGTCCGCCTGTTCGAGGAGACGGAGAAGCGCGCCCGGCGCCTGGAGTTGCTCAACCGATCGATCGACCAGATGAATCAGAAACTGTTCGAGCCCGAGCTGCTCGACATCATGGCCACCGCGCTCACCGGCAATCTCGGCTTCGCGGCGGCCCAGATCTGGCTGCTGGAGCCGAGCGATGGCGCCTTGTGGCGGCGGGCCAGCCATCACACGACGGGGAACGCCCCGCCCGTTCCCGGACGGGTGGAGCGCGGCATGGGCGAGATCGGCCAGGTGGCCGAGCTGCGCGTGCCGATCGTGACCAACGATCCGGCCAACCACCGGCAGCTCGCCCTCAATCCCTGGATGTCGGAAGAAGGGATCCACGCGTTCGCCGGCTTCCCGATGGTCGTCGGTGACCAGTTGCTTGGCGTGCTCGCCATCTATCACCGGCGCCCGCTGGATCGCAACACCATCGAACTCCTCACGCTCTTCGCGCAGCACGCCGCAACCGCCATCCAGGAGGCGCACCTCTTCCACCTCGCGACCGAGCAAACGGCTCGGTTGGGCGCGGTCAACGCCGAGCTCGAACGCGCCAACCAGCACAAGTCCGAGTTCCTCGCGAACATGAGCCACGAGCTGCGCACCCCGCTGAACTCGATCCTTGGCTTCTCGCAGTTGCTGCTCGAAGGCGACGGCGGTATCCTGACGCGCGACCAGCGCCAGGATGTGGACATCATTGCCCAGAATGGACAACACCTGCTGGTCCTGATCAACGACCTGCTGGACATCTCCAAGCTCGAGGCGGGCAAGGTGCAGCTGCACCGCGGCGAGGTCGAGGTCGAGCCGCTGATTTCGGAGTGCGTCGAAAGCGTCAGCTCGCTGGCGAAGAACAAGAAGCTCGAGCTGACCGCCAGCGTCTCCGCCGAGGTCGGACGCGTCTTTGCCGATGGACCAAAGCTCAAGCAGGTCCTGCTGAACTTGCTGGGCAACGCGATCAAATTCACCGAGACCGGCAGCGTGCGCGTCACGGCCGAACGCCAGGGAGCGGAACTGCTGGTCAGCGTCCGCGATACCGGCATCGGGGTGCCGCCCGAAGATGCCGAGCGAATCTTTGAGAGCTTTCAACAAGGGCAGAGCGGGATCAGTGGGAAGTATCAGGGCACCGGCCTGGGCCTGGCGATCTCGCGCCGGCTGGTGGAGATGCATGGCGGACGGATCTGGCTGAAGAGCACGCCCGGCCAGGGCAGCACCTTCACGTTCACCATCCCACAGCGGGCGGTGCCTGAAGCGATGGACCTCACGACCGCGGCCTGAGAGGAGTTATCCGAGCAAGCCGGTGATGAGCGCGATGGCGACCAGCACCATGACGCCTGCTGCCGCGAACTGCAGTGGGCGCTCCGGAATCCAGGCGCCCAGTCGATTCCCCAGCGCAACGGCAATCGCCGAGACGGCCCAGAGCGCCAGTGTCGCCGCGACAAAGACGACCACGGCCTGCTGGTAGCGAGCCTGCAGCGCCGCGGTCGCCAGCTGCGTCAGGTCACCCCACTCCGCCACGAAGACCACGCTGAAGGCGGTCACGAACGGCCGGCGGTGCCGTCCCTCTTCCTGCTCGATCACCCGTTTCTCGTCCGCCTCCTCCGTGCGGAGGTTGCGGCGGATGAGGAGGGCGGCCATCACGAGAAAGAGAATTCCTGCCCCAATGCGAATCGGCTCCCGCGGAAGGAGGCTGAACAGCGAGCCGGCCACGACCGCAACGGCGCTCTGGATGACAAAGGCAGCGGCTGCCCCGAGGAAGACGGGAAGCGGCCGATGGCGGGTTGCGAGCAGAAGGGCGGCCAGCGCCGTCTTGTCGGGAAGCTCGAGCAGGAAGATGACCGTGAAGACGGTGAAGCCAAGTCCGATGGCGTGCGCCACGCGGACGAGTCTAGTGGTCTAGTTCCACCGCCACGAGTCGAGCAAGGCTTGCAGCGATGCATCGCGCAGGTGATCGAACTCGCCCGAGGCGGCGCTGAACCCGATCATGTCGGTGTGGTTGCCGTGGTTGACCGTGATGAACTCGACACTGACCGTCGGCGTCCGGCACTCGGTGACCAGCGCCGCGGACCCCGCGATCGCGGTCGGCGTCATTTGGCTGAAATGGCCGACGGCGCCCGAGAAGTGACAGGTCGCCTGGTCGAGGCCGGCGGCCCAGGTCCGGTCAAGCTGAGCGAGGTCGGCGAACCCAGCCTGACGGTGGTAGATGAACAGATGCGCTTGAATCCCGTCCGCTGTCGGGCCGAGGAGCACCATGAGGTCGTTCTTTGTCGGAGGGCCGTCGGGTAAGTCCGCCCCCGTGTACCTCTGCCAGCCGCTGGGAGTCTGGACGCTGAATGTGCCGTCCGCCGAGTCAGCCCGCGCCGACCACTGCAGGAACAGGAGCAGG
>WNFA01001375.1_pt1 | contig 19695 bp, 17 predicted proteins | sample 5400481 | NCBI WGS metagenome assembly WNFA01 (sample SAMN13153340, study PRJNA577476) | soil metagenome | isolation source: 120 cm saprolite under Douglas fir tree site 2 hole 1 replicate 2 | place: USA:California | collected 2015-04-18
TGAAAGTTCTCTCGCTATCACGCTCCGGCAATCTTTCGCTAGTGGAAGAGGGGAATGTTGAAGAAGGCGAGCAACTTTCCACGCCCATTACCGAAGAGCGTAATGAAGAGATTTGGTCTCAAATCATTGAGATTCGCCGCATTGATACCAAACCGATGAGCGGTCAAGAAGTTATCGCACAAATGGAGGCATATGGTCTCCCTTTCTATCCGTTCATTAATGAAGAAACCAGGGGTATCAATGTCATGTACCGGTTGGATGCGGGGGGTTATGGATTGCTTGTACCTGCATTAGAGCAAGTTACGGATTAGGGGTGTGATTGATCGCGCGTATGGAGAAGTTCTCAACGCGGCGACCAGGGCGGGAGCATCTCGCCTCGCATAAATTATGACTTTTTTCCCCGAAGCTACAGCGTAATCTCAAAATGCCAGGGATGCAGCGGTGGGTTCTCGAATTGACCCAGAGGATCAACAGCACGTATTGTCATTTTACGCACATCAGTGGAAGGGGGCGGACTAAAGCGTACGCTTCCTTGATACACTGCTTGATAGGGATGACTGGCAAGTTCAGGACGTGCCAGGAGCACACCACCACGGTCTCCCGCCCATTGAACTCCGGTATTATCTTTTAAAAAGAAAATGATGCGAGGGACAAAAGCAAACCCTGCTGGGAATGGTGGCCGTATCCATAAGTAGTGGAGCTCAAAATGCTTCTGATACAGCTGCAACCGCTGCAAAAGCATTGTCATGTCTTGCTGTTTTTGTTCCAACTCAATTGTGATACTGCGTATGGGCTCCCGTGGTAATGCTTCTGGCGTGCTCTGTCGCCCAAGTTCTTGTGGAGCGGCAATCACTACCGGTGGGCGTGAAGCGAGTTCCAATGCTTTGGAAGAAAAAGACGTTGGATCGTTCAGTATTTCATTACATAATTGCAGGCAAGTTTCACATATATAGGCAGCGCCCGGGCCAGCTACCATACGCCCAACTTCTGGTGGGCGTTTCCCGCAGAAAGAACAACGTGCTAGTGACCGATCAAAACTCATGGCTACCTTCCTAAGTAGTCTAGCTCACTCACAGAGGAGGTGGTCTTAGGCAGATGAAGCACTGTTCCTACATCTCTGTATGTACGCAGCGCATCAGCCGCCGCACGATAGAGCCCCATACGCTCAAGAATATAAGCATGAGCCTCCCACTCTAATGCATCATCCAAAGGCGTAAGGAACTCTAATAGATCATCCTTGAAATCCTTTTGACTTCGGATCCTTGAAGACCATTTACTGGCCTTTGTACTGTGAGCAAGCGGCGTAGACCCATTATTCTGGTCAATTGTATGGACCAGGCTTTCCGCAGTACGATCAGTCCTTCCATAAGTTCGTTCTAATGCTAATGCGATCAAATGATCGGCAAAGTGCGGATTCTTTGGTAAAAGCGAACCATGCATATAGGTTCCATAAGCATTACGATACACAGCCCCTTCAGTATGATCTTCTGCGTTGTTTCCGTGGCCCTTGAGTACCTTCCCCAATGGTTTGGCCGTGCCAAGATAGGTACGGCCTCCATGATTTTCGAAACCGACCAATGTGCTGCCGTTCCAACTGATCGCCACGTCTCCAATGCACCGTGGGGTGTCCGCTCCCTTATGAATGGTCCACGCGTCGAATACTCCAAGCCCTTTCATGTCGGGCCCCTGAGCGGGTCGATAAAAGTGTGCCAGCAACTGATAGCCACCACAGACCGCAAGCACTGGCATATCATCTTCAACTGCAGCCCATAGACCGATACCTTTCATGTCGAGCAAATCTTGAGCAACGGGAGCTTGCTCTTTGTCCTGTCCACCGCCGATAAACAACATATCGTACTCGTCCGGTGCCAGGGCATCGCCAATACCCAGGCCGACTACGCGCAACTCTATGCCACGTAGTTGACAGCGTCTACGTAGCGTCAGTATATTGCCCCGATCTCCATACAAATTCAATTGATCAGGGTATAAATGCCCCAGGGTGAGCGTGAAGCGTGGTGCTAAATCATCTTTCAAGGCCCTTTTTCCTCCCAATAATGGGGCGTTAAACCACGCCGTTCTAGTTCACGATGGATTTCTAACAAACCAGTATACGTTGGTACCACGAACAAAGTTTCACCAACAGGTGTTTGACGAATGGCAGCATCTAACGCTTGAGCGATACCATGACCTCCTGTAAAGACCTGATCAAGCATACCCTTCTCGTCGGCTACAAGCAGTTGAGCACGACGTGCAGCCACTGTTTTCGATACCTGCCTACGTTGTCGTGCACCACGTCCCTTTGACTCAAAGCTGGCCCTGGATGCACGCAAAGGGGTGGAAGTCACGATCGTCATATCTTGCCGCTCTATCCCTGCATACTTCAAGCGTAGCGCAAGATCGAGCGCGCGAGTTCCTGCCACTGTCAACGTCGCGGTATGTTGAACCATTCGTTCGAAATCTACATCCCAGGTCCACGAAATATCGCGTCCATCAGCGATATTATCATTTAAAACAAATAATAGGTGCCGTGTTGTTCCATCGCTAAAGAGGGTACGCAGTACCTCGTTGAAACCTGTGGGATTTTTTGCCAGGAGCAAGCGCAAAGTGCGCCCTTCAACCTGGACACGCTCTCCGCGCCCAAAGGCGGGCTTAAATTGTTCAATGCCGGAGACGATCGGATCCCAGGCGATGCCTAGGGACTGGGAGGCTGCAATTGCCGCCAGGGCATTGTAGACATTATAAAATCCAGCCAGGGGAATAACGATCTCTCCCTGCTGCGTTCGAGTCTCAACCTGTATACGGAGACGGTCTATTCCGTCAGAGAGTACTTTCACTGCACGTATATCTGCTTCAGGACGTGCCCGCGTGCACTTTGAACACTTATAGTGCCCTAAATGGCTGTAATATCGTACTGAGTAAATGAGTTCTCCACCACAATCCGGGCAGGTGCGTGTATCAATCGCCTGGTGCCGGTCGGCCGATAAACCCTCGGCAGAAAGATCAAGGGAGAGGTCATCAATGCCGAAGTACACTACCTGCCCTCGAAAAGACTCTCCAAGATGAGCAGTTGCTGGATCGTCGGCGTTAAGAACTAGCGTTGCAGTATCTGGTAAGAGGCTAACCGCCTGGAGCCAGCGCGCAGAAACGCTGTCAACTTCACCATAGCGGTCCAGTTGATCACGGAAAAGGTTGGTGAAAACAGCGACATGGGGAGGTAGAGTCTGCACAGCTTGTGGCATTACCGCTTCATCAACTTCAAAGATCGAGATAGCCTGCCCGGCCCGGCGCAAGTTACCATCCGGTTTGGCGCGAATGACCAGGGCACCCGCAATACCTCGCATCAGGTTTGAACCTTCCCTGTTACGCCATACTCGCAAACCTGCATCGCTTAAAATAGCAGCGATGAAGCCGCTGGTGGTTGTTTTGCCGTTTGTTCCTGTTACCAGGATGCTCCCATACGCTAATTGCGTTGAAAGATGTTCGACAATATCTGGATAAAGACTCTGTGCTACCAGGCCGGTGATACTGGTACCTCCACCAAGATGTAAACGACGACTGAGTGCCCCTGCCGCTCGTCCTCCCATCACTGCCAGTCCGGCTCGTAGTGAACTACGGTGGCGTTTCGTAGAATGCTGGCTGTTGGTGGCTTTCATCGAGCGGCCAGCAGCCAACTGATTGGCATCCATGCCGCTTTTCTCCCGTCTCTTGCGCATCTCCCTTTTGGTAGAGCGAAATGGCCTCTGCTTGCTCATACTGTTCCTCCAACACGCCAGTATTTACATAAGTGTACTGCTTGCAGCAAGCATAGCATGCACGAGCAAGTGGGTCAAGAGTAACTATGAATACTACAGGGCTTATTAAGGGTTGGCCAAGGCTGAGTTTCAGCAGGATTTGGCCGTGCATCCGATTTTGCAAAAGTCCTGCGGAATACTATCTAGACATGATGTGTTATCCTAGCAGAGGATTTCGTTGGCAATATGATTTACCTATCCTACTTGTCAACATATGCTATTCTATCCTGTGAGGTAAGATACTCATTGGATTTTAGAGGATCGGATATATCGTGTATGCCAAACGTAGAAGCCAGATACATCTTGACGAAGAGAATGGAGGTCGAGTAGGGTCGATGGCTAAGAAACTTGTAATCGTAGAATCACCTGCAAAAGCTAAAACAATCGAAAAATTCCTTGGACACGACTTTGAAGTACGCGCGTCCATGGGACATATTATAGATTTGCCTAAAAAGGGCCTTGGCGTGAATACGCGTAAGGATTTCGCCCCTCAATATGAAATTATTGAGAAAAAAGATAAATTGATTGCTGAACTGAAAGCCGCTTCCAGGCGCGCTGACGAGGTATTCCTGGCTCCAGACCCTGATCGTGAAGGCGAGTTTATCGCGTGGTCCCTGAAAGAGACCCTTGGACTCCAGAATCCTCGCCGAGCTGTCTTCAACGAAATCACCAAGGGGGCTGTTCAGCAAGCTATTAAAAAGCCTCGCGATATTAACGAAGATCTCTTTAATGCGCAACAAGCGCGGCGTGTGTTAGATCGCCTGGTCGGCTATAAAATTAGCCCTTTACTCTGGCGGCGTGTTCAATCAGGCACAAGCGCCGGGCGCGTTCAATCAGTTGCACTCCGTCTCATCTGCGATCGCGAGGCTGAGATTCGCGCTTTCGTCCCAGAAGAATACTGGAGTATCACCGCCTTGCTCAGTAAGCATGGGCAGAAAGAACGCTTCGAGGCGAATCTGATTACGCGCCTCAGGGATATTGCCGATTTCAACAGTGTGGAGAGCACTTCCGAGGGCGAGGAGCAGGCAACAGCATCATCTAACGGATCCAACGGGCAAAATGGCGCGAAAAAGGTACAGACGGAAAAAGGCCGTATCAAAATCTCTTCTCAGGCAGAGGCAGATGCCATTCTGAAAGATTTGCAGGGCGCTGTCTATACTGTTTTGAAGGTTGAGGAGAAAGAACAGCGCCGCCAGCCTAATCCCCCGTATACAACCAGCACGATGCAGCAAGAAGCCTCGTCGCGACTTGCCTTTAAGCCGAAGAAAACCATGAGCCTTGCCCAGCAACTCTACGAGGGGATAGAACTAGGCGCACGAGGACAGCAGGGCCTGATAACCTATATGCGGACGGACTCTACCCGCGTCTCCGACGAAGCCCAGGCGAAAGTGAAAGGCTATATCGCACAGGAATTTGGTCAGCCCTACGTTGGGCAGGGACGGCTAGGGAAGGTCAGAGCGAACACGCAGGATGCTCACGAAGCGATTCGCCCGACCGATGTCGCGTTGACACCGCAGGTAGTCAAGGCGTATCTCTCACCCGATCAGTTTAAGCTCTACAACATAATCTGGCGGCGATTTGTTGCCAGCTTTATGACACCTGCCGTCTTTGATACGGTCCGTGTGGATATTGTAGCGGGCCAGTACGTTTTTCGGGCCACAGGTTCTCATCTCAAATTCCCAGGCTTTTATGCGGTATGGCTGCGAGAAGATGAGGAGAAAACGCTTCCCGTTCTTAGCCCAAATGAAGCTCTTGATCTACATAAATTAACGCCGGAGCAACATTTCACTCAGCCACCTTCGCGTTATAGTGAGGCAAGCTTAATCAAGGAGCTTGAGGAGCAAGGTATTGGTCGTCCAAGTACCTACGTACCAATCATCAGCACTATCCAGGACCGTGGTTACGTTGATCAGGAGCAGCGGCGCTTTGTGCCAACCTGGTTGGGTATCACAGTGAACGAAGTCATGAACAAACACTTCCCTGAGATTGTGGATACTGGCTTCACGGCTGAGATGGAGCGGAAACTGGACGATGTCGAAGAAGGACGACAGCCATGGACGGAGTTCCTGCGCAACTTCTACGACGATTTCAAGGTTACAATGGGTAAGGCCGAAGCAGAGATGGATCGCGTCCAGAAGCCAGTCGAAGAGATGGATGAAATATGCCCCGAATGCGGGCGTAATCTTGTCATTCGCACAGGTCGTTTCGGGCGCTTTATCTCCTGCTCAGGTTTTCCAGAATGCCGGTATCGTCGCTCTTTTGTAAATAAAACTGGCGCGTTCTGTCCAGTGTGTCAAGGCGAACTTGTTGAACGCAAGACAAAGCAAAAGAAACGGATCTTTTACGGGTGCAGCAACTACCCTACCTGCAACTTTGCTATCTGGGAAAAGCCAGTACCAGAACCCTGTCCTAAGTGCGGTGGATTGATGGTTGTGCCGCGTGTAGGACAGGACCCCGTCTGTTATCAGGAAGTCATCGCTGTACAGCGAGGCCCCGAAGAGAAACCTCAACAGGATGGCGCAATTACGCGCCGTGGAACACGTAGAAAAGCAACGACAAGCGAGGATACCCAACTTGTTTCGCAAGTGCCGTCGACTAACAGGCGAACCTCGACGGCACCTAAGGCAACTACAACAGGGACAACGCGAGGGAAGACAAAGAAGGCGGCAGCAACAGCCAGGACAAAAAGTACCGCTGCAAGAAAAAAAACTACCTCTGGCAGCAAAAGAGCCACAGTCAAAAAGACCACCACAAGCCGTGCCACATTGCGAGGCAATCGCATCTAATTTTCAAAGGGCTTGCAGAGCGCATCCATGCCTGAGGAATTATAAGCTGATCATTTCAGATGCGCCTTCCAGCCTCGGTTCCCAGATTTAGATGCGATTGCCCTGGGCCGCATTGGAGAAACCCACAAATAGGGCGCATGAATATATCTAACCCGATGTGCAAGTTTTTCTCAACGGGGTCCAGGGGCTCTGCCCCTGGCGGGGTGTGGGGTGTCCCCACTTGTTCCCTTCCTCTTGCCGCCGCAGGCGGCAAAAAAAACTTGCACACGGCGTTATCTAATCTAACGTCCAAGGATTAGTCGTGTGCTATAATCAGGTGTCGGTGACATATTATTTAGACCTAACAGAAAAACCCTGTTTTGGAGGATTTCATGCCATATGCGGTTACGCTCATTCCGGGTGATGGCACCGGACCTGAGATTACCGAAGCTACATGCCGCGTTCTTGAAGCAACTGGAGTTCAATTTTCCTGGGAGTTACACCAGGCTGGATTGGAGATGCTGGAAAAGTATGGTACGGTTTTACCCGATGAGGTAATTGAGTCGATTAAACGTACACAAGTAGGATTGAAAGGTCCAATCACTACCCCTGTTGGCAAAGGTATTCGCAGTGCAAATGTAGCGCTGCGCAAGAAACTTGACCTCTATGCAAATCTTCGCCCGGCGAAAACCTATCATGGACTACGCTCGCGTTATGATAATATCGATATGATTATTGTGCGTGAGAATACGGAGGACTTGTATGCTGGAGTAGAGTTTCAAAAAGGGACACCTGAACAACAAGAAATCATTGAGACCATCGCTCGCACAACCGGAACTCGTCTTGATTATAATTCCGCGATCGGCATCAAATATATCTCAGTGATGGCAACACGCCGAATTGTCAAATTTGCTTTTGACTATGCCAGGGCTAATGGACGTCGTAAAGTCACAGCGGTTCACAAAGCCAATATTATGAGATTTTCTGATGGGCTGTTCCTTTCTACTGCTCATGAAGTTGCCAAGGAGTATCCAGAGATCCAATTTGAAGATCGTATTGTTGACAATATGTGTATGCAACTTGTGCAGAAACCCGAGCAGTATGACGTGCTGGTCTTACCTAACCTGTATGGCGATATCATTTCCGATCTATCTGCTGGTCTGATAGGCGGGCTTGGAGTTGCCCCGGGCGCTAATATTGGCAGTCAATATGCAATATTTGAGCCGGTACATGGAAGTGCACCCAAGTATGCAGGACAGAACAAGGTTAACCCGATGGCCATGATGTTTTCAGGGGTGCTTATGTTACGCTACCTGGGCGAGAAAGATGCTGCCAATCATTTAGAGAAAGCCATAGCACAGGTCATCGCTGAGGGCAAGAATGTCACGTATGATCTTAAGCCTCGTCCCGATGATCCGACCGCTGTCGGTACCTCGCAGGTCGCGGACGCTGTCATTGAAAAGTTGCTAAAGCTTTAACGAACGCTGGTGTGGGAGGGTGTGCCCAATACCCTCCCAGCTTTCATTTGGTGGCGATGTTTCACTCTATGCGTGGAATGCCAGGTCCCTCTAATCCCTTGCGCCACTTGTGACGTGCTTGAATGTAGCGTACTGTACCGGAGCGTGAACGCATCATGAGCGAGGAAGTGCGTGCTCCCCAGCCATAATACTGCACGCCATCGAGTAATTCCCCGCTTGTGATGCCAGTCGCGGCGAATGAGACATCCTTTCCTTGCACAAGATCATCTGTGGTTAAAACTTGATCAACATCGATTCCCTGTTCTTTCAGCCTTGCCCGCCCCCTTTTGAGTGCCTCGTCGAAATCTCCACCTTCCTGGATGACTTGATCCTTATCTGTAAGCGGCCAGATTTTGCATTGAATTTCTCCACCAATACATTTCATAGCAGCCGCTGCCAGTACCGCTTCTGGTGCTCCACCTATGCCCATAAGCATATCGATGCCGGTATAGTCTTCCATCGCCGCTAGAATTGCTGCAAATACATCACCGTCCGTAATCAAGCGAATACGAGCACCCACCTGGCGAATCTCTTTGATTATACCCGAATGACGAGGGCGATCAAGTATCACTACGGTCAAATCGTCGATCTCAGCTTGACGTGCTTGAGCAATTCGTTTCAGGTTTGTCGCAACCGGAGCATTGATATCAATCACACCTCTAGCGAAAGGGCCAACTGCAATCTTTTCCATATAAAATACACCCGGAGGTGCAGAATACATTGTTCCTCGTTCAGCCGTCGCCACAACCGCAATCGCTCCTGGAAGACCCACCGAGGTCAGCCGGGTTCCATCAACCGGGTCAACCGCCACATCTAGTTCTGGCGGAGTACCATTACCTACTTCCTCACCGATATAGAGCATGGGAGCCTTGTCCTTTTCCCCCTCACCTATCACCACAACGCCGTGCATATCGACGGCGTCCAGGGCCTGGCGCATGGCATCTACGGCGACTTGATCGACCATCTCTTTATCGCCCTTGCCCATCCAGCGACCGGCGCTCAGGGCCGCTGCTTCGGTGACACGCACCAACTCCATAGCCAGGTTGCGCTCTTTAGTACCAGATTGCTCGAATCGTTCTTCTGACATAAACAAACCTCCTCCTGCCTCGGTATTCTAGATTTCGATTTTGCGAGGATGAATACGGCAATGCTCGGCCAGCATAATGGCATGTAAGCAATCCACTGCCTCTTGCAAGTGCCCTTGCCGGTTTATGACCACGTAATCGTACCAGTGTTGTTGGGCCAACTCCGCCTGGGCGTCAGCCAACCGTCTCTGGAGTTCTTCTGGCGTCTCCGTTTGCCGTTCGGCTAGCCTCTGAGCTAGTTCCTCCAGGGAACCTGGGACCAGAAAGATAAAAACAGCCTCCGGCACTTTGCTACGGATGGTGGCTGCACCTTTCACATCAATTTTCAGAAGCACATCGCGCCCAGCAGACAAATTATCTCGTATCGGCTTTCGTGGCTGCCCATACCAGTTGCCATGCACATTTGCATACTCAAGTAATTCATTTTGACTTACTAAGCGCTCGAACGTTTCCTTGCTGACAAAATAATATGGATTGCCTTCGCTCTCACCAGGACGTGGAGCACGGGTAGTAACAGACGGGACCACGTAAAAATCCATGCCTTGTTGTTTGAGCGCGTGAATAACCGTATCTTTCCCGGCCCCCGAAGGCGCTGAAAGCACGAAGAGGAGTCCCTGGCGAGTTGTAGACTGCGCGGATTGCTGCTGTTGGGACACGAATGGCTCCGTCTCAAGTTTCATGCCGTTTCCTACGTTCCTGAGTGGGAAGGTTAGTATACTAGCAGGTCACTCTTTGCTATACTATGAGAACTGCTCTTGGAAATATTGTACAACACACGTGAGTAACTTGCTAAGTTGACCCAATTCACAAGCCCGGTGGAAAGTATAAAAGAGCAAATTGGAAGGCGGCTATAGATTATGCATATCGATGCCATCACCCTTGCAGCTGTTGCCGATGAATGGCGCGTGCTGCTCAACGGCGCACGTATTGATACGATCATACAACCGACCGGGCATTCCGTCGCCTTGCAATGCTATGCGCCTGCAATACAGCAGGGGCAAGACGGAAGAAACCGGTGGCTCTATATTTCGGCTCATCCTCAGTTGGCCCGGGCGCATCTCACTGCGCTCAAACCCTCTAAGATTGTGAGTGAACCTCCTGCATTTGTGATGTTACTGCGTAAATACCTGGAAGGTGCTCGCATTGAAGCTGTTCAGCAGCCACGCTGGGAACGTGTCATAGAAGTTATTGCTGGCTATCGCAACGCTGCGGACTCTGAGGAACGCACTCGCCATCGCCTGATTATTGAACTCATGGGCCGTTTGAGCAATATTATCCTCTGTAATGAGCACGGCCTGATTCTCGGAAGCCTTAAACAGGTAGGTGCGGATATAAATCGTTACCGTGTTATAGCTGCAAATGTGCAGTATGTACCACCTCCTCCGCAACAGCGCATAGTCGCAGGCCGATCTTTACCTCGTTTGGAGCCGGCAACTGTCACCGGCTCGCAGCTAACTGTATGCGCGGTGGAAGAAATAGAAGCCTCAAAGGAAGCGCCACAAGCTGAGAGAAAACGGGCGAAGATGCAGGAGCCTAAACTATGGCAACTATTGACAAGAAATCTACTCGGCTTTAGTCCATTATTAGCGCGTGAAGCCGTCTATCGTACCATCGGTGATACGGAATCCTTGATCAACATGAGTGGAACTCCATGGGACGAGCTGGCCTGGAATATACGCGAGCTTGCTGCTCTGTATGATACACGTGCATGGAAACCACAAATTGCAGAGCGCATAGAAGATATTGATCCACGTCCCTTTCCTATAGCCTTTGCTCCCTACGTATTAGAGCAATACTCTGAACTCCCCGGAGTGCGTATTCGGGAATCTGCTTCAATCAACGTTTTGATCGACGAGTTTTATGCTGGTGCTGAGTGGCGCGATGCGATGGAAAGTGTGCGTGCTCCTGTGCGAAAAGTTTTGCAAACACAACTCGAGCGATGCAAACGCAAGGCTGAATTGCTGCAACAAGAGTTGGTGGCCTCGGAAGAGGCCAATCGCCATCGTCTGCAGGCAGAGCTGTTGCTAGCCTATCAACACGAAGTGAAGCAAGGTCAGAGCAGTGTTGCGTTGCAAAACTTTTTTGAAGATGGATCTGGCCCATCGGAGGTGACTATCCCGCTTGATCCGCGCTTTGATGCTGTTGGTAACGCCAATCGCCTCTTCCATAAATATCACAAATTGCGCCACGCGCTCGCACTCGTACCGGGCCAGATCGAACAAAATGCGACTGAGATGGCAACCATTGAGCAGTTATTGGCCGATCTGATGTTAGCGGAAACTCCTGCTGAAGTGGAGCTTGTTAAGGCCGAGGTGCAGAGTGCTGGTTATATGCGTGGCGCTAAAGCTGCAGTAACCTCCCTTAAAGGCGTCCGTAAGCAAGCGCACAAAGGCAAAGGTGGTAAACAGAACAAAGGTAAGCCAATTCCACCAGGAGGTGGTGTTCCTTTACATATACAGAGCCGAGATGGATTTACAATCTTAGTTGGGAAGAACAGCCGCCAGAACGAGGAGGTGACGTTCCACCAGGCAACGGCCAATGATGTGTGGCTGCACGCGCGTGGTGTTCCTGGCGCTCATGTGATCATCAAGGCAGGAGGCCGCGATATTCCCCGTAGCACAATTGAGCAGGCGGCGAACCTTGCCGCTTATTACAGCCAGGCGCGAGGAAGTACCAGTGTCCCTGTCGATTATACCCTGCAACGTCATGTGCGGCATATGAAAGGCGGGGGACCTGGTATGGTGGTATATGAACGTGAAAAAACAATGTACGCGGAGCCTGAAACATCCTTGCGTTGAATAGACAGGAGAGAGCACTGTGCCTGAATTCTATCCAACCGATCGTGCCTCTCTGGAGCGAGATAGCGACGTGGAATTTTTCATAGCTAGTGGTCCTGGTGGACAGCGTCGCAACAAGGTTGAGACCGGAGTGCGAATGATCCACCGTCCAAGCGGAACCGTCGTAACGGCCACAGAGCGCCGATCGCAACACGCTAATCTCGAAGTAGCCTATGAACGGCTGGCGGCACGCTTGCAGGAACAGCAGCAGGTCTCGCCACCACGAAAGCCAACGCGTCCCACCGCAGCCGGCCGTGAGCGCAGGCTCGAATCGAAGCGCCGCTCAGGCATAATCAAGAAGCAGAGGTCTGCCCCACCTGAGGACTAGTATGCTGAATTAGCCTAATCTCAAGATATGCTTCTTTCTCATTCCATGTTGTAGCTGTTCTCAGTTGCGTACAAAGTCTCTGCATCTTTGCAACAATTGCTTCTCTCTCCCCGTCCCCGGCACGGCTTGCCTGGAAATCTCGAATGACCGTAGGATAGAGTAAAAGACGATATATGCTATGTCCCTCTGTTTCAGCCACAAAAACAAAGCTTCGATCATTCCGCTCGATTTCATCGACAGCATAATCGTCAATAAAGTCGCCTGTGCAATACATGATGGGTCTATGCTTGTATATCTCAATGCCTCGTGCGATATGGCCGGAATGACCAAAAATTATATCGGCACCTGCATCAATTAAGGCATGCGCGAACGACATGTGTTCCGCTGGGGCGGCGTATCCCCAATTTGGACCCCAGTGAGTTGATACAACCAGGAAATCTACTACTTCTTTGGTCCTGTTTACCTTTTCAAACAGTTTCTCAGCTCGCTTGTCCTTCAAGGTAATGGGAACATAAAAAATTCCGGGTTGTTCATCCGTTGCTTCCCAACCGGGCTCATTATCCGTAAAGGCGATTAGTCCAAGTTTTATGCCCTTGGTTACCCATGTTGCTGGCTCGGACGCCTCACTGAGGGAATTGCCAGCACCAGCATGGCGAATTCCGGCTGTATCCAGGTTATTGATTGTATGGGATAGGCCTTCATATTCAAAATCAAGTATGTGGTTATTGGCAAGTGAGACGGCATCGATATGTGCAGCTCTAAGAACATCTACGTTTTTTGCGTCCGATCGAAAATGAAAGACTTTTGGAGTGACCGACCAGGGAGTTCCCCAATCAGATAGAGCACATTCAAGATTGCAGATGCGTACATCTGCATCATGGAAAAACGGTAGTGTATCTCCCCACGAATACTCGGGCGGTCTCTCCTTGAGAACTCCGTTCACAAGGCGACCCAGCATAACGTCGCCAACAAAAAGTAGGTTCATTTTCAATTCTTCCTGGCTCTCCTGTTATGTTAGCGTTCCCGTGACGACCCTATTCCCATCTCCTCGCGATACTTTGTTACGGTGCGCCTTGCCATGGGAATCCCGCGAGCAGTGAGCAGGTGTGCCAATTCCTCATCGCTAAAAGGATGACGCGGTTCCTCGAAAGAAATCAGCTCGCGTATTACATCTTTCACGCCCAGTGAACTGTCGAAGAAGTCTGAAACAGGCATCAGTCGCCCGTTGGGTAGTAGAGCATATTTATTTGCAATTGCTCTGCTGACTGTTCCCTCATCCAGGTTCAGGTGTGTGGCTACTTCTGCTCGCGTATAGGGACGCAGGTAACGCACGCCTTTATCTAGGAACTCATGCTGGTGGTCTACAATCAGCATTGCAATCCGCTTGAGAGTGCGCCAACGTCGATGCACACAATCAATAAAAAATTTTGCTCGATCACTGTGATGGCGCATATAACGCAGCACTTCTTCATTGGTTAGCTCATTGTCGAGGCTTAAAGGTTGTGTGCCATAACCTGGGCCAATATAAAATCGATAGCGTTTCTCCTCGATAAGTTCCACCTCAAAATCCGTATCAACCTTGCGGATAATCAGATCCGGGTGGGCGTATGTGGCAAACGCAGAGTTAGATTTGCTACTGGTAGTAGCCAGGTATGTATGCGCGGGATATGGGTGAAGCATCTTGCGGATGTATTGAGTAGCATGGAGTACTTCCTGCCCTGAGACCTTGATTTCGCGGGCGATTTCTTGAAACTGGCTTCGTCCAAGCCTGTCCAGGTAGCGATCAACCAGTACAAATGCTAGTAAAGGTGGCTTTTCTAGTTCACTGAGAGCCTTCAACTGGATCAGCAGGCATTCGCGTAGGTCTCGCGCCCCAATTCCCAGTGGCTCCAGTGTTTGTAATTGGCTCAGCACATATTCAACACGCTCTACAGGTACCGATAAATGTTCGGCAATCTCTCGCACACTTATCTCCAGGTAGCCTCGTTCATTGAGGTTGCCTACCAATTGCTCTGCAATGGGGGCATCGTCTGCTGAGACAAGTGCTTCAAGTTGTTCCAAAAGTACTTCTGCAAGTGTTTGACCCGTCGGAATGCTGGCCAGTGGATCATACTCTTCATCATCGTCAGCTTCAACTAAGCCATAATTGTCGATATCGTAATGGGAATACTCATCCCATTGCTGCTCTATTGGACTCTCGTCGGCATTGATCTCGCCTGCGGTAAAAGCTGACTGCGTAAACTGTGCAGAATATCCAGGATACCCGCAAGATGAGCAAGTCTGACCTTGCATCGGTGTGCCACAGAACAAGCAAATGCGCTCTTCGACCACTTCAAAAGCGGGGTTCTCGATCTGTTCCTGAGTAATAGCACGCTCCAATTCATCTGATGTAAGGTGTTGAATCATACTCGACGTGATGAGCCTGGCGTTGACCCGTAAGGCGTGATCCGCCTTCGGTGTTGGTTCCAGTCGCATACGATCCCCTTTTTACCTGGCTATCAGATCCAACCTCTACTGAGTAGTGCAGCGCGCGCTGCCTCTTGCTCAGCAGCCTGTTTGTTGCGGCCTTGCCCTCTTCCTGCGACCTGTTCCCCCAAAAGGACTTCTACAGTAAATTCTCGATTATGGGATGGTCCCTCTTGACTGATCAGACGATATGATGGTGTGAACCCATCATGTGCTTGCGCCAGTTCCTGAAAGAGAGACTTAGGGTCTTTGAATAATCTCTTGCTAACGATGCTGTGTGCTAATGGCTCTAAACGTGGTATGAGAAATCGCTGCACAGTCTCGAGTCCCCGGTCTAGATAGATAGCAGCAAGAATGGCCTCAAATGCCGACGCAAGTACACGTTGACTACCTCCGCTGCTTTGTTCTCCTTTACCCATGAGCAGGAAATTACCTAACTCGATTTCGCGTGCAAAATTTGCCAGCGTTTCCCCTCGCACAAGTGTAGCACGCGCATCGCTCAACTCGCCCTCGCTCAAATCGGGAAAGGTGCGGTACAGGTAATCTGCGCTAATAAAGGCGAGAACCGAATCACCTAAAAACTCAAGCCGCTCATTGGAATTTAATCCCTCGCCGGCGGTTTCATAGATATATGAACGATGGGTGAGGGCCATTTGCAACCAGGTTGGGTTCTGGAAATGTATTCCCAATGCCTTTTCCAGCGGTTCGTACATTAATATACCTCCAGTACCACCTTTGCCTCATCTTCCACTCGTTCTGTTACTTCGCCGATAAGCCAGAACATAACATCGGGAGCTAACGTAGCTAATGCCGGCCATACCTTTGGATCAACGGCAGCGAAAAGTCCGCCCGATGTTTGAGGATCCCATAAAAGCTCCCGGTCAAACGCGTCTAGTCGCTCATCGATGTGTACATGAGGGGAAAGGTATGTTTCATTGCGATGCGCCCCGCCAGTAATGCAGCCTAGCTCCGCATAGTGCCGCGCATGAGGAAGCAGTGGCAGCGCATCGAACTGAAAGCGCATGCCTGTGAGACTTTGCGAAGCCATCTCCCACGCGTGACCGAGCAGACCGAACCCGGTAATGTCGGTAACCGCGTGCACTCCTGGCCGCGACAATGCCTGGCTTGCTTTGCGATTCAACTGCCTCATGGACTGAAGAGCAGCATCCAGGTCACTGGATTCGACCCGGTCAAATTTATGTGCGGTGGTAATTAGACCTGTACCGAGTGATTTACCAAGAATCAGATAATCTCCCGGCTGCGCGCCCCCCTTGGTCAAGATATGATCCGTGTGTACCATACCTGTAACAGCAAGGCCATATTTCGGCTCTTTATCGCTTACTGTATGGCCGCCGGCTATGATCGCACCTGCTTGAGCAACCGTATCCGCCCCGCCCTGCAATATTTCACTAAGTATGCCAGGATCCAGGTCATCAGGCCAGGCTACCAGGTTAATAGCCATCAACACTTGCCCACCCATAGCGTACACATCGCTCATAGCATTAGCTGCTGCAATCGCTCCAAAAGCATAAGGGTCATCAACCACAGGCGGAAAGAAGTCCGCAGTGCTAATAACCGCTTGTTGGTCGTTCACGCGGTACACAGCGGCATCATCAATAGCCTGCAGTCCCACCAGTAGCTCAGGTGGAGCAGTGTGTGATTTCAGTGGACGCAGAACCTGCGCCAGGGCTTCCGGCCCCATCTTGGAAGCTCAGCCAGCGCAACTTGCCAGCGATGTCAGGCGTATTTGCCGACCTGTCGACATGGAATGTTCCTCAAAGTTTCGTTGTTACTTATTACGATATCCCATCGTAACTGTGGTCATTGTAGCGCGTTTCCGCCTGTATCGTCAACTTGCTGGACGGATGCACGCCCATATGTTACTCTTAATAGGGTGGGTTTGAGTAAAACAGGCAATCGCGGGCTGCAAAGCTCGAGGAAAGTCCGAACTCCACAGAGCAGGATGCTGGATAACGTCCAGTGAGGGTGACCTCAAGGAAAGTGCCACAGAAACATACCGCCCGGCAACTTCAAGCATGGTAGAGGGTTCCTTTTACGGATACCTTTTAGTCGGGTAAGGGCGAAATGGTGAGGTAAGAGCTCACCAGCAGCCAGGTGACTGGCTGGCTGGGTAAACCCCATCCGGAGCAAGACCTAGCAGAGGAAATAGTATGCTATGAATAGCATGCTTGCAGATTGCTCGTCTGTCAACCCTCGGGTTGGTCGCTTGAGGCGTCAGGTAACTGACGTCCTAGATAGATGATTGCCGCCTGCAGTGGTCACAAGACCGTGCAGGTACAGAATTCGGCTTATGGTTTGCTCTCACTCGCCCCAGGCCATCTTACAGGGTGTTCACTGCTAACGTGAACACCCTTTTTTGTTCCTTTATGGCTCCATTGACCTTTTAGCAGGGGAGGTATGAATTATTTGTAGGCAAGCAACCAACCGTAGGGGCCGGTAATGTAGATGAACCAAATAATCCGGACAGCCGTAGTAGTCCGCCAAGCTTCATTTGACCAGTTTGCGTCTATCCGAAATGGCCCCAGAAGGGATTTCACCAGCGCCAAATGAAGGTTGACGGACTAGTAGGGCCCGATTTATCGGCCAGTGGCGGACTGTTCCGCTATCCGGATTATTTGGTTCATCTGCATTACCGGCCCCTACATCTGCTTTACACTCGTGTACCTACAACTATTTCATGCACTCGAGCAGGGGTGATGAGCGCTGACGGGAATGCGGAGTATGGTATAATGGGCGCAGAGAAATGGCGTGTGTGACCAGAAAGGCGAACTTCCTATGCCGACACAAGAAGAGAGATTCACCGCTTTAGAGCAGACACTCGCGTTCTTGCAGCGGAGGTCTGGCGTTGAGATCCAAGATTTGAACCGGAACGTCACGATGTTACTCGGTGTTGCGTCAGGGCAAGAACTGGATATCAAGGAAATTAAAATCAGTCTTGTCACCGTCAGGGACCGCCTGGATGTCGTGGAGCAGCGTTTAGGGACCATAGAGCACGGCCTGGATGTCGTGGAGCAGCGTTTAGGGACCATAGAGCAGGGCCTGGAGAGTCGCTTCGAGACAGTCGATAAGAAGTTTGATCAGATGTTGAGCCTCCTCACTACGTTCACCGCCAAACCAGAGCAGGAAACGTGACCGCAAGCTACAGTACCCGCTACACTCCTATATCGAGGGCACCTTGATAGATCAGCTTGGGAGGATGAGCACCATTGTCATCACCAGCGGTCTCATATACCCAGGTGTACAGATCATGCTTGCCTTTGTCCTGTTCCTGCCACATCTGGTAGAAGCGCCTGTAATCCTCATTCGACTTATGGTTTGTTTAAACCTGCTCCAAACCATAAGAAAAAAGGAGAGTGACTGTGCAGGTCAGTTGTGACCTGCACAGTCACTCTCCTTTTATTAGAATATCAAACTATTTGTCCAGCCGGTCATGCTCAACCAGCCAACGAATAAAGCCTAAACGATGTTGCTCTTCAACCATTTCGCGATATTCAGTTTGTTCGGAAACATGGTTTTTCATATAGACAAGCCGTTGGGCTTCAGTTTCTGAAAAGCCTAAAGAAAGCAGGTGTTCAAAGTCTGCGTTATCAGTGGCATACAAATTTTCTGGCATTATAGCAATACTCCTCACGACAGTTAAGGAACGGACTACGAGTCGGACAAATGCGGGCTTTCAGCAGCCTTGTTGATATCTAGACGCCTGGGGGGACCTTCTAGATGCAGATTCGAGATTAAAAGGTGCTTAGCGTTTGTGACCAAGAAACTTCCTACTAATTAGAACTTCTTTGTGAAAGAGAAAATTCCGGAATTTTCGGGTCCTTTCCTAGAAACATCAGTGATGCACTTTTTACGAACAACAGTCCTATATATATTATACAGTTCACAAGCTAGTCCATAGAGGTAAATCGTAACTATTCAGGTGCCCGATTCCTTGCCGCCTGCGGCGGCTCGCTCATTATGTGCAGCGGACTTTGCCGCCTGCGGCGGCAAAGTCCGCTGCACATAGACTACTGCGAACTGCCGCAGGCAGTGAGGAGTCCTGAATAGTTACGGTAAATCTAACTTCATAATGCTTGACGAATATACGAGATAACGATGAAAAGGTTACATAGAACGATTTTTCATAATGGCCCCAACCTGGAGCAATCTGCAAGCCCTTTCAGCAGCATCACCTGCCAAACTGGCAGCATTTTCCATGGCATATTGCAAGGTCATGGGACCAGAAGGGAGCACCGCCACGGCATCAACACCCAGATCATAGACAACCTGGTAATGATCACCCAGGCTTCCAGCAAGCGCCAGCACGGGCAGTCCATAGTGTTTTGCCAGGCCCGCAACGGCTCCAACACTCTTTCCATATGCAGTTTGTGAATCGAGTTGTCCTTCTGCTGTAATTACCAGGTCTGCCGTGCGCATATATTCTTCCAGGTGTACGGCCTCCAATATAATCTGTGCGCCGGGTCGCAGCGTCGCATGCAGGAAGGCCATCAATCCAGCACCCAAACCGCCAGCAGCACCAGCCCCTGGTATATCGCGAACAGATACTCCAAGATCTTGTTCTATAATTTCTGCATAATGCGCCAGCGCCCTATCTAATTCTAGTACCATCTCGGGCGTTGCTCCCTTTTGTGGTCCATAGACTGCCGAAGCGCCTGTAGGCCCGCATAACGGATTGGTCACGTCGCACGCAACCTCTAGCGTGCATTCTTGCAAACGGGGATCCAGGGTTGCCGTCGAGATATGGGCGAGCGTAGCCAGCGCGGCACCGCCCAATGCGAGCTCTGTTCCATCTCTCGCGAGCAGTGCAGCAACCAGAGCTTCCGCCATACCTGCTCCCCCATCATTGGTTGCGCTACCTCCGATGCCAATGATAAAGTGGCGGCTC
>WNFA01007463.1_pt1 | contig 19695 bp, 19 predicted proteins | sample 5400481 | NCBI WGS metagenome assembly WNFA01 (sample SAMN13153340, study PRJNA577476) | soil metagenome | isolation source: 120 cm saprolite under Douglas fir tree site 2 hole 1 replicate 2 | place: USA:California | collected 2015-04-18
GATCGACCGGCTGTATGATCCCGGACCCGGTTTCGATGCTTTCGTGGCATCGGACATCCCGGTGGGAGCGGGGCTGAGCTCATCGGCCGCCCTCGATGTCGCGACGGCCGTTGCCATGATGGCGGCGCGTGGCATCGAAATGGCGGCGCTCGAGACCGCCCAACTCTGCCAGGCCGCAGAGAACGGCTTCGTCGGCGCGCGGACGGGAATCATGGACCCGTTCACCGCGCTGAAGGCGCGAGGGGGCAATGCCATCCTGCTGGACTGCCGGTCGATGCAGCAGGAGCAAGTACCGCTTCCTGACGGGCGCTATGCCTGGCTCCTTGCCGACAGCAGGGTCCGTCACGAGCTGGCTTCGTCGGCTTATAACGAGCGCCGGCGGGAGTGCGAGGCGGCCGCCGCGGCGCTCGGGGTCCGCAGCCTGCGAGACGCAACGGACGTCGATCTGGAGCGGATTGCAAACCCCGTGGAGCGGCGCCGGGCCCACCACGTCGTGACGGAGAATGCCCGGGTCTTGCAGGCGGCCGGCGCGCTCCGCCGGCGCTCGCCGCGGGGTCTTGGCCCGCTTCTGTACGCATCTCATGAGAGCCTTCGCCTCGATTTCGCGGTAAGCTGCCGGGAGCTTGACTGCCTCGTGGAGCTCGCCGCCGGGATGCCCCAGGTGATCGGCGCGCGGATGATGGGCGGTGGCTTTGGCGGCTGCGCCCTGGTGCTCGTCGAGTCCGCCGGCATCGATGACGTCGAGCAGCATCTTGCCGAAGGCTATGCCGACGAATTCCATAAGTCCCCCGAGTTCTATCGCGTCCGTTCCGTGGACGGCGTCATGACCGAGAGGGCAGCCTGAGATGCCTCTGAATGACTGTCTCTCGCTCTTTCCTGCCCAGGCGCTGAACCGCCAGGAGCTGACCGTGGGCTGGCGGATGGCGATCGCCACGCTTGGGGAAGGCGAGGATCGCGGCTTTCCCCGGCTCGACTTCGACGACGACACCTGGGCGCCGGTGCCGGTGCCGCGTTTGCACGGCGCAACCAGCGGCAACGAGGCGATCTGGTACCGGGTGCGCTTTCCGAGGCCTCGTCACCGGCAGCGGACCCTCGTCCGATTCGAGGGCGCGTTCCTGGTGGCGAACGTCTGGCTGAACGGCCGGCTGCTCGGCAGCCACTACGGCTACTTCGCGCCCTTTACGTTTGATATTTCGTCGTTCTTACTCGAAGAGAACGTACTGGCGGTCTGCATCGAGGCGCCAGTGGAGACCGACCTGGCGGCGAAGCGCCACGTCATGGGCCTATTCAACGACTCGGACGCCAAGCCCTATCCGAGCCGCGAGCTGGGTCGGCTTGGGGAACAGTACGTGTGGCACGTGCCAATGGGACTGTGGCGGCCGGTGCTTCTCGAACAAGTCGGCCACGTCGTCGCCGAGTGGATGCACTGCGAGCCTCGCGTCGAGCAAGGCGACCTGGCGAGGCTGGCGTTACGCATCCGGCTGCGCAACCTCGATGGCCGGATCATGACCGGCGAGCTGGGCATCCGGATCGTCGGCCACAATTTTGAGATTGCTGCGCCTCTCGAAATGCGCCGCGCATTTCGGCTCAATGGGCATGACGTCCAGGACCTGGTCGTCGAGCTCGCGTTGCCGGACCCCCAGCTCTGGTATCCGTGGGCGCACGGCGAGCCGGCGCTTTACCGGGCCGAGCTGGAAATCACGGCCGACGAGAGGCGCAGTGCAAGCCTCATTGAGACATTTGGCATCCGTGATGTGTCTCTGCAGACCAGGGCCGAGGGCTGGACCTTCGCCGTCAGTGGCCGGCCGATGTTCATGCGCGGCGCGAATTATTGCAGCGAATTTTTTCTGGACGCGGCCGGTGACGAGTTATTGAAGTCTGACCTGGAGCTGGCGCAGCAGGCCAACATGGACATGCTGCGGCTAAACGCGCACGTCGAGGCTCCCGCCCTGTACGATGCCGCGGACCAGGCGGGCCTCCTGATTTGGCAGGACATGCCGATGATCGCGTCCTACGTGCATCGGGCCGACGTTCGGTCGCTGGCGTTCTTTCGCGAAGCGGTCGTCTCGCAAGCCGAAGAACTCATCCACGTGCTGTTCAACAAGCCGTCCGTGATTTGCTACGCGGTTCATGCCGACCCGCCCTGGAGCCGGTCGCTAGCCTGGTTGGGCGAGCGTCACACGGAGCAACTCAATCGGGATGTCGATGAAGAAGCGGCCGCATTGATGCGAACGCTCGACCCGTCGCGGCCTGTCCTCGCTGGGGCCGGCGACCAGGACCTGCATTGTGGCCAGGGTTGGTCCCAGGGCCACTGGCGAGACGTGGCGGCCCTCAGCCCCGCGTTTGTCTCGGAAGTCGGCGCCCAGGCCTTGCCGAACGCGAATTCGCCGGTCTGGCGCCATCTGAACAGGGGCTGGCCGGTTGCCGATGACGACGAGAGCTGGCGCTACGCCGGCTACCAGCCCGCCGAGTGGGCGCGGAGCGGCATCGGCCCGCCCTCGACGCACCCGAGCCGCGATGCCTGCGTGCGGGCCAGCCAGGAGTACCAGGCGCACTTATTGCGCTTTGCGATCGATCGGTTCCGGCGGCAGAAGTTCGCACACTGCGGCGGCGTGTTGCTTTTCCAGCTGGTCGATAGCTTTCCAGCGATCACGGCCTCGATCGTCGACCACGCACGCCGGCCCAAACGCGCCTACCGGGCTGTCGCCGAAGCGTTTACGCCATTGTTTTTGACCATTGACCTGCCGGAGAACCAGGCGGCCGTCGACGGCCTACTGCTCCGGCTACCCCGGGGCAAGCTCCAGCACTTACGCATCGTCTGCGTCAACGACGATCCTGGGCGGCACGGTCGGGCGCGCCTGCGCTGGCGCATCGAGCGCGAGCGTGCGCACGAGACGTCGTGGTGGCGTGAAGTCCGTGGCTGGTTCGCGAAACGGCGCTTCAAGGGCCACGACTGGATTACGATTCCGGACCAACTGGATCCTGCCGCCGTGATCGCCGAACCCGTTGTCCGCCTGCACGCCGACGGAGTCTACCGCGTGACGGCGGAGTTGGAAGTCTCCGGCCAGGTCATCTCCCAGATGGAGCAGCGATTCCTCGTTGGAGATCCGCCGCGGCCATCGGAGGAGGTCACGGCAGGGCGGCTGAGTCAGCGGGCTCGTCGCGATCAAGAGGTACTGGCGGAAGCTCTCCGCTAGCCGGCAGCTGATTCGTTCGACAGATCTCGGCGTAGAGCCGCGCGCTCGGGCGCGGGCGGCGCTCCTGGGTGACCGGATCGCAGGCGATCAGTCCGAATTTCGCGCTGTAGCCCTCTGCCCACTCGAAATTGTCGAAGCAGGTCCAGTGAAAATAGCCGCGCACCCGCGAGCCGGCCTGGATTGCGCGGAACATGGCGCTCACATGCGCGAGTAAGTACTCGGGTCGCATGGCGTCCCGGCCGTCCGCAATGCCATTCTCCGTCACGTAGATCGGCAGCTGCTCGCGTCCCAGCGATCGCAGTGTCCTGTACAGACCTTCGGGATACAGCTCCCAGTTCAGATCCGACCGCGGGGCGCCGGCCGGGAGCATCCGCTCGCCGAACAGTTCGGCGCGATAGCGATGGTTGAATTTCACCAGCTCGCGCGTGTAGTAATTCAGGCCGATGAAATCCTGGCTCTGGCGCGGGCCGCTGGCCCGGCCGGCCCGCGTCAATGGAAAAACCAGCCGCCCGAGTCGGAGTGACTTCAGCATCGTCTCGTTGAACACGCGGTTGAAGACCGCGGCGACAGCACGGTCCTGCGGCATGAACAGCCGGGCCGGGTCAAAAACCCGTAAGTGATGTGCCAGGCCGATCTGAAGATCAGCATGCCGTGATTTGATGCGCTCGTACGCCAGCCAGTGTCCGCGCAGCAAGTTGACCAGGACGCGTGTGGCGGCGCCCAGGTTGCGCCTCCCGGGGGGCCAGTCGCCCCGGAGGTAGCCCTGGTACGCGATCACCGTCGGTTCGTTGATCGTGATCCAGAAGCGGGCCAGCGTCCCAAGTTCGTCGACGACGCGCGCCGCAAACCGGGCAAAAAACTCAGACGTTTCCGGGGCATCCCAGCCGCCCGCCTGGGCGATCCAGGTTGGGTTCGTGAAGTGATGCAGCGTGACCAACGGCTCCATACCGCGGTCACGCAGCGCTTGCAAGACGTCCCGGTAGTGCGCGAGCGCCGTCGACGAGAACTCTCCGGGCGCCGGCTCGATGCGAGACCACTCGACGGAGAATCGATGCGCGGTTTGATGCAACGATCGCAGCAAATCAAAGTCAGCAAGAAATCTCTCAAAATGCTCGCAGGCCGGGTCGGACGTATCGCCATTTTTGATATGACCGGGGACCTGCTCCCATGCCCACCAGTCGTTGGCATGGTTGCCGCCTTCGACCTGATGTGCGGCCGTGGCGGTGCCCCAGAGAAAACGCTCCGGGAACCGTCCGTCGTTCATGCCGACTGCTGCGCGATGAGGGTCAAAACAACGGCAAGAATAAAGAGCGCGACAACCAGGACGAGGACCGCGCCAATTGGCCCGACGACGGCGGCGACGGCGCGCTCGGTCGATATCCCGTAGTGATGTCGCGTCGCCATCACGAGCAGCGCGTTCTGCCACAGAAAGATCGCGACGGCCACGAGGCCGGCGAGCTGGCCGAACGACGCCTCAGCCCGGCTGGCTCCCTGGAGCTTGAGCAGCGCGTCCGCGAGCGCCACCGGGAAGGCGACCAGGCCCACCAGCGCGGCGTAGCCGACGAGTTTGACCAGGCCCGCGAAGGCGCCCCGTCCCCCGAGCGTCCTGGCGATCAGGTGAATCAAGCCGGCCGCGACGACCCAGAGAACCGTACTGATCGCAATGCCATACAGGGGCAGAACGAAGCGATGCATGTAGACCCAACGGGCATAGATATCAGCCCCCTGCGCCGTGAGCGACGGCAGCGAGCCGAGGTTGGCCGGCGGGCGAAACGGCCCCAACGCCCCCAGTTCGGCGGCGGCCGCCGGCAAAGCCACGGACAGTCCCAGGGCCGCCAGGCCGTCAGCGAGACGCCGACGGCCATCGATCAGCCTCAAAGCCGAAAACGGATGGCGGACCAGATCGACGAGGTCCGCCCACAGGAACATCGCCGGGCATTGTAGCCGGAACCCACCTATAATCCCGCGAGTCCATGCCCGAAACACCTAGCGATGCCACGACCGCTGGGCTGGCGGACCGGACCACGGGGCTTGTGGGCTGGACGATCGCGTGGCGGGCCGCCAGCGCGGTCGCGACGCTTGCGCTTGGGGCGTTCTTGATACGACAACTGTCGGCCAGTGAGTATGGCCGCTACACATTTGTACTCAGCGTCCTGGTTTATATTGCCTTGCTGGCGACCTTCGGCCAGGACCAGGGGTTGCTTCGCTATTTGCCCGAGGTCCTCGGTCGTGGCGACCGGGCCGCGGCGCACGATTTGTTGCGGAAGAGCGCGGTTGCCGTCGTCGCCGTGTGGGCGCTGACCAGTGCCGCCGTCTTTGCCCTACGACCGCTGATCGATAGCGTCCTACAGGCCCACGTCGCCGACCTGCTTGCCCTCGGGACCGTGCTGTTGCTGGGCAGCATTGCCACGGGCGTCCTGTCGTTTGCGCTGGTCGCGATCTACGACATGCGCAGCCAGGCGATCGCGACGCCGATTGCCGGCGCCCTGACGCTGGCGCTGGCCGTGATTTTTCTGCGTCGCGGCGGCCATCTCGGCAGCGTCCTGGTCGCGGGCGCGATCGGGCAGTCAGCTCTGGCTGCCGTGTATTTCTATATTTTGCTTCGGCGCATCCGGCGTGCCGAGGGTGTGCCCGGCGACGGCGTGGGCTGGCGGCGATTGCTCGTCTACGCCAGCGGCTGGCTGCCCAGTCTATTGATCGCGTCGGCGGTCGGCCTGCAGTTCGAGAATATTTTTCTCTTACGCTTCGTTGGCGCAAAGGCCGTGGCCTACTACGACACCGGCTACAACATTCCACAACGACTCGTTGCGTTGATACCGAGCTTGCTGACGGGCGCCTGGGTCGTGGGCACGCTCGAGGGCTGGCGTCGCGAGTCGGACCGGGTCCGTGCGGCCGTCACAGCCTTTTACAAGGGCATTTTTCTCGTGGCATTTCCACTGGCCTTCGCCGGAGGCGCCCTGCTCGCGCCAATAATCAAGATCTATACGTCGGGCCGCTTGCCTCCGGCCGAGCGAATCGCGCCGGTGATGCTAGTGTTTTTTATCGCCGCGTTGCTCGCGACACCCTGGGGGCTGGTGGTCCGCGTCCGGGAGCTGGCCTGGTTGAACGCGTTGATCACGATTGCGCAGCTCGGCTTCGCCGCCGTGGCCGACTTCTGGCTTATTCAGCGCTACGGCCTCTCGGGCGCGGTCGCCGCCGTCGGACTGACGACGGCGTTGACGATCATATTGACGTTCGTTGCCTGGCGGGCATTTGATCGAGCGACGCTGGCGATTCCCTGGGGCTACGCCACGCGGTGCCTCATCGCCGCGTCGCCGTATTTGCTGTTATTGCCGTTGGCGTTCGTGCGCCTGCCGACGCGAGTTACTGTCTTGGTTGCCATTTTGGCGACCGCGCTGACGACACTCGGCTGGCTTTATCTCATACGACGCCTGGGCTTGCTGTCCGAGCGAGAAGTCCCGCTGTTGCACCTGAGCCGGCATGCGCCGGTCAGGCTCGCGTTGCGATACCTGGCCCCTACTGGAAGATGACCGCCATGTTGTTGAAGTCGCGCCAGACGGTCTCAAAGAGAGATTTACTGATCCAGTACTGGGTGCCGTGAAGCGGGTCGTTGACGCGAACCTGCGTCGCTGACACGCCACTGAGAATGACCGCGTGCTCGACATACGAGTAGCGAACCTTCCGCCCGTCCCACGCGGTCCAGGTACCCATCCATGGGCGCGTCCAGTTCGTCTCGATCCAGATCTCGACCGGATGCCCAGTAGATAGCGCCGCGTAGACCGTAGCCGGGGCAAACCCTTCGCCGCCGTACGCATTTGGCATCCCGTGCGAGCGCGCAATGTTGACAATCACTGGGTAGTACACGCCATATCCCGTCGGCGTGTAGTCGCTTCCCCAGACGTTGCCCACGAAGTTCGTGTAGGGATCGCCCCACTGAACGACCGTGTGGTTCGGGCCCATGACGGGTGCCCGTGTGTCCGGGTTCTCATAGGCGAACAACGCCGAGTCACTGTAGTAATGCCCGAAGGTCGCCAGGCCCATGCGCAAGGCGCCGGTCTCGCAGTCGAGCGTCATCGCCTGTTGATAGATCGGCACCGGGATCGTCACGTAACCGGCGGCCGGAGCCCAGGCGAGCTGCGCGGCGGCCAGGATGGGAGGTGGCGGTGGTGGCGGTGGCGGCGGGACATACTGTTCGTAGATCTCCATCGGCGTCGCCGGCGCCTCCAGATCGATCGCATGCTGGATGCGACGAATCGCTACCTGTGACCCGGTGAACGGCAGCGCCTGTGCTACCGGTGCTGCCGGCGCAGCCGGTTGCGGCCGGACCGGGCTCAGCATCAGAGTGCCGGCCATGGTGCCGCCCAGGATCGTAATTGACGCGAGCGTGCTGATCTTCATAGACGTTCCGTGTGTTGCGTTCAACCTAACGGCGCTCCATTGCGATGCCGATATCGAGCCCGCGGTCGTCTTAGAGCCGTGACCCCAGCGTTTCGCCTGGGGCTTCGGGCGTTACTATCTGGAGACTTGCTGACAGGCAAAGTCGCGATTGTTACCGGAGCGGGCCGCGGCATCGGCGAGGGGATCGCCCGCAAGCTGGCCAAAGAGGGCGCCATCGTCGTCTGCGCCGATGTGAACGAGAGCGACGCGACGAGCGTCGCAACGAGTCTGAATCCCGCCGGCCTCGGCGTGAGACTTGACGTATCGAAGGCCTCCGACTGCGATGCCGTCGTAACCAACGCGCACGAGCGCTACGGCCGTCTGGACATCCTGGTGAACAACGCGGGGATCAATCGCGACGCCATGCTGCACAAGATGACGGACGAGCAATGGCACCAGGTCATCGCCGTGGATTTGACCGGCGTGTTCTTTATGACCCGCGCGGCGAGCCGCATCATGCGCGCCGCCGGAGCGGGTCGGATCGTAAATATTTCGTCTGCCAGTTGGATGGGCAATGTCGGCCAGGCGAACTACGCGGCGGCCAAGGCGGGTGTCGTCGGCCTCAGCCGAACCGCCGCGAAAGAGCTCGCGCGTTCCCAGGTCACTGTCAATGCCATCTGCCCCGGCTTCATCGACACCGTCATGACCCGGAGCATTCCTGAGGCGATCCGCGAAAAGCAGGTCGAGAAGATTCCATTGGGCCGCGCGGGCCAGCCCGCCGACGTAGCCGCCCTCGTCGCGTTTCTAGCGTCCGACGAAGCGGGCTATATCACGGGCGAAGTGATCAACGTCGGCGGCGGCTACGTGTTGTGAGACTCGCCTCGGTCCAGGAGGCCGTGGCGGCGATCCCCGACGGATCGACCGTCGCCGTCGACGGCTTCACGCTGATGGGCGTGGCCGAGGCCCTCTACGAAGGCATTGAAAATCATTTCCGCGATACCGGCCATCCGCGAGATCTCGTGATCGTGCACGCCGCGGGACAGTCCAATCGCAAGATTGGCTTCGAGCACTTCGCGGTCGAGGGTCTGGCGAAGCGCATCGTCGGCTCGCACTGGGGCCTGATGCCAAGAATGTCCGCGTTCTTGGGCCAGGGCCTCGCCGAGGCCGTCTGCCTGCCACAGGGACAAATATCGACGTTATATCGCTCAATTGCCGCCGGCCGGCCTGGAAACCTGACGCGTATTGGCCTGGGTACGTTCGTCGATCCCAGGATCGAGGCGGGCAAAGTCAACCAGCCCGCCCGTGACCACGCGCCGGACTACGTCGCTATCGAGAAAATCGACGGCCAGGAATTCATGTTCTATCGCAGCTTCAGGATCGACGTCGGCATTTTTCGTGCCAGCGCCGTCGACCAAGATGGCAATTGTTCCCTGGCCGAAGAGGCGGTTACCCTCGATGCGCTCGCGATCGCCCAAGCCGCGCATAACAGTGGCGGTCTGGTCATTTGCCAGGCGAAGAAGCTCGTCGCCCGTGGGGCGATCCCGCCAAAACACGTCGCTGTTCCCGCGTGTCTCGTCGATCTGGTCGTCCAGGCGCCCGATCCAGAACGCCAGCATCGGCAGTCAGCCGGGGCGATGTCGTGAACATCGGCACCGGCATCCCGGGCGACAGCGTTGGCCCTGCGCTGGCCGAAGCAGGGTTGTCCGACGCGATTACTCTCACGGTCGAATCAGGCGTCTACGGCGGCGTGCCGGCCGGCGGCGTCGACTTCGGCATCACGGCGTATCCGACCGCGATCATTCCGCATGCCAGCCAGTTCGATTTTTACAACGGTGGGGGACTGGATGCGACGTTCATGGGCGCCGGCGAGGTCGATCGTCAAGGCAACGTGAATGTCTCTCGCCTGGGTGGCCGCGTGATCGGCGCCGGCGGCTTTATCGATATAACCCAGAGCGCAAGACTCGTCTGTTTTTGCTTCACGCTCGAAGGCAAGCGTGAAAAGTTTGTCACCCAGGTCGAGCATCTGACGTTCAGCGCCGAGCAAGCGCGAAAAAATAATCAAACAGTCCTGTACGTGACAGAGCGCGCCGTCTTCAGGCTCGAGCCGCAGGGCCTTGCCCTGATCGAGATTGCACCTGGCCTCGAGATCAAAGAAATACTCGATCAGATCCCTTTCCAAGTGCGAGTTCACGAGCCGGTCGCGCGAATGCCCGAAGATATCTTCCGGCCGACCGTTGCGCCATTCGACCTGCCGAAGCGGCCGTCAGCCAAAATACGGGTGTCCCCGGGCCGTTAGCTCAGGTGGTTAGAGCGGCCGGCTCATAACCGGTTGGTCGAAGGTTCGAGTCCTTCACGGCCCATACCATTCTCCTATGCGCAAGCAGTATCACTTCTGGCCCGGCGAGCGCGGCCTAGATGCTTGGGACGTCGATCGGCTGATCGAGCTGCCGAAGGACGCGCCCATCGAAGAGGTTGCGCTTACCGACCTCCCCGAAATCGACTCGGTGTACTGGTTCGACTCGTCGGATCCGCCGACCGTAAGGAAGATCGTCGAGCACTTCCGACTAATGCAGGAGGTTGACCTCAGTTACCCGATCATCATTGGCCCGGACAACCGAATCATGGACGGCATGCACCGGGTTGCCCGGGCGCTGGTCGAAGGCCGGAAGACGATCACCGCCGTCCGCTTACTGAAGGTCCCCGATCCCGATTACCGCGACTGCCGGCCCGACGAGTTGCCGTATTGAGCGAATTGCCCTCGCCTGGCTCCCATGCTTCCTAAAAGACCTTCTCCATGCAGACGCTGGACGGCGAGGTCAGGTACTCGCCCCAGCACTCGATCTCCGTGAAACCGGCGCGACGATAGAGGACGAGCGCCTCCGGCGAGTGAATGCCGGTCTCCAGCACCAGGCGCTTGGCCCCCAGTTGCCGGGCCTCTGCCTCGAGACGAACAAGCACGGCGCGCCCGATCCCCTTGCCGCGCTGGTCAGGTTCGACGTACATGCGCTTGACTTCAGCCGTGGTCGTGTCCAATAGCCGGATCGCGCCGGAGCCGACGGCTCGACCATTGTCGCGGGCAATCAGGAACGTTCCGCGGCCAGCCTCGAGATGCTGCGCCTTTAGGTTCGGCCCGAAGCGCTGCTCCGGTGGATAGAGCTGTGCCAGGCCGGCGTCCAGCGCTGCGATCAAGCGTTGCGCATCCCGAGAATCGAACGCCTCAGGAGTGATCGAAATGCCCAAGCCGCGATTATCTAGGTTGGCGCAGCCAATGGGCAACTGCTACGGTCGGCACGTGCGAGACTCGCAGTCGTTCGACGGCTTCGCCGCCGATTACGATCGCTTCGCGGGCCTGGAGCGTGGGGGACTTCAGGACTGGCTGGTCAGGCAACTGCCCACTCGCGGTGCTCGCGCGCTTGACGCCGGTTGTGGGTCAGGCCGATACACGCAGGACCTCGCCAGGCGCTATGACGACGTCATCGGCGTCGATATCAGCGAGCAGCTGATCGAAATTGCCGGCGATCGCGCGGATCCAAACGTACGCTACGTCGTGAGTGATCTGATGTCTTTTAACGATGCCCATAGCTTTGATCTCGTCTTCAGCTCGACGACGTTGCATCACGTCCCGGACCTGGAAGCAGCGCTGACGCATCTGCGAGGCCTGGTGCGAAACGGCGGCATGGCGATCTTGATCGACAACGTCGCCGCGCGGCCGCGGCCATTGCGAGTAGCTCACGTCCTCGGCGCGCTCCGCGACATTCCCAGTGACCTGCGCCGTCTCGGCTGGCGCGACGCTGGATGGCTGTTGAAATTCAGAACCAGCGCAGCCTGGCTCGATCACATCTCGAGCGATCGCTATCTCACGCGTCAGGAATTCGAGCGTCGCTACGGATCGATCTTTCCCGGTGCGAGGTATGAAAACCTAGGCTATGCCCACGGGCTCATCTGGCAGAAGAAAAACCCCGCGGCTACTGCGCGGGGTCATGAGGTTCGCCGAGAGCCGCCGAGAGCCCTAGGAAACGATGTCAGGCCGAACCGTCCCGGATACAACGGTAAGAACCGAGAATCCTTCGCAGGCCCTGCCGCCGCGTTTACTTCTAGACGACTTCGCTGGCTATCGCCAGGAACGCCCAACCAATGGCGGCAAGGCTTAGGCCCAACACGGCGATTCCGGCGATCAGCAGGCCCGGATATAGACCACCACTCAGCCATCGCCCCAGTAGCCCGCATACGCCAGACACGACAAGGATGCCGATCGGCACGCCCAGGTAGCGCTGCACGGTCTCGGTGGGGACCGTGCCGCCGCCCTCGAGCTCGCCGGCGGGCGCGCCCGGGATCCCGGCCAGCGTGTCGAGGCTGGCGCGGATGATCAGCTGCGGCCGCGGCCCGGCGCCGTCGCGCTTGCTGCCCGAGCCCTGCCGGCAGAGTTCCATCAGGGCGTCGACGCTGCGCTGGCCAAAGCTGCGCGCCTCGTCCTTGACCGGCTTCATGAAGGGCTGCAGCGCCGTCCGGAGTGTCGCGCTCCCTTCGACGTCGACGAGGCCGTCGAGCCGGACGAGGCCGTTCTGCGGCTCCGAGATGTGGAAATAGCGCCGCTCGTACGCCCGGTTCGCCTCGGCCAACGCGCCGGCGGCATCGATCCGGTGCTCGAAGTTCTTGGCGACGGTGGTGAACTGCCCCGGGTCCATCGTCCGGGCAGACTGCAGCAGATTCGCCTCGTCTTCGCGGACCGCCGCCGCGCCGACGTGCTCGGCGGTGTGGGCGAGCACGGCGACGTGCTGGAAGCCGACCTCGCCGCTGGCGAACGCGGCCTGCGTCTGGGGCAGTTTTTCGAGCTGCCGCGCGATCTCGACCCGCTCCGCGGCGGCGCCGCCCGAAAGTTTGCACTTCCAGCGCAGCCAGGCGATGAGTGAAAGCGCCCCATCGGCCTTGTACTCGCCCGACTTGTCGAAGCGGCGCACGCCGGTGGCGAAGGCCGCCTCGAGCGGGTCGATTCCAGCTTCACGGGTCTGGATCAGACCCTCGGCCAGCGCCTCCCCGTCGGTCTCGCACATCCAGGCGGCCCACTCCTCGACAGCGGCCTTGAGCTGTGCAACCGGAGGACCTGAGGCGGCCATACTCACATGGTGGCGTACCGTTGCGACAGCTGTCTGTCGTAACCCGGCATGATTCGAAAAGTCATGCCGCGATGAACGGTCATCTTGTGCTGCTCGGCGATTCCATCCTCGACAACGGCGCCTACACTGAGGGCGGCCCGGACGTCGTTACCCATATGCGCGCCGTGTTGCCGGCCGGATGGCGGGCAACACTCCTGGCGCTGGACGGAAGCCTGATTGGCGACCTGGATGGGCAGCTATCCGACCTGCCCTCGGACACCACGCACATCGTCGTCTCCGTCGGCGGAAACAACGTCCTGATGAACCTCGATATCCTGCGCCTACGGGTCCGCTCCGAGCCCGAGGCGCCGGTGAAGCTTGGCTACCGGGTCGCCCTCTTTGAACGCGCTTATCGAGTGGCGATCGATCGCGTTGTGCGCCTGGGCAAGGAGATGGCGGTCTGCACGATCTACAACGCAAACCTGGACAACGAAACCGGGGCGGAGGCCCTCGGATTCACCACCGAGGAAGCCGCCGCCGCGCTTGTCATCCTGACAACCTTCAATGACGCCATTCTCCGGGTTGCCTTCGAGGCCAACCTTCGGGTCATCGAGCTGCGGCTGGTTTGCACTGAGCCGGCGGGCTACGCCAACGCCATCGAGCCATCGGTGCAGGGCGGCGAAAAGATCGCCGGCGCCATCATGCGTTCACTCGGGCTGGCCAGTCCAGCCGCCGATCACAGCCGGGTCTATTCCCCAAAACTAGCCGCCGTGCTGGGCTTGGTGGTCTTCGGTGATGTATTGCTCGACGAGCTTGGCGCCGATGCCGACGTCGTCGAGCGGCCCGTAGTTGTTCGAGACATCGGACGTCCGCACGACCTTGGGCCCATCCCAGTGTTGGACCTTGCCATTCATGTGGAGGACCCAGACCTCGAGCTTGCCGTCCGGCATGACGCTGCCAACCCGTGCCAGACGATGACCGCGGGTTTTCAGCCTCACGACGTCCTTGACTGCGAATCGCTGCGGCCCGGTCGTACCGGCCGCGCCGTCCGGCGGCTCCGATCTCGCCTCGGTCGTCCGCTGCGGGCGCAGCTTACGCGCCAGCCGCGCCACCGGATCGTAGACCTCCGTTGCCGTGCGCTCTTTCAGTGGGATGATCGCGTTGTCGGTGATCTTGATGTGTTCGGGGCAGACTTCCTGACAGCACTTGGTGATGTTGCACATGCCGATACCCGCCTTGCCGTGCAGGAGGCCGGTGCGCTTCCGCGTGTCCAGCGGATGCATCTCGAGCGCGGCGATTCGCACCATGTAGCGGGGTCCGTAGTAGGCCGACTTATCGTCGTGGTTGCGTAACACGTGGCAGACGTCCTGGCAGAGGAAGCACTCGATGCACTTGCGGTACTCGTAGACGCGCTCCGTGTCCTCGGGCAGCATCCGGTAGGGGACCGGCTCACTCGGCGCTGGCGTGAAGCCGGGGATCTGTTTGTTGACTTCGTAGTTCCATGAGACGTCCGTGACCAGGTCCTTGATCAAGGGAAACGCCCGCATCGGTCCGACGTGGATCTCCTGGCCACCAAACTCGTCGACGCGCGTCTTGCACATGAGGCGCGGCCGGCCGTTGATCTCGGCGCTGCACGAACCGCACTTGGCGGCCTTGCAATTCCATCGGCAGGCGAGGTCGTTCGCGAAGTGCGCCTGTACGTAGTGAACGGCGTCGAGCACGACCATGCCCTCCATCGAAGGGACCTCGAAGCGCTGCTCCTGGCCGCCGTCGGTGTCACCGCGGAAGATCTGGAGGACGACCGGGCCGTTGGGAGACCTGGTGCTCATGTTCGGACCGGCTGCGACTTAGGTGGCTGAGACGCCGGCGGCTGGGACGCCGGTGGGGGAGAGGCGGTGTCGGCAAACAGCCTGGCCAGCTCGGGAGGCATCTCCGGCACCGGCCGCGTCTTGAGCTTGAGACGCCCGCCGTCACTGTAGGCAATGAAGTTCACGCGACCCAGCGCCGGATCTTTTTCCAGGTAGTCGAGCCTCCAGTGCGCTCCGCGACTCTCGCGACGCTCGATGGCGGCGCGTACGATCGCCTCTGCGACGGTCAGCATGAACCGAAGATCCCGGGCCGTGTGCCAACCAGGGTTGTACTTTCGTGAGCCGGGAACGCGGATCCGGGCCGCCCGCTGCCGCAGCTCCAGGACCTGGTCGAGGCAGATCTTGAGTAATTTCTCTTCGCGTGCCAGGCCGGCGCCGTTCTGCATCGCCTCCTGCAGCTTCTGTTGCAGCAGGTACGGATTCTCCTTACCGTCGCCGGAAAGCGGCAGGAGCAGGAGCATCTGCTCGTCCGCGACCTGGCGCGCGTCGATCGTGCCCAGCCCGACGTCGCGCTGGTACGCGGCCGACGCCGCTCCGGCGCGGCGACCGAAGACGAGCAGATCAGACAGGGAATTCCCGCCCAGGCGGTTCGCGCCATGCAACCCGGCGGCGGCCTCACCGGCCGCATACAGCCCGGGAACGGTGGTCGCCCCCGTCTCGGCGTCGACCCGCAGCCCGCCCATCGCGTAATGGATGGTCGGCGCGACTTCCATCGGGGCTTTCGTGATATCGATGTCGGCCAGCCTGAGAAATTGCTCGTACATCGACGGCAGCTTTTTCTTGATTTTTTCCGCGCCGAGATGGCGGACATCCAGGTACGCGCCGCCGTGCTCGGTGCCGCGCCCCGCCTGGACCTCTTTGTAAATGGCCCGCGCCACCACGTCGCGCGAGGACAGCTCTTTCTTCTTGGGGTCGACCTCCAGCATGAAGCGCTTGCCCTCGCGGTTCGTCAGGTAGCCGCCCTCGCCGCGGACGGCCTCGGTGACGAGGATGCCGCGGACGCCGGGCGGCCATACCATGCCCGTTGGGTGGAACTGGACCATCTCCGGATCGAGGACCTCGGCGCCGGCGTCGAAGCCCATGGCGACGCCGTCGCCGGTGCCCTCCCAGGAGTTCGACGTGACTTGATAGAGACGGCCCCAGCCACCGGTCCCGATAATGACCGCCTTGGACCGAAACGCGATAAACGCGCCGTCGACCCGGTTGTAGCCGAAGGCGCCGATGACGCGGTCGGAGTCTTTCAGCAATTTGGTCAGCGTGACCTCCATGTGGACCTCGATGCCGAGCTGGACGATGCGGTCCTGGAGACTGCGGATCATTTCCAGCCCGGTGCGATCACCGACATGGCACAGTCGCCGATACGTATGCGCGCCGAAGGCGCGCTGCAGGATGCGGCCGTCGGGGGTCCGGTCGAAGATCGCGCCGTAGGTCTCGAGCTCGTAGACGCGGTCCGGGGACTCGCGGGCGTGGAGCTCCGCCATCCGCCAGTTATTGATCATCTGACCGCCGCGCATGGTGTCCTCGAAATGGACCTGCCAGTTGTCTTCCGGGTCGACGTTGCCCAGGGCCGCGGCAATGCCGCCCTCGGCCATGACCGTGTGCGCCTTGCCCAGGAGCGACTTGCAGACCACGGCGACCCGCGCGCCCGCGGCCGCTGCCTCGATCGCGGCACGCATGCCGGCGCCGCCGGCGCCGATCACCAGCACGTCAGTGGTTAGTGTCTGGTAGGCCTCGCTCAGAAGATCACCCTTGGTTCGTGAATGACGCCGGCCATCAAGAGCCGGATATAGACGTCCGTCAGCGCAACCGAGAACATGCTGTACCACGCCCAGGCGCCGTGCTGTGGGTTCGCGCGGTTCAGCAGCATCACGATGCGATGCCACAGCCGTCCGGCCCGCGCCCGCGAAAAGCGATCGATCCGGCCGCCCATCAAGTATCGAAACGAGTGGCAGGTCAGGCTGTACAGGCTCAGCAGGATCACGTTCACCAGCATCACCACCGAGCCCAGGCCGACGAAGAACTGACCCTGGAACGTAAAGGCGCGCACGACATCGACCCACAGGAACACCACCACGATCAGGCTCAGCAGTAAGAAATAGCGGTGGTAGTTGTTGAGCACCCAGGGAAAGCGAGTCTCACCGTGGTAGTGGCCGCGCTTCAACTCCTGGATGGCGCAAGCCGGTGGGTCCCAGAAGAAGGACCGGAAGTACGACTTTCGATAGTAATAGCAGCTCCCGCGGAGGCCGAGTGGGATGACCGCGAGGATTGGGATCAGGATGCCGATGATGGGGAATCTGATCAGGCCGAAGCCGAGCCAGGTCGAGAAGAATGGCGAGACGTAGGGATCGAACGTGACAACCGTGCCGGAAAATACGGACCAGCTGGCGTAGATGACGAAGGCGCTGTAGCAGACGACTGTAAGAGCCGGCTCGATCCACCAGGCCCGCCCTGGCGATGCCTCCTTGGCCGATGCCGGCCGCGGAGGAACGACAGCTTCAAGGGCCACGGGACAATTTTAGTGCGCAGTCAGTTCGCGGCCAGGTGCCTTCAATCGGAGTTCGCGCTGCGCCGTCCGAGCAATATGCCGATAACTGAGGCGCCAACCGCCATCAACAGCACGGTCCGCCCCCCGACGCCGCGCCGAACGGGTCCCTGCGCACCGTTGCTCGACGGCTTGGGTTGGGCCTCGGCGCGCTGCCATTGCTCGTCGAACATCTTTGACGCCGCGCTGATTTTATTTCGGCGGGGCTCGACCTCTTCCGGGTAGAGCACGCTATTGAGCTCGACGCCGATCATCGTGACCAGTCCGAGGAAGAAAAGAAACGTCATCAATACGAAAAGCAGTCCAAACGTCGCCCCGTACTGGTTGAGGCCCCGGTTCAAGGAGATATACAGTGGGAAGACCAGCGTGATCAGCTCAAACAGGATGCCCGCCACGAGCGCGCCGGGGATGACTTTGCGGAACTCTTGTTTGCGGTTCGGAATGACGTAATACATCGTCCCGAACAGGAGAAAGCCCGCGATGATCCCAACGAGCACCTGCAGGACGAATGCTGCCACTCCGGAGTAGAGGACTGGTGGAATGTCGGGGATCTGTTTCAGGGCGGGCAGAAGGGACGAGCTGGCGACCGCGATGCCCACGAGGATGGTGAACAGCAAAACCATGCCAACGGAGATCAGCTTCTGGCGAATGAAATCCCGGGGCTTGGTGTGATAGATCACCGCGAAGGCCTGCTCCATGACGCCGAACAACGCCGATCCACCCCAGAGCAGGCCGACCAGGCCGACGATGAACAGAATGCCGCTCTGGCTCTTCACGCCGCTCACGGCTTTGATCACTTCGGTCTGCTGTCCGCTATCGTTCGGAATGACGCTGAAGATCGTCTTGTAAACCGCATCGTTCGCCTCACCGAACAACCGGAGGGCAAAGCCGAGGAGTGATGCCGCAAAGATCACCATGGGGAACAGGGCAAAGAGTGCATTCCAGGCGATCAGCGCCGCCCAGTTTGGCGCCTGGTCTTCGAGGAACTTGCGGATGACGCGCCCCGGGACGCTCTCCATCAGCCGCCCCATCCTGTCGATTCTAGCTGACATCGGTTCTATCAACTAAATGCCAACCGCGCCAGCCGATGTCGAGGCTCAGAAGCAAGCCGCGGCGGAGCGCGCCCTCGAACTGGTCAAGCCGGGCACGATTATCGGGCTGGGGACCGGGAGCACGGCCCGCTACTTCATCGAGGCGCTGGCCAGGAAGGTGCGAAACGGCCTCAAGATCCAGGCGGTCGTGACGTCGGTCGAGAGCCGCACTCAGGCGGAGACTGGGGGAATCCCGATCATCGAGCGCGTCGAAGGGTCGCTCGACCTCGCCGTGGACGGTGCCGACGAGATCGATCCTGCCGTCAACTGTGTCAAGGGGCGAGGCGGGGCGCTGCTGCGGGAGAAGATCGTGGCCCACGCCAGCCGGCGATTCGTCCTGATCGCGGACGAGAGCAAGCTGGTCGGCCGCCTGGGCCGTGGCCCGGTGCCGATCGAGGTGCTGCCGTTCCTGTGGGAGGCGACCAGCCGCTCGATCGAGTCCCTGGGCGGAAGGCCCGAGCTCCGGATGGCGGCCGGCCAGCCGTTCAAGACCGACAACGGCAACCTGGTTCTCGACACCAGCTTCGGGGCGGTCGACGCCGCGCTCGGCGTCGCCCTCCACGCGATCCCCGGCGTCCTCGAGCACGGACTCTTCTTCGGCATGGCCCGTGCGGCGATCGTCGGCTCGGCGACGGGCATTCGAATTCTCGGCGAGCTGCCCTGAGCTTGCCCTATGCTTAGGCGCTGAGATGCCGTTCGAATACAAGGTGGTGAACAGCGTCGAGGAAGTCAACCAGCTGTCCGAGGACGGTTTCGAGCTCTTTACCATCCTCCCGCCAGGCCCCAGCGGCGGCCCCGATCGGATGTACCTACGCCGAGAGAAGCGCCGCGGACAGACGCCTGGCTTCTCCCGAGAGTCCAAATCCGACTAGGGCGATCTCCCCAGAGTCCAAATTCGACTAGGGCGAAGACCCGATTGACGGACTTTTGGCGAGAACTTATACTCGGGTAGTCCGGATTCCGGCAAATGGAGGGCGGAATTGCCGCCCTTATTGTGTTTATTGGGGTCTGGGAAAGGGTAGGAAGTGACGGGCCCGACGGCGGGCGTTCACAGGAGTTACGAGTGATTCAGGAAATGGCAATGTCGACCCGGCCGGCGACTCACTACGAGTCGGCGATGCGCGCCATGTCTCAGGCCGCCGCCGAGGACTTGCTGACGCACGCCCCGGTCCGGCTCGCCTACTGGCGGATCGCGGCGATGGACACCTTGCTCGACCGGCTGGAGGAGCTCCGGCTCGCGGGCGAGCGCGCCCTCCCGGAGGACATCCGGGATCTGGTGGTCGCCTACGCCGTGCGCCACGACGCCGAGCTCGCGGATCGAGTCCAGCGGATCAATCCCGAGGACCTCAACGCGGTCCACGACGCCGTCTTCGAGGCGCAGGGTCGCGTCATGCTGGAGCTCGCCCAGCTTCGCCGGGTGCCGAACTGGCAGGATCTCGATTTGACCCTCGCGCCGGGCGACGACGAAGCCGCCTAACGCGAGCCTCAACACGGGCGAACCCGCCGATCGGGAGCGGCCGCTCGACA
>WNFA01001376.1_pt1 | contig 19689 bp, 21 predicted proteins | sample 5400481 | NCBI WGS metagenome assembly WNFA01 (sample SAMN13153340, study PRJNA577476) | soil metagenome | isolation source: 120 cm saprolite under Douglas fir tree site 2 hole 1 replicate 2 | place: USA:California | collected 2015-04-18
CCATTTCGAGTACGCCGTGGTGAACGTCGAAACGCTCAATGCTTTCCCGGCGGGAGAGACGGTGACGCCCGAACTGTTGATTGCCACCGGCCTGATCCGGGAGGCTCGCGCCGCCATCAAGATTCTGGGCGACGGCGAGCTGACTGCCGCGCTCACCGTGCGCGCGCATAAGTTCAGCAAATCGGCGGAGGAAAAAATCACTCGTGCCGGCGGTAAGGTCGAGATTTTGCCATGAACCAGTTCTTCGAAGCATTCGCCAACATGTTCCGGATTCCGGACCTGCGCAAGCGGCTCCTGTTCACGCTGGCGATGCTGGCGGTGTATCGGCTGGGAGCGTTCCTGCCCACGCCGGGAATCAATACGGACGTCCTGCAGCAATTCTTCAATCAGAATCAGGGATCGGTTCTGGGGGTGATCGACCTTTTTAGCGGCGGCAATTTCCGCCGCTTGACGATTTTCGCGCTGGGCATCATGCCGTACATTACGGCGTCAATCATCCTGCAACTGATGACCGTTGTCTGGCCGTACCTCGAGCGTTTGCAAAAGGAAGGCGAACTCGGCCGGCGCAAGATCACGCAGTACACGCGGTACCTGACGATCCTGCTGAGCGTCGTGCAGTCGTTTACGATCGGACAGGCGCTCGAGCACGGCGGGGGCCCCAACAATCAACCGCTGGTTTACAACCCCGGCATCGGTTTCATCCTGATGACGATTCTGACGCTGACCACCGGTTCGGCGTTCATCATGTGGCTCGGCGAGCAGATCACCGAGCGCGGCGTGGGCAACGGGATGTCGCTGATTATATTCGCAGGCATCGTCGTAGGCCTTCCGCGCGCCGTCGTCGATCTATTCGACAAGTTCAAGACAGGACAGTGGGGATCCTTCACGGGGTTGGCCCTGATTGTCCTGTTGGCCATGATGATCGCGGTCGTGGGCGTCATCGTTTTCGTCGAAGGCGGACAGCGCCGTATTCCCGTGCAATACGCCAAGCGCGTCATGGGCCGCCGCATGATGGGCGGGCAGATGACGTATCTGCCCCTGCGGGTCAATTCGGGCGGCGTCATCCCGCCGATCTTTGCCAGTTCGTTGCTTACATTTCCGGGCACGATCAATCTGGTTCTCGGAAAAAAATTCAGGGCGCTCGATTGGCTATCGACGAATCTCGCCTGGGGCGAGCCCTGGTACATTCTGATCTACATTACGTTGATTATCGTCTTTGCTTTTTTCTATGTGGGCATCGTGTTTAATCCCACCGAGCTAGCCGACAATATGAGGAAGTACGGCGGGTTCATACCGGGAATTCGCCCGGGACGCAATACGTCGGAGCATATCGACCGCGTCCTGCGCCGCTTGACTTTTGTCGGCGGAGTTTATCTGGCAGCCGTTTGTTTGCTCCCGGAGTGGCTGATGTCTGGTATCCACCTGCAGCACCTGCCCTTCGTGGGCACTTGGTTCGACAACCACATGTGGCGCTTCGTGCTGGAAGGCCTGAAGGTAAACTTTTATTTTGGCGGCACCTCCCTCTTAATCGTCGTGGGTGTGGCGATGGACACCGTTCAACAGATCGAGGCCCAGTTGGTGATGCGGAATTACGAAGGGTTTGTCAAGAAGGGAAAGCTGCGTGGCCGCCGTTACGGCTGATCACAAACTTGCAGGACGCGTGTCCTCCAGGCTGCACCGCGCGGTTATCCTGCTGGGCCCTCCTGGGGCGGGCAAGGGCACCCAGGCACAGCGCATTGCCCAGCGGTATCGGTTGCCGCACCTTTCGACGGGTGACATGCTTCGCGACCACATTCAACGCGGCACGGAACTCGGGCGAAAGGCGAAGCCGGTGATGGAACGCGGCGAACTGGTCCCGGATGAAATTGTGCTGGGCATGGTCGAGGACCGTATTTCCCGGCCTGATTGCGACAATGGGTTTGTGTTTGACGGCTTTCCGCGCACGCTGGCGCAGGCGGAAGATCTGGAGCGGATTTGCCGGCAGCACAAGTTCGGTTACACCATTGTTTTACACATGGTGGTGGATCCGGATTTGTTGATGCGCCGGTTGACGGGCCGCAGAATTTGCAAGACGGGCGGGCACATTTACAATATTTATGACCGCCCGCCAAAAACCGCGGGAATTTGCGATGAGGACGGCAGTGAGTTGATGCACCGGCCGGACGATACCGAGCCCGTGATCCTCGGCCGCCTGGGCGCGTACGAGCGCGAGACTAAGCCTCTGGTGGACTACTACAAGGGGCAGGGCCTGCTGATTGCGGTGGACGCGATGGCCGACGCTGACGCCGTCACGGCGAGCATCGCGAAGACTCTGGACAGGGCGGAAGCACCGAAATGATTGTCTGCAAGTCGCAGGCTGAATTGGAAAAAATGCATCGCGCCGGTCTGGTGATCTGGGAAGTGTTGAACCATTTGCGCGGCATGGTGCAGCCGGGGGTTACGACGAAAGAACTCGACGAATACGCGGAACGCCGCACGGCCGAACTCAAGGTCCGGCCCGCGTTCAAGAACTACCGGGGCTATCCGGCGGCGCTGTGCACGTCGATCAATTCCGAGGTGGTGCACGGCATCCCCTCGAAGTTGAGGCGCCTCGAGCAGGGAGACATCATTTCACTCGATTTCGGCGTCGAATATGCCGGTTATTATGCCGATGCGGCCGTGACCGTTCCGGTCGGTGAGATTTCTCCCGAGTTGCAACGGCTCTTGCAAGTGACCCGTGAATCTCTGGATCTGGCCATTGACAAGGTGCGCGTTGGCAACCGGCTCACTGACATATCGGCCGCCGTGCAGGACTGGGCCGAGCGCAAGAACGGCTATTCGGTGGTTCGAGATCTCTGCGGTCACGGCATCGGCACGCATATTCATGAGGAGCCCAACGTGCTCAATTATGGCGAACCCGGCCGCGGCCTGCGTTTGCAGGAGGGCATGGTGTTCGCGATCGAGCCAATGGTGAATGTCGGCGGACCGGATGTGCGGGTGCTCGAGGATGACTGGACAGCAGTGACCACCGACGGCACCAAGTCGGCGCATTTTGAGCACACGGTTGCGGTTACCTCCAACGGGCCCTGGGTACTGACGCGTCCCCGCGAAATGCAGGGACCGTCTTGGTGAGCGGCGCGAGAGGGAAAATGGGCAAGCGACCCGAAGCGGATAAGCGCAAAGCCGACGCGTCCAATCCGAAGGAAGATGCCATCGAAGTGATGGCCACGGTCATCGAACCGCTGCCCAACGCGATGTTTCGTGTCGAATTGGAGAACAAGCACCAGGTGCTCGCGCACATTTCCGGGAAGATGCGTAAGAACTTCATCCGCATCCTCGCCGGGGACAAGGTTGCCGTGGAGCTTTCGCCCTACGATCTGACGCGCGGCCGCATCGTGTACCGGTATAAGTAGACGCACGCGGGCTTTACTTTAAGGCCGCCAGAAATTCGAGCCCGCCGGAGATTGATCAAGGAGCAGGGAAATGAAAGTCCGGGCATCGGTAAAGAAAATTTGTGATAAGTGCAAGGTCATCCATCGGCGCGGCGTGGTGCGCGTAATCTGCATCAACCCGAAGCACAAGCAGCGCCAGGGATAGTTCGCCGGGGGCCGGGTGCGGGCTCGTTTGGAGCCCGCAGGAATATTGAGGAGCACGCATGGCACGCATTGCGGGGGTAGATCTTCCGGTTCAAAAACGTATCTGGGTGGGCCTGACGTCGATCTACGGCATCGGACAGCCGCGCGCGAAGTCGCTTTGCGCGAAGGCCAACGTGGATCACACCAAAAAGGTGAAAGACCTGACCGAGGAAGAAATTAATAGCCTCCGCCAGGCGATCGAATCCGAGGGCCGCGTCGAGGGCGATCTCCGCAAGGAGGTCCAGATGAACATCCGGCGGCTGATCGAAATCCAGTGCTACCGCGGGATGCGCCATCGCCGGAATCTTCCGGTGCACGGCCAGCGCACGCACACCAATGCACGGACGCGCAAGGGTCCGCGGAAGGGCGCCGTCGCCGCGAAGAAGAAAGTCGCGGCCCGGAAGTAATCATCCGGCGGGCGCGGGGTAGATCCCTGTGATTCGTCGAGCGTTGTGAATTGTCGAGCGGGTGCGGGCTCCACTTAGAGCCCGCCAGAATATTGAAGCGAGGGTACTGACTTGGCAAAAGAACCGCAACAGCAGGACGCCGCAACACAGGCGCCGGCAAAAACGTCGAAGCGCAAGAAAGAGTTCAAAAAGAAACGGGAGAAGCGCGTGGTCCCGCACGGCGTGGCGCACATCCAGGCCACGTTCAACAACACGATCATTACCATCTGCGGGCCGGATGGCCGCGCGGTATCGTGGTCTTCCGCCGGATCGATCGGCTTCAAAGGCTCGCGCAAGGGAACGCCTTACGCGGCGCAGCAGGCCTCGGCGTCAGCCGCCGGAGTGGCGCGCGACCAGTACGGCATGAAGTCGATTGAAGTCCGTGTGAAGGGTCCTGGCTCCGGCCGCGAATCGGCCGTGCGTGCGCTGGCATCGTCGGGTTTGCACATCGTGCACATCAAGGATGTGACGCCGATTCCGCACAATGGCTGCCGGCCACCGAAGCGGCGCCGTGTCTGACCGGGTGCATCGGGCGCGGACCCTGCTTTTACGCTGAACGCACGATGTGAAGCGTGGGGCCCGCCAGGAAAAAGTTTGAGTTGCGAGAACGAGCAAAATAAGGAGAAACGCATTTGGCACGACATCGAGAAGCGGTTTGCCGGCTCTGCCGCAGGGAAGGGCAGAAGCTGTTTTTGAAAGGGCTGCGCTGTTTTACCGAGAAGTGCGCCATTGAAAAGCGCAACTTCGTTCCGGGACAGCACGGCCAGTCCCGCCGTGTGAAAAAGCTTGCGGGTTACGGCCTGCAATTGCGCGAGAAGCAGAAGGTGAAGCGCACCTACGGCCTGCTCGAGCGCCAGTTCCGGAACTACGTCGAAAAATCCGAGCGCGCGCAGGGGCCCACGGGGGAAAACCTTATCGTCATGCTCGAGCGGCGACTGGACAATGCGGTGTGGCGGTCGGGCCTGGCGAGCTCGCGCTCCCAGGCGCGGCAGATCGTCCTCCACGGACACGTCCGCATCAACGGTAAGAAGGTCAACATTCCTTCGTATCTGGTGAGCGTCGGCGAGGAAATCACGCTCAAGGAAAAAATGCACCAGAACACCATGGTGCTCGAAGCTCGCAACGTCGCTCAGAGCCAGAATGCGGTGCCTTGGCTCGAAATCGACCGCGAGGCCTTCAAGGCGCGCGTGGTGGCTCTGCCGAAGCGCGAAAACGTCCAGACCCCGCCCATCACTGAACAGCTCATCGTCGAGTTGTACTCGAAATAGCCGGGCTGGAAATCTGAAATCTCAAATTTCAAATTTGAGATTTCAGATTTAAACTTTAGATTCTGGATCGAGATTTGTTTCCCCGCGATCGCGGGGAGGAAGGACTCAACAGATGTGGAAAGGTTTTCAGAAACCGAAACGCTTGGCGGCCGAACTCGAGTCGCTTACAGATAAGTTTGGGAAATTTTCCGCGCAGCCGTTTGAGCGCGGCTGGGGGACCACGGTTGGCAACGCTCTCCGCCGGGCTTTGTTGAGCTCGATTGAGGGCGCGGCCATCACGGCCGTGAAAATCGAAGGCGTCCTGCACGAATTCTCGTCGATTCCCGGCGTGGTTGAGGATGCCACCGACATTATCCTCAACCTGAAGCAGGTGCCGCTCAAGCTCAATAACGACCAGCCGAAGACGATCTTCGTCAACGTCGAGAATCCCGGCGTCGTAACCTCCGCGATGATTGAGGAAGACGCCGATTTCGCGGTGCTGGACAAGACCGTGTACGTCGCCACGGTCAACGAAGGCGGAAAGCTTCAACTCGAAATGCGCGTCAAGAACGGCCGCGGGTATGTCTCGGCCGACCGCAATTTCGACGAGGATTTGCCCATCGGGTACATCCCCGTGGATTCGGTTCATTCGCCCGTGCGCAAGGTCAACTATGCCGTCGAGGCAGCGCGTCTCGGACAGATGACGGACTACGAAAAGCTGGCGCTGGAAGTGTGGACCAACGGTGCCATCACTCCGCAGGACGCCATCGGCCTGGCCTCGAAGCTGGTCAAGGACCACATGAGCATCTTCATCAACTTTGAGGAGCAGCCGGACCTGCCCGAGGATGTGGTCGAGTCCTACAACGACCCCCGCGTCGAGCATTTGGACCGTTCCGTCGAGGAGCTCGAACTCTCCGTCCGTTCTTACAATTGCCTGAAGAACGCGAATATCCAGTCCATTCGCGAACTGGTCCAGAAGAGCGAGAACGAGATGCTGAAGACGAAAAACTTCGGCCGCAAATCGCTCAACGAGATCAAGGAAATCCTGACCAAGATGGGCCTGAGTCTGGGCATGAAGTTCGACGAGCATGGCCGCATCATCTGGCCGCCGCTCCCGAGCCAGACCGCGCCGCCCACGACGGAGGAAACCGCGGGCCTCTAAGCGCGCGTGGAATCCACTTATGCGACATCGCAACTATGGTTCGAAACTTGGGCGCCAGCCGGCGCATCGGCGCGCCACCCTGCGCAACCTCGTGACCAACGTCATCGAGCGCGAGCGCATTACCACCACGCTCACGCGGGCCAGGGCCGCGAAACCGCTCGTCGAGCAGATGATTACGCTCGGCAAGCGCGATACACTCCACTCCCGCCGCCAGGCCGCCTCCTACCTCATGACGCCTGGCGCCACTAAGAAACTGTTTGCCGACATCGCCCCGCGTTTTTCCGGCCGCGCCGGAGGTTATACGCGAATCATTCATGCCGGCTTCCGCATAGGCGATGGAGCAAACCTGGCCATCCTCGAGCTGCTGGGTACCAAGCTCAAGAAGAAGGAAAAGAAAGAAAAGGCCGCCAAGCCCGAGGCCGCCGAGGAAGAGAAAAAGGAAGAGAAGGCGGGCGCGTAACAAATTCGATAGGTCACATTTCCAAACAAAAGGCCCGTTCCACACTCTCGGAGCGGGCCTTTTTGCATCTCTCTACAAGCCGCCTCATAAATGGGTTTTTTGGGTCGCGGCCCCGGCAGGGCCGGGATCTTCGACTTCACAGGCTGCGGAAAAAGTCTCACGTTTTGTGGGTCGTGCCTTCAGGCACGACATAAAGTCCGCCTTTCCTTCAGGGATTTTAACCCCTGAGGCGTGAATCACCCTCCGCCTGGGGAGATTTATGAGACAAGTTTTAGTTTAATTTCGCTAGTCCCGTGCCACCGGGGCAACGTCTTCCGCGGCACCGATGGGTTTCCCGGCGCGAAACCGGAACCACAGCCACAGCGTAACCTGCGCAGTTGCCGCGCCTATCGTATCCAGCAGGGAATCCCAGGGCGAAGCCTGGCGGCCCGGCACAAATATTTGATGAGTTTCGTCGAGCACGGAATATCCTGCCGCAATCGCCAGAGCCGCGATGGCCCAACTCAACCGCCATCCCCGGCGCTCACCGCGCATCCCACGGAGCAGAAAAATGCTGAACAAAAAATATTCCATGAAGTGTGCCGACTTGCGGATGAAGCCGTGCAGTAGGTCGAGGGTTTCGGAGCTTGCGGCCGGAAACAGCCACTGCAGCAACGGAATGATAATACGGCTCGTGTGGCCGGATGCGAACGCCTCGGTGGACGCGCCGGAAATTACTATCGCCCACGCGATTGCGGGCAGCCATGGCCACAGGCGGCGCGCCAAGCGCTGCGTTGCGTCCCCCACTATTCCACCTGGTAATTCGGCGCTTCACGCGTGATGATCACGTCGTGCACGTGGCTTTCGCGCAGGCCCGCGACCGTGATCCGCACGAACCGGGCGCGCTCCTGTAATTCGGCAAGCGTGGACACGCCACAGTATCCCATTCCGCTCTTGAGCCCGCCGACCAACTGGTCCGTCAAAGCGCTCAGCGAACCCTTGTAAGGCACGCGCCCCTCGACGCCCTCCGGCACGGATTTCCCTTGCTGGGCGCCCTCCTGTGCGTAGCGATCGGCCGATCCCGCTTGCATCGCGCCGAGCGAGCCCATCCCGCGGTACGACTTAAACGTGCGCCCTTGGTAAAGAATCGTTTCCCCGGGCGATTCCTCCGTCCCCGCGAACAATCCGCCGAGCATTGTGACGGCCGCGCCCGCTGCGATGGCCTTGCTGATGTCGCCGGAATACTTGATGCCACCGTCGGCGATTACCGGAACTCCCGTACCTTTGGCGGCGCGGGCCGCTTCCAATATGGCCGTAATTTGCGGCACGCCCGCTCCGGTCACCACACGCGTTGTGCAAATCGATCCCGGGCCGATGCCAACTTTGACGCCGTCAAGGCCGAGCGCGATCAAATCGCGCGCGCCCTCGTAGGTCCCCACATTGCCCGCGATCAATTGCATGCCGGGCAGACGGTGTTTCACCGCGCGGATCGCCTCCATGACGCGCGCTGAATGTCCATGCGCCGTATCGATTGCCAGCACGTCCACCTTGGCCTGCTCCAGATCGACGGCGCGCTCCAGGAAATCTCCCGTTGCGCCGATGGCGGCGCCCACGAGCAGGCGCCCCTGGTCGTCCTTCGCGGCGTTCGGGAATTCCAATTTTTTCTGGATGTCCTTGACGGTGATCAGGCCTTTAAGGCGGAACTCGGCGTCCACCACAAGCAGTTTTTCGATCCGATGCGTTTGCAGGAGGCGCTCGGCCTCTTCGAGCGTCGTGCCCACCGCCACGGTCACCAGATTGTCTTTCGTCATCACGTTGCTGACTGCCTGGTCCAAATTTTTTTCAAAGCGCAGGTCGCGATTCGTCAAAATGCCCACCAGGCGCGGTCCCTGCGTCACCGGCAGACCTGAGACTCGGTACTTCGACATGATTTCCATCGCATCGCGCACGGAAAGATCGGGCGAGATCGTCACCGGATCGACGATCATCCCGCTCTCGGAGCGCTTCACGCGATCGACTTCTTCGGCCTGTCGCTCGATCGTCATGCTGCGGTGCACGAAGCCCAGCCCGCCCTGCCGCGCCATGGCAATGGCGAGGCGCGACTCGGTGACGGTATCCATCGCCGCGGACACGAGCGGGATGTTCAGGGGAATTTTCTTCGTAACGTGCGTCTGCGTATTCACTTCGGTGGGAAGCACCGAGGATTTTCCCGGCAGCAGCAACACGTCGTCAAACGTCAGACCTTCGACTATCGGTCCTTCCATTCCCATCTCCTTGGCTCGATGAAAAAATGGCCCCTAAAAACAACGCAGCCCAGCGGAAGGCCGCTGGGCACGAGAAGTGTGACTTTCAGATAGCGGACAATCATCGTTGAAAATTCATTCTATGCGCCCCACCACCTGAAATCAAGCGCGCCTGCTATTCGGTAGTGGACCACTTTCAGACGATCCCATTCATCGGGACGTATCGAGATCAGGTTGGCAGAGGGGTCGTGCTGCGAGGTGCTGCCGGCCAACATCATACACGTCCTACACCATTTCCGCGCCTTACACTGATGAATGACGGGGTTCCTTTTTGAATGGACACGGGCTCTCGAATCAGCTTAGAGTGTCGGTCTCCGAGCAGTAAGTCCCATTTATAGAGTGGTAGACCTGAGGGCCGGATGATCGGACATATCATGCGTCTCTTCAAATTTCGGGCGCCTACTCAGCCCCGAATCGCTCATTGCCTGATAGTGTACAGCGGAAATTGTTTGCATCCGGATTTTCGGCAATGAGTTTATCGTGATTTCGCAGTTAGGACGGAAAGCCCTAGACCTACAACCCGGTCTAATGGCTGGGAGTGATCTAAATGCAGATCGCAGTCAAGGAATGCCGCCAAGCACAACGCGAGAATCTATCAGAACCCGTTCTTATTTGTCCCTGTGATCCGGAATACCCTGAGGAAGTGTGCACGACTCTGAACGTGTCGCGAAACGGACTATATTTTGCGACTACTACGGAACACTACTTCCCAGGCATGAACGTTATCGTGACGCTAAACTTCCATTCGGATGATCCGATGCAGCGAGAATATATAGGTGACGTGGTCCGGCTAGAAAGGCTAGAAGAGGGCAAGTGGGGAGTCGCAATCCGCATTCTGATGCACTACAATCCCGGGGTTTACTCGGGCACGTAACTGCCGAAAAACCCGTTAAAGGGGCACCGTACACCCCTCAAAGTTAGTTTCAGCGCGTTGGATCATTCGAGAATTTCGGCAATTCGCAGAAGAAACATTTCTGAGGCAGCAACCACCAGTCGAGGCTCGTGCTCACCTTATCCCAAACTCTAAAGCCACCAGCAAACGCTTTACCGCACCGAGGGCATTTCCAGGATTTGAGGCTATTCCCGACCAAGAACAGTCCGACGGGGGTAATGGCATACACTCCGAAATAGAAGTTCCCTGGGTACGATATATGCAAGATGCTTCGGAAGGCGAATGCCGCTAAATCATTGAGGAAAAATTCGCATAGGAGCAGAACCGCGAAGGTCGTTCGAAGGCGTCGGAATTTCGCCCAAGCTTCCTGGAAATCGGCCATTGGAGCAATGTGAAAGAATAGTTCCACACGTATATCTTAAGCGGCTAACCCTTGCAAGCTTCGAAATCGGACACAGTGGCAAGGCATCGAGAAGAATGAGTCTTTTTCCACTCGCTTATAATGCTTGATAAGTTGTCTCGTCGGGAACTGGCCCAATACCAGCCCCTCCGCCGCTCCCTATTATCGGGGATATCCTACGCTTTGGGGTGTTGTAGTCAGTGGGGCGTCGTAGAATGATCCGTGAATGGACACTTTCCAGCCACATCCCCTGCTGCGCAATCCGCATGCGCAAACATTCGCCTCCGCGTTCTGGCCGCGAAGATTCCCACGCCTCCCGCGAAGCACTTCGCGGGAATTTGAAACCGAGCCCGGTACGCGCATTCGCGGCGAATGCCACTGGCAATCGCAGCCTCGCGAACGGCCCACCCTCGTGCTCGTCCACGGTCTGGAAGGGTCGAGTGAGTCGGGATACATGCTGGGACTTGCCGAGCGCGCCTTCGCGGCAGGATGGAACGCGGTGCGTCTCAATCAGCGCAACTGCGGCGGGACGGAATCGCTCACACCCACTCTTTACAATTCCGGCCTTTCCGGCGACTACCGCGCAGTCCTGATCGAACTCATCGAACGGGATTCGCTCTCCGAGATTTTCTTTGCCGGGTATTCCATGGGTGGAAATCTCGTGCTCAAAATGGCGGGGGAACTGGCGGGCGCCGCGCCGCGCCAGTTGCGTGGCGTTGCGGCGGTTGGTCCCGCGCTGGAACTCGCACTGTGCGTTGACGCCGTCGATCGGCCGTCGAATTTCGTGTACCAAAGGCATTTTGTGAGCGGGCTGAAGGACCGCATGCGGCGCAAGGCGAAGCTCTTCCCCGGAATGTTCGATCTCGCCCGGATGGCGCGTGTGCGCACGCTGCGCGAGTTTGACGATGTGATCACGGCAACGTACTGCGGCTTCCGCGACGCATCCGACTACTATGCCCGGTCGAGCGCGCTGCGCGTCGTGAGCGAGATCCGCGTGCCCACGCTCGTGGTGACGGCGCAGGACGATCCGTTCGTCCCGTTCGCCAGTTTTTCCGACCCCAGTCTGGCGAAGAACCCTCAAATCCGTCTGATCGCTCCCTCGCACGGCGGGCACTGTGCGTTCATCTCGCGGCACGGCGGCGAGGATCGCTTTTGGGCCGAAGCCCGCCTCGTGGAGTTTTTCAGGGGACTTTCGACTACCGCGCGCGATCGCGAAGAAACTCAAGAGCCTCTTCGAAAATAAAAAGGCGCGGGTGCCGTTCGCATCCGCGCATTTTTACTTTGCTAGGAACTTGAGCCGCGTCTGCCTTGTAGGGGCACGGCATGCCGTGCCCCTACAAAGTCCTTGCGCTAGTGGCGCGGAGAATGATTCTTTTCGGGGAAATAGCTGACTTCCACCGGTTGATCGAGAGAAAAGTCCAGTTTCGTCTCCGACGGGATCCGCACCTGCTGTCCCTTGGTCACGCCCTCGGCAACCCCACCAGCTCCCGCGCCGGTGGCCGCACCGATTGCGGCGCCTTTTCCGCCGCCGATGACAGCGCCCAGCAACGTGCCTAGCACTGCGCCTCCGCCCACGGTTTCCGCCGTGCGTTTGCCGCGCGAACTGCCTGTCTGCGTATATTCGTTGCTAGCCAGCGCATACGATTTTCCCTGGAACTCCATGCGCACCAGTTCCAGCGCCAGAGTGCTCTGGCCAGTCATGTGGCCAGCCGATTTGGCGTTCACCAACTTCACATACGTGTCGGTTCCCGCCGGAACGACGATCTGGTCGTCCACGACGATCGGCGATACGAGGCTTGCGTGGAACATCTCGCCGGCGTGATTCACCGAGGAGTCCACACCATCAATCATTTGGACCCGCACAGAGGTCCCCGCAGGAATCTCCACACGCTTGGGCTGCGGCGGAGGCGGGGGAGCCGCGGCTGCCGCAGGCTGTTCCGGCTGCACCGAAGCGGCGGGAAGCGGAGCCGGTGCCGGATCGGGTTGGTACTTCGAAGTCGCGTTTGAGTCGGAGTGATACTTGCGCGCCTTGTGCACCGGGTTGGGAGCAACGGGCGGCTCAACGGGAGCAGGCTCCGCGGCTGGAACTGCCTGGGCCGTCTGCACCACCATCTTGTCCACGACATGCTTTACGCCGGGAGTGTCCGTCGCGATCTTGAACGCCTCGTAGCGGGCTCCGTCGTCGGGAACTTCACCGGACAGAGTCGCTTCGCCATCTTTCACGGCGATGTCGACATTGGCCGCTTTCACTTGCGGATCGGAAAACATTTTGGCCTTGATATCGGTGGCTAGAGCCTGATCTTTTTGTGTGCTGGAGCAGCCAGCCGCCAAAGCCACCACTGTGAGCGCTGCCAGAAACAACGTCGCATATTTTCTCATACGCATAATTCCTCCGCTGAGGTTTAACCCCATCGCGGCCCGAAGTTTCGGGTCCGCGCAGCTGGGCAGCGTCGAGCAGGGGTTCCCTCGACAATCAGTTTACCAGTGTCTTCGATGCAGTGGGGCGCCCGGAAGGCTGCCTACCCTAAAAGGTACGGGGGTACGTCCAAAACGAATCTGGGTGAAGAAAATCGAGAATCCACGAATCTTGGAAATCGGTCTTCGGTATAATCCATCCTGCTTGCATGTGACCAGAGGAGGATAAATGGCGGAGCCAACCTACGAAGAATTGAAGGCGCGTTTAGCTGACCTGGAAAAGAAGGGAGCGGGGCGCCGTACCGGGGAGTTGGACTTCAAAGTCGGCGAGAAGGGAGGCGTGAGTGTGTATGGCCTTGGACGTTTCCCGGTCACTCTGTATTACGAGCAATGGATTCGGCTTCTGGACACTAGCCAAAAGTTGCGGGAATTTCTCGAAGAGAACAAGGCCGCTGGCAAGCTGAAGCTCAAGCAGACGTAGATTCACGTATCCCAGTTTGTCGGAGGCGGGTGCGGGCACTACGCGCCGTCGCCATAGCGCTGGCTTTGGCGCGTCGGCGACTTGGAGCCCGCTTCGAACAAAGACACGCTCAACCGTTTCCTGGCCTGTCCCAAAACCGCACGCGGGATCATAGCGTGTTCGAATTCTTTCAGTCGTTTCCGTGGGCTGGCAGGATAACGCCGCGGCACTCGCCAAATCCGATCGGGACATAGCCTGCACGGCGGCACACAGCTCGGAATATGACTTCGTCGCCATCTTCGAGGTAAATCCGCGTTTCGCCTGAGGCGAGATGGATCGGCTTCTTGCCGTTTTCGGTGAGCTCCAGCAACGATCCGCAACCGTCGGGAGTGGGGCCGGAAATCGTCCCGCTCCCGAACAAATCTCCGGGAATCAGATTGCAGCCGGAACTCGTATGGTGGGCCACCATTTGCGCAAAGGTCCAATAGAGATCTCTTGTATTTGCGAGGGACAGGCGCTGCGCCTCTCTTCCTTGCGCTGCGAGCCCAGGAGTCAAGAGTGACGCTTCCAATTCAATATCGAGCGCGCCCGCTCTTTGGTCGTTGTCGTCCCACAGGTGCGGCAATGGTTGGGGATCATCCTTGGGCCGCGGCGATTGCGCGATACGAAATGGCGCCAGCGCCTCGGGCGTGACGATCCACGGTGAAATTGTTGTGGCGAAGTTCTTGGAGAGAAACGGGCCGAGCGGTTGCATTTCCCAAGCCTGGATATCGCGCGCCGACCAGTCGTTCAGGAGGCAGAAGCCAAAAATGTGGTCCGCTGCGGTCGAAATAGACACTGGATTGCCCAGCTCGTTGCCAGGCCCGATCCAGACGCCGAATTCGAATTCAATGTCGAGAGCTTGGCTAGGGCCAAAGTTCGGCGGTCCGCCAATTTCCATGAGGTGCTGCCCGTTTGGCCGGCGGATTGCCGTGCCCGATCGGAGCACTGAAGAAGCACGCCCGTGATAAGCAATCGGAATGTGCTTGTAATTCGGGGTCGGCACCAATCCAAACAGACGACTGGCATTAATTGCGTGATAAATCCCGGCGAAAAAGTCGGTGTAGTTGCCAATGGAAGCAGGTAAGTGCGGTTCGCAATCCGCGGAGTTATGCAAGAGCTTATCGGATAATCTCTCCACCGCTTTTCGTTCCGCGCCGTCGGCGCTCAACAGTTCCGACAATCTCTTGCGCAAGGCGATGCGCGGCTCCTTACCGAGCCTCATCAGCGGATTCAATGCCGGTCCCGCTGCAACCTCCGCTGCCAAGCGAGCCGCGCCGGAAAACAATCCCGCTTCCCCGGCCGCCCGAAGGTCGAGGATCATGTCTCCGATCGCGACGCCTCCGCGCGGCTCGCCATTTGGCGGGCTGAAAATTCCAAGAGGGAGATTCTGAATGGGGAAATCGGGATGACCTTCAGCGGAAGCGACCCAACTCTTTCGCCTCGGATCGTGTGTTTCATCGAGCGCGGTCATCAGACGTTAGACTCGCGGACGCACGTGCACCGGCGAATTTGAGGTTCCTTCACTGTTTAAGATTTTATACAAGAAATTGCGGCACGCACAGCATTCGCTCCAACACAATGCAAGGATGGAGTCATTCAATACGGTCGGCGGTGATGAAGCGGCCTTTTTCTTCCACGTTAATCGAAATGGGAGGCCGCAAACTTGCTCCTTGCACGATTTCGCCCCGGACCCAAACGTTGCCGCCAAACGGGCCGACCTTCAAGGGGTCATAGACAGTGCTGCTGCACGGACTGGCCACCATGGGGTGGGAAGCGCGGTACCCGTACTGCTTCGCGAGTCGCCCCAGGTCGGTTACGTATTCCAGCTCACACTTTCCATACGCTTCCCGAAGGGCAAAGGCCCACAGGACTCCACCGGGGAGGCGGATCACCATCGCATTCAGATGTTCGTGAGAGAACGGCCTTACAAAGGTGAATTGTTTCGACGACCAGGGCTCGGCAAGCTCTTCGGCGGTTGCTGCAACGGTAGGGCCCTCGGTATCTGGACCCTCGGGCGCTTGCGCCATGAACGGAGGCGCAGTTACCTCTGCCGCTGGATCCGAAGTGGGAGATTCCGGCGCTCCGTGAGAGGCGCGTTTCATCCACCACAGAATTGCGATCCCCATCAAAAGCACTGCCGCGGCTAACCCGCCAATTTGCACCAGACGTTTTGCATCGGCATTTGTCGCGCTCGCCGAAGCGATGGGGCGCGCGTTGTTCACACCGGGGATCTGCGGCATGTCCGTGCGAAACCGGTCAAGATCGCCCGGCGGCGCACTTTGGGGTTTGTTTGTGGACTCGACTGGCATGGCCGTCAATACTTGCGCATGTGGATTTCGGCGCCATTGCGCTCGTATCGAACTTCATCCATCAGCGTATTGATCAGATAAATCCCGCGGCCGTGGTCGGAGAAAACGTTTTGGCCATCGGTTGGGATGGGGACCTTTGCGGGATCAAAGCCAGCTCCGGGATCGCGCACGACGATAACGATTCCGCGCTGTTCATCGCATGTCACGGAACATTCGATTCTCTTGGTTGGGTCTGCTTTGCACCCATGCAGGACGGCGTTCGCCAGCGACTCACGCAGCGCCATCTCAATTTCAAATTCCTTGCCCGCGCCATATTCCATCTCGCTTACCAGGTGCATCACCCAATTCACGACTGGGGAAATCGTGCTGACCTCGGCCGCCAGCATCACCTCAAAATGCGTGGATGACGGCGGGTCATTCTTTTCGCGGATTGGGCTGGATTTTTTGGCCATGTTTGTTTCCCCGCACAAGGTTGAGAATAAGTTTCGCTTTCCTCGGGGTTATTCGAAACACCACCATCTGACAGAGGGGAGCAGTAACATTCACCGCAACCTTCGATCTACTGCGTAATTTTAAGTCGCGGAGAATACGCGCACAAGCATGGGGGAAGGACGGGACGCCAAACGGATACCCCTTCAATCCGTAAGCTGCGCCGCGACAGTGCTATGGCGTATATATTCGCTCAAGTTAGCTACGCCGAGCAGCAATTCCAGCAGCTTGGATCGTTGGTTGGCGTCCCAATTCACATCTTCTTGGGCCAGTACTTCGACTGCGAAATCCACTTGAGCGAGCAGCCAGTCCATGGTGGGGTCATCCACGTCCCGTCCACTTTGAAATTCTTGTGTGGCCGCTGCGAGCCTATGAAATGCCGCTTCTAGGTAGTGGTCAAGACAAAGACCCTCCATCTTGAGAACGGCAGGGACTTCGGCGGTACATTTTGGCGCCTGGCATGTTCGGCTGGAAGTTGTCATCGTTTCAAACCTCGACCGTAGTCTACTCCGACTTTAATGGTTTAATAGAGCACGCCCTCTGCCAGCTTGAGGTATCCAAGTAACTTATTGTTTCATAAAGATTTAAATTCTGCTCGGGTGAAGGCATGACCCGGGGCTTCAGTCTGGCGAGTAGAATCTACCCCGCGAGGGTATCCTCAGTAGCGCTCAGAGCCCCGTAGCGTTCAGAGCCCAGGAGCGTTCAGAGCATTGATGCTTGGAGATGTTTCGACCGCGATTTCACGGGCCGCTTGCGAGCTGGAGGAAATTGCCTAGCTGGACACGCCTTCATTTGGCGGCGGGAATATCCCTCGCTTATCCAAATTGTGGCGGGCTCCCAGGAGAGCCCGCACCCCGCCAGGGAGCGCAACTGTTGACTTGCCGGAAACTTACCCCTTGTTTTGCGTGGACAGAGCAAAATGCAGAGGTGAAGATGTATGCCGCAGTGAAATCGCAGGTTGGGATGCGAGGAGGGTCATCCAAATGCGTAAGTTATTCGTGCTATGCGGGGCGATTTTGTTTCTGTCAATGACCACGGCGGCACAAGATGCTCCAGCGGCGTTCGATGCAAGTAGCCCCGGTGAACCCGCCGCTCCGGCTACGTTTCATCCGTCGGATCGTGCACCCTGGCAACTCGGATTTGGCTATCAGTACCAGCATTACAAAGCGCTCGGCCAGTCCTTTCATACCAACGGCTTCAATACGGATTTTACCCGTTATATGAACAACTGGCTCGGTATCGAAGGCACTGCCGTCATGGGTTTCGGACACACGCCGACGACGCCCTCTTTGACGGCGAAGTCATTCTTCGTCGGGGGCGGACCGCACGTGACCGTGCACAACGTGGGCAGGTTCGAGCCGTGGGTCCATGTCCTGGTGGGCTGGCAGCACTTCCGGTTTACTCAGACCGCCACTATCGGCAGTAACTCTGCGCTCGGACTCATGGGTGGGGGGGGACTGGACTTTAAGATTGGCTCGCGCGCATATTGGCGATTTCAGGGCGACTATATCGGCACGCGTTTCCAGTCCGCGATGCAGACCAACTACTCTTTCGGAACGGGTTTGGTCCTCAATTTCTAGTTGCCGCGGCAGAAATTTTTTCAGCCAGTTTCAGGTGCCCGAGCCGGCGCGGGAAACCGGCTCCCTCGTTGGAAGTCGGAAATTCTTCCTCTTCTGCGACGGAAGAGGCTGCGTGGCGTCTAAGCGGCTGCCCCGTGGCATTTCTTGTATTTCTTTCCACTCCCGCAGGGACATGGTTCGTTCCGGCCGACTTTCGCGCCAGTGCGGATTGGCTTGGGCTCTTCGGCCTGTGCGGCGCCCGCCTGATATTGTAACTCCTGCTGCTGGCGGCGTTGCCGTCGTTCGATTTCGCGTGCTTCGTCTTCAGGCTTGGCTGGTTGAACCAGGAACAGGTACCGCACGGTTTCGGTGTCGATGCGCCCCATCATATCTTCGAAGAGGGTGAAGGCTTCCTTCTTGAATTCGACCAGAGGATCTTTCTGCCCGTACCCGCGCAGCCCAATTCCTTCCTTCAGGTGATCGAGCGTGAGCAGGTGGTCTTTCCATTGCGTGTCAACGATATCGAGAATGATGCGGCGTTCCAGCCAGCGCATCATTGTTTCACCAAACATCTTTTCCTTCTCGGCGTAGCGTTCCTTGACCCGCGTCACAAGCGTATCCGCCAGTTCGTTGTGGCTCATCTTGCCCGTATCGATCCCGGCCGTCTTCACGTCGATTCCGAATTGATTCAGCACTTCGGCGGCGAATTGCGTGACGTTCCATTTCTCCGGGTGCTCATTCTGCGGGCAGAAAGTGTCGGCGAGTTCGCGCGCGATGTCTTCGGCGATGCCGAGTGCGTAGTCCTTCTGTTCTTTTCCTTCGAGCGCGGAACGTCGAATCGAATAAATCGTCTCGCGCTGCTTGTTCATCACGTCGTCATACTCGAGCAGGTGTTTGCGAGCCTCGAAGTTCTGCGCCTCTACGGCTTTTTGAGCGTTCTCGATCCGGCGTGAGATCAGCTTGGACTCGATAGGGATGCCTTCGGTCATGCCCAACCGGTACATCAGGGCCTTCACGCGTTCGCCGCCAAACACGCGCAGGAGGTCGTCCTCGAGCGATAGGAAAAAACGTGACGAGCCCGGATCGCCTTGCCGGCCGGCGCGCCCCCGAAGCTGATTGTCGATGCGCCGCGCTTCATGGCGTTCCGTGCCCAGAATGTGCAGGCCGCCAAGGGCAATCACTTCATCATGTTCAGTGCGGCACTGCTCGACATACTGGTTATAGATGGGCTTCCACTGGTCGGCGGGCACCTGAAAGATTTTCCCTTCCTGCTGGAACAGGACCATATTCTGGGCCGAGCCTCCGTTTGAGCTATCCGCGCCGATGACCGCCGGCGCCGCGATGTAGGGGATGGCCAGCTTTTCGCGCAAGCAATGGTCGCGCGTCATCGCTTCGGGGTTGCCGCCAAGCAAAATATCGGTGCCGCGGCCGGCCATGTTCGTCGAAACCGTGACTGCTCCCTTGCGCCCTGCCTGCGCGATGACCTTTGCTTCCCGCTCGTGCTGCTTCGCGTTCAGCACCTGGTGCGGAATCCCCGCTTTTTTCAGCAAATTGGCCAGGTGCTCGGATTTTTCGATCGAAATTGTGCCCACCAGCACCGGCTGCCCCGATTCGTGAATCTGCCGGAGGCCGAACGCGTAGCTGTTGTCTTCCTGCATTATGCCGTTAACCACGGCTTCGTATTTTTCCCCAGCTGTGCGGTAAACGACGTCTGGATTTTCCGCTCGGCGGAGCGGGCGATTCGTGGGAATCAGCGAAACGTCCAGCTTGTAGATCTTGTTGAACTCGGTGGCCTCGGTTTCCGCCGTTCCGGTCATGCCCGCAAGTTTTTTGTACATCCGAAAATAATTCTGGAAGGTGATCGTGGCGAGGGTCTGGTTCTCGCGCTCGATCTTGACGCCCTCCTTGGCCT